>PJUA01000349.1_pt1 | contig 30117 bp, 28 predicted proteins | sample 1512151 | NCBI WGS metagenome assembly PJUA01 (sample SAMN08177678, study PRJNA422409) | Soil metagenome, whole genome shotgun sequencing project. | isolation source: Soil enriched on filter paper: beechwood xylan treatment | place: USA: Madison | collected 2015-01-15
GACCATACGCCCGAGCGCAAGCCGAAGTTCGGGCGGGGCTATGAGCCGGAAGAGGACGAGCCGGAGATGGAACCGGCACCACCGCCGCCGCCACCGCGCAGGGCCGCCGCCGCCAAGCCGACGAAACCCGCATCCGCAAAACCCGCAACCAAGGCTAAGGCCGCCAGTTCCCCCTCGTCGAGGACCCTGCCATGACCGATCCGGTGTTCCCGGCCGCCCTCAAGAACGTTCGCCCGCTGCGCGGCGCCAACGTCATCGCCGTGGCCAGCGGAAAGGGCGGCGTCGGCAAGACGTGGTTCTCCATCACGCTGAGCCACGCCCTGACCAAGGCGGGCATGAACACGCTGCTGTTCGACGGCGATCTGGGCCTTGCCAACGTTGACATCCAGCTGGGCTTCTCGCCCAAGAACGATTTGGGTGCCGTCATCAACGGCGAGGTGACGCTGGCCAAGGCGGCGCAGCGCTTCCCCGACACCGGATTCGACATCATCGCCGGCCGGTCGGGATCCGGCACGCTGGCGCAGCTGCCGAGCCAGCGGCTGTCGGGCCTGCGCAACGACCTGCTGGAGCTGGCGAAGAGCTATGACCGGGTGGTGATGGACATGGGCGCCGGCGTCGACCGCACGGTGCGCACCCTGTCCGGCCCGGCCGGCACCACGCTGGTGGTGACGACGGACGAGCCGACCTCGCTGACCGACGCCTATGCCTTCATCAAGCTGACCCATGCCACCAACCCGTCGGCCGACCTGCGGATCGTCGTGAACATGGCGCAGAGCGTGAAGGACGGCGAGCGCACCTACGGCACCATCCTGAAGGCCTGCCAGAACTTCCTGAAATACAAGCCGGCGTTGGCGGGCATCATCCGCCGCGACCTGAAGGTGCGCGACGCCATCCGCAACCAGACCCCGCTGCTGACCCGCTCGCCGTCCAGCGATGCGGCCCGCGACGTCGAGGCGATCGTGCAGCGGCTGCTCGCCAGCGCCAAGTAACGGCCGGGAGTAACGGCAAAAATGGGCGGGGCGATCCCACCGTCGGTCACGCCTGCCGCCGCCACCGCCGCGGCAGCCCCCGCCGCGCCCGCCCCCGTCACGGCCGAGGCCACGGTCGTCCAGCTTCCCGAACGGCTGCCGGAGGTCACGCGCCCGGTGGTGCTGACCGGCACCGTCGCCGGCCAGACTCCGGAAGGCCTGACCCGCGTGCGCACGGCGGCGGGCGAACTGCTGCTCGACAGCGCGGCGGAGCTGCCGCCGGACAAGCAGGTCACGGTGCAGATCACACCGGGAAGCACGCCCTCGACGGGGGCGCCCACCACCGCCCTGCCGGCCAAGCCGACGGCGCTGATCCTGCTGCAATCCTTGGGGAATCCTACCGTAGGCAGCCCGGCCGCGCCGCAGACGGGTGGAACGACCGCGACCCCGGCAGGCGGAAGCGGCGCGGCGCCCGCCGTCCTGCTGCCCACCCCGACAGGGGCGACCGTCCCGACCAACCTGCCGCCGCTGCTGCCGGGCACCGTCGTGCCGGCGCTGGTGCTGGCCGGCGGGTCGGGCGCCAAGCCGTTGGCTCCCGCCGCGACGCCGTCGCAGGGTACGCCCGCCACGCCGGCTCCAGGGACGCCCGGCCCGGCGAAGCCCGAGGCTCCGGCTGGTGGAGCGCCAGCCACGCCGACAGCTGGTTCACCGACACCCGCCCCGACGATGGGCGGCGGCAGCGCCACCTTCGGCACGCCGGTCCAACTGGGCGGCGACGCTGCCCATCCCGGCGCCGAAACGCCGACGATGCCGAACCAGCCCGGCAAGACCGCCAGCAATCCCGAACCGCCCGACCTGCCGCGCGGCGCCACGGTGGCGCTGAAGATCCTGACCGTCACCCCGCCGCCGCAACAGCCGCGCCCGCCCGGCGACCCGGAGGCGGGCGGACGCAACGGGCAGGCCGGGAACCAGCCGGGCCAGCAATCCGCCGGGCAATCAACTCCACTGTCCCAACCTTCGCCCGACGAGGCGGCGCTGCCGCCCGACACGCCCATCCTGCACGGCACGGTGGCCGGCAGCACGCCGCAGGGGCAGCCGATCCTGGCGACCAAGCAGGGCATGCTGGCGCTGAACGTCCCGGCCAGCCTGCCTCCGGGGGCCAAGGTGACGGCGGCGCTGGCCGACCTCGCCCAGGCGACCCAGGCGGCGGCCCCCACCCTGCCCGGCCCGCCGGGTCCGCTGGACGGGCGCGACTGGCCGGCGATGCGGCAACTGATGGAGACGCTGGCGGCGGCCGATCCGGCGCTCGCCAAGTCGATGCTGGCGACGATGCCGCAGCCGAACCGCAAGCTGACCGCCGCCATCGGCTTCTTCCTGGCGGCGATGCGCGGCGGCGACGCGCAGGGCTGGCTGGGCGACGACGCGGCAAGCGCCCTGGACAAGGCGGGCCGCCGCGATCTGCTGGAGCGGCTGGAGAAGGATTTCGACGGTCTGCGCCGCGAGGCGGCCGAGCCGCTGCCGGGCGACTGGCGCAGCTACACCATTCCGCTGATGGACGCCAACGGGCCGAAGCCGATCAAGCTGCATGTCCATCCGCTGAAGGAGGACGAGGAGGGCGGCGGCAAGGAACGGTCGAAGCCGGGCAGCCGCTTCGTCATCGACCTGGACCTCAGCCGCTTCGGACCGATGCAGCTGGACGGTCTGGTGCGGCCCAATCATTTCGACCTGATCCTGCGCAGCCATGCCGCTTTGCCGCCGGAGCTGCGGGTGGAGCTGATCCAGGTCTTCGCCGACAGCGTGCGGGCCGTCGGCTACACCGGCGGCCTGTCCTTCCAGTCGGGGGCGCGCAGCTGGGTGAAGCTGACCCGCGCCGGGCAGGCCGGCCTGGGGGTGTCGGCATGAGGCGCGAGCGTTTGACCACCCGCCGCTCCCCCGACGCCCGCCACGACTTCCTGGTCGAACTGCGCGGCGAGCCGCTGCCGGGGGTGCGTCTGACCCTGCGGCTGGTGCCGGACCTGCTGGTGCCCGATCCGGCGTCGGTGGTGGCCTATCTGGCGGAGTTCGCCGGCTTCGCTGATGGGCTGGAGGCGCTGGCCATCGCCATTCTGGACGACGTCAACAACGAGCTGGTTCCGCGCTGGGTCGAGGTGGCGGTGGAGAGCGACACGCCCCTGCCCCACCGCGTGGTGATCGAGGACCGGCAGCCGACCTGGGACAATCCGCGGCTGTTCCCCCTCTCCCCCCTGGGGAGAGGGCCGGGGTGAGGGGGAGGCACGGAGTGGATTTTCGAGAATCCTCGCTGTGCGTCCCCCTCACCCTAACCCTCTCCCCGGGGGGGAGAGGGGATTGTTGCGGTGTTGCGAGGGCCGGGCGGCTCAATCGTCCTCATACAGCCCCTGCGCAGCGGTGCGGTGGCAGGCTTCGCAGTTGCTCTTGGCGCCGACCGACTTGCGCGTCCAGATCGACGGCGAGAAATCATGCTTGTGCAGCCACCAACGCTGTTCGGTGATGCGGATCAGCCGGCCGTCGCCGCTGCCGGCATTTTGCGTCAGATAATTGCGGATGGCCGCGGCGGTGTCGGCCGGCAGGCTGGCATTCTCGCCGAAATGGTCCTGCAGGCCGTCCATGATGCGGTTCCAGGACGCCGCCGGCAGCAGGCCCGGCTGATAGGCCATGTGGCACTCGCCGCATTCCTTCTGGGTGGCGGCGTGGGTGACCGGCCGCACCCGTTCGAACTCGCTGGCGATTGCCGCTCCAGCGGTCACGGCAAGCATGGCGAGCACGGCGATGCCCGTGAGCGGGCGGAGGCTGCGGTTGGGGGACATCGGCGGCTCGCTATTGGTTCGACAGGAAGGTGATGAAGTCGCCCTTTTCCTGCGCCGTGCAGGCGCGGCCGAGGACGTTGACGCAGTCGCGCTCGAAGCGCTTTTCGACCTCGGCGGGATCGGTGAAGCGCTTGGGATTGGCCGACACCGCCATCGGCAGGATGTCGCGCCCGGTCTTGTAATGGCGGCCGGTTCCGGCCGGATCGCGGGTGTGGCAGCTGGCGCAGCCGGGGGTGTCGGCCACCTTGCCGCCGGCATGCGGCCCGAGATAGAGCGCGCGTCCACGCTCCGCCGAGAAGCCGGCGAAGCCGGGTGTCTGCGCTTTCGCCTGGGCGGCATAGCCGTCGAGGATGCGGGCACGCTCCGGATCGCCGGACGCCGCCAGGGCGACCCCGGCGCCCAAGGACACCGCGGCGGCGAGGAGGAGGATCGGTTTGGTCGGTCTGGTCGGTCTCATGGGATCACCCGGTTGGAAATGGTGGACAGCCACGCGGTGCAGCGGGACGCGATATCGGACGGAATCCGCTTCAGGCCGTGCAGCGCGAAGACCAGGGAGATGTGCGCCAGGATGAGGAAGAGGGAGGCCTCGCCGATCTCCTTGTGCAGATGCTCGACCTTGACGAAGAAGTCGGCGAGAGCACCGGTCGCCGCCGCGATCCCGACGCCGATCAGAAGGGCGGCGGACATCCAGGCGGTCAACGGGCTGCGCTCCGCCCTCGCCTTCGCATCGCCGGTGAACAGGCGGCGGAGCCATCCGGCGACCGCCGCCACCGAGGGGCGTGGAAGGCGCAGCGGGCTTCCCGCCGGGGCCAGCACGCCGGCCGCCACGCGCAGGCCGATGGCACCGAGGACGGCATAGCCGGAGAAGACATGCATGCCGTAGGTGTCCTCGTCGCCGGTGAGATTGGCGACGATGAAGGCGCCCGAGACGATGGCGTGGAAGGCCAGCAGGGCGGTCATCTCGGCGCGGGAAGGTTTGCGGGCTATCGGCTTGCAAGCGGACATGGCGGTCTCCCTTTCCGAAGGCGGCTCAGTCGTCGTGGCTGGCGTCGTGGCTGGCGTCGTGGGTGAGGCCGCCGGTCAGCAGGGCGGCGATGCCGTCGGCCCTGGCCTGATAGGCGGTGGCGAGGGCACCGACGACCAGGGCCGTCAGCAGGGTGTGGAGGATCATCTTCTTCAGCATGGCGCGGACCCGGTTCGGGAGTGGTCGGGGGTGGCGGAGCGGACCGGGAGCGGATCACCGGCCGGCTCCGCGGCTCCGGTCAGTCGTCGTCGCGGTCGCTGTCATGGCCGTGACGGCGGCCCTCATGCTTACCCATGGCGTCGCGGCCGAAGGCGGTGCCGTCCTGGCGGATGATCTGGCCGGCCTGGATCGCGCCCTGGCGGACGCCGCCGACGACGGTGATCTGGTCGCCGCTCTGGATGCCGTCGGGCAGGAAGCCGCGGCTGGCGACGTCGATGCGGTCGCTGCCGTCGGTCATGACGAACCAGTTCGCCGCGACCTTCTCCACGGTGCCGGTCACGGTGCCGCCGCCGGCCTTCACCACGTCGGCGATCGGCTGCGGGCTGGTCGGCTGGATGGCCGCGCCGCGGTGGTGGTCGCCGGCGAAAGCGGCAGTCCCGGCGGTCGCGAGGGTGGCGGTCAGGAGGGCGGCGAGGGAAACGGCTTTCAACATGGCATCACCTGTGGTGTGGAGGAGAGCGTCGAAGCGCCCGATGAACCGCACTCTGACCCACCGTGGCTGAGCCGAGCCTGAACGGACCGTTCATCCGCCGTTCAGGATCAAAAAATGTGATGCCCCCGACATTCAGCCGTCATCCGGGGGCCATTCAGCGGCGGTTCAGGGATGCGACGATATGCTGGTTCGATCGCGCGTCCCCGATGCGCGATGGTGTCCCAGGCAGAGAGGTCGATCATGAGGACCGGTCCCGCATTGCTCCTTCTCCCCATCCTGCTGTTCGCAGCGGGGACGGGTGCTCATGCCGGCGACGACCACGAGCGCGCCCGCGACGCGCTGCGGGAGGGGCGCATCCTGCCGCTGGAGCGGATCGTCGAGAGCGCCAAACAGCAATTCGGCGGCGACGTGCTCGACGTCGATCTGGAGGATGAGGAGGACGGCTTCCGCTATGAATTGAAGCTGATCGCGCCGGACGGCCGGATCCTGAAGCTGGACTATGACGCCGCCACGGGGGAACTGCTGCGGACCAGGGGCCGCCACCGGTCCCACGGCGACGGGAGGTAAGGCCATGCGCGTGCTGGTGGTTGAGGACACGCCGGAACTGGCCCGGCAACTGAAGCAGCGGCTGGAGGGTGAAGGTTATGCCGTCGACACCGCCGCCGACGGCGAGGAGGGCCGCTTCCTGGGCGAGACGGAGCCCTATGACGCGGTGATCCTGGATCTGGGGTTGCCGAAGGTCGATGGGCTGACGGTGCTGCGGTCGTGGCGACGGGCGGGCATGGCCGTGCCGGTGCTGATCCTGACCGCGCGCGACGCCTGGAACGAAAAGGTGCAGGGCATCGACGCCGGCGCCGATGATTATCTGGCGAAGCCCTTCAGCATGGAGGAGCTGCTGGCCCGCGTCCGCGCGCTGATCCGCCGCGCCAAGGGCCACGCCACCGCCGAAATCGCCTGCGGCGGGGTCGTGCTCGACACCCGCACCGGACGGGTCACGGTGGATGGCGAGCCGATCGAGCTGACCGCCTTCGAATACCGGGTCCTGTCCTACCTGATGCACCGCAAGGGGCAGGTGGTGTCGCGCACCGAGCTGATCGAGCATGTCTATGCCCAGGATTTCGACCGCGATTCCAACACCATCGAGGTCTTCGTCGGACGCCTGCGCCGCAAGCTGGGGGTGGACGTCATCAAGACGGTGCGCGGGCTGGGATACCGGGCGGACGAGCCGTAAGGACAGGGCATAGGAGCGGGCGATGAGATGGACGGAGTCGCTGCGCTTCCGGCTGCTGGCCGGCGCGGCCGTTTGGGTGGCGCTGGCGCTAATGCTGGCGGGATGGATCATCGCCGACCTGTTCCAGAGCCATGTCCGCCAGCGCTTCGAGGCGGAACTCAGCAACCATCTGGAACAGCTGGCGGCGGTGCTGGAAATCGGCCCGGACGGCAGGCCGGCGCTGCGCCAGCCCTTGAGCGACCCGCGCTTCCGCCGGCCGCTGTCGGGCCTGTACTGGCAGGTGGGAGAGAGCGGGGACGCGCCGTTGCGCTCGCGCTCGCTGTGGGACAGCGTGCTGACCCTGCCCGACGACCGGGTGGAGGATGGGGTGCTGCACCGGCACGACGTGACCGGGCCGGCGAACCAGTCGCTGTTCGTGCTGGAGCGCTTCGTCCTGCTGCCTGAACGGGCGGAGCCGATCCGCATCGCCGTGGCCGCCGACCGCGCCGAGTTGGCCGGCGTCACCCGCGCCTTCAACGCCACGCTGGCGCTGTCGCTGGCCGTGCTGGCGGCGGCGCTGATCGTCGCGGCGCTGATCCAGGTTCAGATCGGGCTGAGGCCGCTGTCCCGCCTGCGCGGCGCGCTGGTCGAGGTGCGGGCCGGGCGGAAGAAGCGCTTCGACGTGGCGATGCCGACGGAGATCCGGCCGCTGGTGGAGGATCTGAACGCGCTGCTGGCCCATGCGGAGGAAACCGTCGGGCGCGGACGGCTGCAGGCCGGCAATCTGGCCCACGCGCTGAAAACCAACCTCGCGGTGCTGGCGAACGAGGCCGCCACGCTGGACGAGCGCAACGCGCGCGAGGTGGGGGCGGCGATGGTCCGGCAGGTGGAGTTGATGCGCCGGCATGTCGATCATCACATGGCCCGCGCCCGCGCCGCCGCCGCCCGTGGCGTGCCGGGCATCAGCACGCCGGTGCCGGACTGCGTCTCGGCGCTGGCACGGGTGATGCGCAAGCTGCATTCGGACAAGGGGCTGGACATCCGTGTCGATGTCGCCGACGGCCTGCTGTTCGCCGGCGAGCGCGAGGATCTGGACGAGATGCTGGGCAACCTGCTGGACAATGCCTGCAAATGGGCGCGCGGCCGGGTCGATGTGACGGGCCGAGTGGGGGTTGGCGGCATGCTGTCCGTCACGCTGGACGACGACGGCCCCGGCTTGCCCGATGACTGCCGCGAGGCGGCGCTGGAGCCGGGGGTGCGGCTGGACGAGAGCACGCCGGGGACCGGGCTCGGCCTTGCGGTGGTGCGGGATGTGGCGCGGCTCTATGGCGGCGACATCCAGCTCGGCGCATCGCCGCTGGGCGGGCTGCGTGCGACGTTGCGGCTGCCGGCGGCGGGGGCGTGACGGGGGCAGGGTCTTGCGCCGGGGGCATCGCGGTTATGCGTCGGCCAACACCGCCGCGCCATGGAATCGGGCTGGCGCAGGGCCTTGCGCTGCATGTTGGGCGCATTCCAAATCCAAGGCTCCGCCGGCCCGGATCTGCGACAAGCTGGCGCGGTCGCCCTTTTATCAGAGGGGACTAATATCGCGGTGGGGGTGCTGATTTCCGACGGGAGGTTCCGATGAAACGCTTCCTCATCGCTGCGTTGTGCACCGGGTTGCTGGTTGGCGGCTCCGCTCTCGCCCAGACCGGGCCGGGTCCCGGCATGGGTCAGGGAATGGGTGGTCAGGGTATGGGTGGCCAAGGAATGGGCCAGGGCATGGGTCCGGGTAAGGGCATGGGCGGCACCGGTGCGATGCACCAGCAGATGTTCGACCAGCTCGACACCGACAAGGACGGCGCCATCAGCCGGAAGGAGTTTGTCGATGCGCCGCGCGGCGGTCCCGGTTCGATGACCGACCTTGCCAAGGATCGCCGGGGCGCCCGGTTCGACCAGTTCGACAAGAACAAGGACGGCAAGCTGACGCCCGAGGAATGGGGCGCCTGGACGCCGGCCAAGACCAAGTAAGCCCTCTGCCAGACAAGCACACCGGCAGGAGCCCGGCCAACGCCCCTCCGCCACCATTTCCACCCTGTTGGGAATGACGGCCGAGGGGCATTGGCGTCTCGGCATCATGCACGGCTTCCCCCTCCCTGCGGCAAACTGTCCGGCGGGAGTTTGGGCTGCGAATGCGATTTGCCTTTCACGCTGATATATTAGTATAATAATCTCACGATCCATCCGGTGAGGCTCCATCATGACCGCGGATCCATTGGAGACGGCGCTGCTCCTGCGCGTGGTGATGATCCTGGGGCTGCTGCTTCTCGGTTTTTACTAACCACTTCCACAGGGATGCCTGGACCATGGCGACCGACCTCAAGCGTGAGAATTTCTCCGCCACCATCGACGGCAAGCCGGTGGATCTGTTCACCCTGCGCAACCGCCGCGGCATGGTGGTGCGCATCACCAATTACGGCGCCAAGATCGAGCAGATCCTGGTCCCCGACCGCGACGGCGTGATGGGCGATGTCGTCCAGGGCTATGACGGGATCGAAGGCGTGATGGGCGGGCAGGCGTCGATGGGGTCCTTCATCGGGCGCTATTGCGGGCGCATCGACGGCGGGCGCTTCACGCTGGACGGCGTCGCCCATCAGGCCGCGGTGAACAGCCCGCCCAACACCCTGCATGGCGGCCTGCGCGGGTCGCGCTTCCGCGTCTTCGACGCCCGGCAACTGGACGAGGCCAGCCTGGAGCTGACCTATGTCTTCCAGGATGGCGAGGAGGGCTTTCCCGGCACCCTGCCGCTGCGGCTGGTCTATACGGTCGGCGACGACAACGCCCTGACCATCGCCTGGACCGCGGTGGCGGCCGACAAGACCACCATCGCCAACTTCACCGACCACACCTTCTTCAACCTGTCGGGCAATCTGGGGTCGTCGATCCTCGACCATGTCGCCACCGTCCAGGCCGGCCGCTATCTGGCGCTCGGCGAGACGGCGGTGCCGACGGGGGAGATCGTGGACGTCACCGGCACCCCGCACGACTTCCGCACCCCGGCGGCGCTGGGCGCCCGCATCGACGCCGACGACCCCATGCTGGCGCTCGGCAAGGGCTATGACCTGCATTACGTGATAGACAGACCGGCGAACGGGTCGGCGCCGGTCCTTCATGCCCGCTTCCTGCACCCAGCCAGCGGCCGGACGCTCGAGGTGCTGTCGACCGAACCCGGTCTGCAGCTCTACACCGGCAATTTCCTGGAGGGCAAAGCCCCGCGGGACGTCGGCAAGGGCGGCATCCTCTACACCAAGCACAGCGCCTTCTGCGCCGAGCCGTCGAAATTCCCCAACGCCGTCAATATCCCCTCCTTCCCGTCGACGGTGCTGCGTCCCGGCCAATGGTCCGCCGGGTCCATCGTCTACCGGTTCGGGGTCGCCTGAGGCGGCGCCACGCCGCCCGCCCCCATCCTTTTCGGAGTCTCTACCGTCATGAACACCGCCAAACCGATCCGCCGTTACCGGCAGACGAAAGTCGTCGCCACGCTGGGTCCGTCCTCGTCCTCGCCGGAGATGATCCGCCGCCTGTTCGAGGCCGGCGTCGACGTCTTCCGCCTGAATTTCAGCCACGGCAGCCACCAGGACCATGGCGAGCGGGTCCGCGCCATCCGCGCGCTGGAGGAGGAGACCGGCCGCCCCATCGCCATCATGGCCGACCTGCAGGGGCCGAAGCTGAGGTTGGGCCGCTTCGCCAATGGGCCGGTGACGCTGACCGCCGGCCAATCCTTCTGCCTCGACCTGCTGGCGGAGCCGGGCGACGCCCGCCGCGTCGGCATGCCCCATCCGGAGATCTTCGCCGCCCTGGTGCCGGATGCCGAACTGCTGCTGGACGACGGCAAGTTGCGGCTGCGGGTGACCGCCTGCGGCGCCGATTTCGCCGAGACCGTGGTGGTGTCGGGAACGAAGCTGTCGGACCGCAAGGGCGTCAACGTCCCCGGCGTTGTGCTGCCGCTGTCGCCGCTCACGCCCAAGGACCGCGCCGATCTGGACTTCGCGCTCGACCAGGGAGTCGACTGGGTGGCGCTCAGCTTCGTCCAGCGGCCGGAGGATGTGGCGGAGGCGCGCAAGCTGATCGCCGGCCGCGCCGCCCTGCTGTCGAAGCTGGAGAAGCCGCAGGCGATCCAGCATCTGGACCGCATCGTCGAGATGTCGGACGGCGTCATGGTGGCGCGTGGCGACCTGGGCGTCGAGATGCCGCCGGAGGATGTGCCGTCGATCCAGAAGCGCATCATCCGCGCCGCCCGTCTGGCCGGCAAGCCGGTGATCGTCGCCACCCAGATGCTGGAATCGATGATCTCGGCCCCCGCCCCGACGCGGGCCGAGGCGTCCGACGTCGCCACCGCGGTGTTCGACGGCGCCGATGCCGTCATGCTGTCGGCGGAGACCGCGTCGGGCGAGTATCCGGTGGAAGCGGTGTCGATCATGGACCGCATCGCGCGGCGGGTGGAAGGCGATCCGCTGTACCGCGGGTTGATGGACGCTCAGCATGCCGATCCGGAACAGACGGAATCGGACGCCATCACCGCCGCCGCCCGGCAGGTCGCCCATACGGTGAAGGCGGCGGCCATCGCCACCTTCACCACCAGCGGCTCCACCACGCTGCGGGCGGCGCGCGAGCGGCCGGAGGTGCCGATCCTCTGCCTGACCGAAAACCCCGCCATCGCGCGGCGGATGGTGCTGGCCTATGGCGTCCACGCGGTGCTGACGGAGGATGTGCAGAGCTTCTCCGACATGGTGCACAAGGCGGCCCGGCTGGCCTATGTCCACGGGCTGGCCGAGGAAGGGCAGCGGCTGGTCATCACCGCCGGCGTGCCGTTCGGCATGCCGGGATCGACCAACGTCCTGCGCATCGCCTGGGTCGAGCCGCCGAGCCGTCTGAACCGCGAGCGTGATGACCGCGAGCGCCAGCCGATGGCCTTCGCCGACGCCTGAGTCGGGAGCCAAATCCAACCGGAGCGGTGCGGCTTTCCGGCCGCCCTGCCCCCGGTTCGGATCGCACCTTTCGCAGGCCGCCAAGCTTCCGATCCGAACAAAGGGCGGCTTGGCAAAGTACCAAACATATGATTGCTCGGCCTTGCGGCCTATCGACTTCTGTAGCCTTGACATCGATCAAATAAAGATAGCTTTTTAGATAACTACCGGACGTTGCCGGGCGCCAGCCGGTGCCCGACCACCGCAGTCGGGGTTTCCCCCTTCTTGAACCCGTCCGGTGGAGCGGGCAATCAGGAAGACCGGCGGTCGGGTGTTGCAGGAGAGCTGTTGGATGTCGATCGAACTGGCCGGGCTTTGTTTCACGTCGGCGTCCGGCCTGCCGTTCTCCCATGACCATTGGCTGGTGGCGCTGTCCTATGCCGTCGCCGCCTTCGCCTCCTACTCCGCGCTCGACATGGCGGAACGGATGCACCGGACCGCCGGGGTCGCCCGCATCATGTGGCAGGGCTGCGCCGCGGCGGCGCTGGGCGGCGGCATCTGGGCGATGCACTTCATCGCCATGCTGGCGCTGACCATCGACACGCCCGTCGCCTACGACCCGATGAAGACCCTGCTGTCGCTGGTGACGTCGGTCTCCTTCGTCGCCATCGGCTTCCGCATCATCCAGGGCCGCCGGTCGCCGGCCGCGATCGCTGCGGCCGGCAGCATCGTCGGGCTTGGGGTGGCGGCGATGCATTATCTCGGCATGGCGGCGATGGTGCTGCCGGCCCGGATCGCCTACCAACCCGGTCTGTGGAGCCTGTCGGTCGCCATCGCCATGGCGGCGGCGACCGCGGGGCTGTGGCTGTCCACCCGCATCCACCACCGTCTGCGCGACCGCGTGCTGGCCGCCCTGGTGATGGCGGTCGCCGTCTGCGGCATGCATTACACCGGCATGGCCGCCCTGGTGGTGCAGGTCGACCCGATGTTGATGCCGGCGGACGGCGCGCTGGCGGATGGGGTGTCGAGCGGACCGCTGGCCGCAGCGGTGGCGATCGGCAGCTTCGGCCTGCTGCTGCTGGCGCTGGTCTCCACCGCCGCCGACCGCCGGATCTCCGCCGCCGCCGCACGCGAGGCCGCCGCCCTGCGCATCGCCAACATGGAGTTGCAGGCCGCCCGCCTGCAGCTGGAGGCGACCCAGCGCGAGATCATCCGCCGCCTGTGCAGCGCCGGGGAGTTCCGCGACAACGAGACCGGCCAGCATGTGGCGCGCATGGCGCAGATCGCGCATCATCTGGCCCTGTCGGCCGGCTGCGCGCCGGGGTTCGCCGCACAGCTGCTGGAGGCGGCGCCGCTGCACGACATCGGCAAGATCGGCATCCCCGATCATGTGCTGTTGAAGGCCGGGCGGCTCGACGCCCAGGAGTGGGTGACCATGCGCCAGCATGCGGTCATCGGCCAGCGGCTGTTGGGCGGCAGCGGGCTGCCCCTGCTCGACCTCGCCGCCGAGATTGCCGGGACCCACCACGAGAAATGGGACGGCACCGGCTATCCCGCCGGCCTGCGCGGCACCGACATCCCGCTGTCCGGCCGCATCGTCGCCATCGCCGACGTGTTCGACGCCCTGCTGTCCGCGCGCCCCTACAAGGAGCCCTGGCCGCTGGAGGCCGTCGTCGCCCACATGCGCGAGCAGGCCGGCCGCCATTTCGACCCGGACCTGGTGACGGTCTTCCTCGGCCGGCTCGACGCCATGCTGGAGATCCGCAGCCGCTTCGTCGACGAGGGGGCCGCACCGCAGCTTTTGTCACAGTCGGACGCCGCCGAGTGAGTATCGGGGTTTTCCCCTATGGAGTCCCTTGAAAACAGTCGATCCCGGCCGTCGATGTTCTGGAAACGCTTCACAATTACCGCGACTGAATTGGCAAGAACCGCCATCCGCCATTAACTTTTTCTTCGGCGATACAGGAATAAGCGTGTGATCCGGCCCTTTTCACGCCGGACATCGCCATCCTTATCGATCCGGGACAATGCACCAAACCCTGAGCGCCGAGTTCGACTTGCTCCCGGACCGCAAGCCCGCGCGGATCAACGCGATCTACGACGCGATCCCGGTGGGGATTGCGTTTCTCGACCGCCAGCTCCGCTGCCTGCGGATGAACCGGCGCATGGGGGCGCTGGCGGGACTTCCCGCGACCGCCGCGACGGGACTGCCCTTCATCGATGTCTGGCCGGAGGCGGAGGACGCGCTGCTGGCCGCCGCATCGCTCGCCCTGGCCGGCACGGTGGTGGAGAACATCGCCCTGACCGGTCCCCTCACCGGTGCGGAGCGGGCGCTGGTCGCCAGCCTGCATCCTCACAGCGATGGAAATGGGGACGGCGCCGCCCTGCTCTGCATCGTGGAGGACCGGACCGCGTTGCGGCGGTGCGAGGCCGAGCTGCGCCACTTCAAGGAGCTGCGCCGCCAGACGCTGGAACTGAGCGACCTGTATCCATGGTACGGCGCCCCGGACGGCACGCCGCGCACGACCCGGCGCTGGCGCGAGCGCACCGGTCTCGGCGCGGCGGATGTCGCGACGCCGCAGGGCTGGATCGCGGCGCTCCACCCCGACGACCGTGCGCCCTTCGAGGCCGCCTGGACCTGCAGCCTGACCGGCGGTGCCGCGCTGGAGATCGACCTGCGCCTGCGCGTTGCCGGGGACGGAGTACCGGGCAGCGAGTATCGCTGGTTCCGTCGCCGCGCCGCCGCCCAGCGCGACGCGGAGGGACGCATCGTCCAGTGGCACGGCACCGACGAGGACATCCACGAACGCCGCCTTGCCGAAGACGCCCTGCGCGAGAGCGAGGACCATTACCGCCATTCGGTCGAGCTGAACCCGCAATTCCCCTTCACCCTCGATGCCGACGGCCGGCTGCTGGAGGTCTCGTCGCGCTGGCGCGCCCTGGTCGGGCTGAGCCACGAGGAGACGCTGGGGCATGGATGGATGCGCGCCGTCCATCCCGACGACCTGGACGGCGCCCGGCAGAATTGGGCCGACGCCATCGCCAGCGGCGTCCGCATCGACAACGAAAAGCGCATCCGCATGGCCGACGGCAGCTACCGCTGGTTCCGCGCGCGCGCCACCGCACGCCGCGACGCCACCGGCCGGGTCGTCCGCTGGTACGGTTCGACCGAGGACATCCACGAACGCAAGATGACCGAGGCGGCCCTGCGCGAAAGCGAATCCTTCGCCCGCCAGATCCTGGACAACAGCCCGGAATGCGTGAAGGTGCTGGACATGGAGGGGCGGCTGACCTTCATGAACATTCCCGGCGTCCGCCTGATGGAGCTGGACAGCTTCGAGTGCCTGAAGAACCAGCCCTGGGAGGCCAACTGGCCGGAGGAGCGCCGGCCGCAGCTGCGCGCGTCGATCGACATCGCGAAGCGGGGCGGCACCGGGCGTTTCCTCGGCTTCTGTCCGACGGCCAAGGGCACGCCGAAATGGTGGGACAATCTGGTCTGCCCCCTGCCCGGCGCCGACGGACGGCCACAGCGGCTGCTCGCCATTTCCCGCGACGTCACCGACATCCAGATGGCCCGGCAGGCGCTGGAGGAGACCACCGCGCTGTTGTCCGGCGTGCTGGAAAGCACCACCGACGCCGTGGTGTTCATCGACCGCGACTGGCGCATCACCTACCGCAACCCGGCCGCCGCCGCCATTCATGAGGGCCGCGGCATCCGGCTGGGCGACGCCTTCTTCGACGCCTTCCCGCAGCAGACCGAAAGCCGCAGCCTGTTCCGCAAGGCGATGGCCGACCAGACGCCGGTCGTCTTCGAGGAATTCGTCACGGCTCTCGGCCAATGGACGGAAATCCACGCCTTCCCGACCGCGCAGGGACTGTCCGTCTTCTTCCGCAACGTCACCGAACGCCGGCGGGTGGAGGAGGAGCGGCGCGCCGCCCAGGAGAAGATCGCCCAACTCGCCCGGCTGGATTCGCTGACCGGCCTGTCCAACCGGCTCTATTTCCAAGAGCGGCTGGAACAGGCGCTGCGCGAGGCGCCCGACGAGGGCGTGATGGCGGTCCATTACATCGACCTCGACCAGTTCAAGGCCGTCAACGACACGCTGGGCCACCATGCCGGGGACGCGCTGCTGCGGCAGGTGGCCGGCCGGCTGCACGGCTGCATCGGCGCAGGCGACCTCGTTTCCCGCTTCGGCGGCGACGAGTTCGCCGTCCTGCAGCCCAACCTGTGGGGACCGGCGGAGGCGGAGGATCTCGCCCGCTGCATCATCTCGGCGCTGGCCGAGCCGATCGAGATCGACGGCGCCCAGGTCCGGACCGGAACCAGCATCGGCATCGCCCTGTCCCGGCGCGACGGCGTCGAAGCCGACGCGCTGCTGAAGGCGGCCGACATCGCGCTCTACCGCGCCAAGGCCGACGGCCGCAACACCCACCGCTTCTTCGCGCCCGAGATGGCGGAGCGGCTGAAATCCTTCCACGACCTGAAGCTGGGACTGCACGAGGCGCTGCGGCAGGGCGAGTTCGAGCTGCATTACCAGCCGCTGGTCTGCACCGGCGAGTCCCGCATCCGCGGGTTCGAGGCGCTGATCCGCTGGCGCCGCCCCGGCCGCGGCCTGATCCGCCCGGCCGACTTCATCCCCGTCGCGGAGGAAACCGGCCTGATCGGCCCGATCGGCGAGTGGGCCCTGCGCGAAGCCTGCCGCGAGGCGACGCGCTGGCCCGACGGCATCGGGATCAGCGTCAACGTGTCCTCCGTCCAGTTCCGCGACAAGGGGCTGGTGGAGTCGGTGCGCCAGGCGCTGGCCGACACCGGGCTGGCACCGGAGCGGCTGGAGCTGGAGATCACCGAGTCCGTCCTGCTGCAGGACGACGACGCCAATCTCGGCACCCTGCGCGAGCTGCGGGCTCTCGGTGCGCGGATCGTCATGGATGATTTCGGCACCGGCTATTCGGCGCTGGGCTATCTCTGCCGCTTCCGCTTCGACAAGGTGAAGATCGACCGCAGCTTCGTCGCCAACCTGCCGCGCTGCGACGGCTCCACCGCCGTGGTGCAGGCGGTGGCCGGGATGGGCCGCAACCTGGGCATCGTCATCACCGCCGAGGGGGTGGAGGAGCAAACCCAGCTCGACGCCGTCCGCCGGCTGGGCTGCCATGAGGCGCAGGGCTATCTGTTCTCCCGCCCGGTCCCGGCGGCGGAGGTGCCGGCGCTGATCGCGCGGCTCCAGGACGAGGGCTGAACCATCCAGGAATCCGGGCGGACCGCAACGCCTTCCGGTGACGGCTGTTCTGGTACGGGAACGCATCCTGCCAGGACACCGCCCCGCCAGGACACCGATCCGGAGGACCACATGGCCAAGACCACCACCGACCACGACGAGATCCGCCGCTGGGCCGAAAGCCACGGCGGCAAGCCGGCCGTCGTCCGCAGCACCCATGACGAGGCGCATGGAAGCGGCAAGAAGAGCCGCAAGACAGGCGTCGGCCTGCTGCGCCTGATGTTCCCCAAGGCCCGCCAGTCCGACCATGGCGAGCTGGAGGAAATCGACTGGAACGAGTTCTTCCAGCAGTTCGAGGACTCCAAGCTCGCGCTGCTCTACGAGGAGGACTCCAACTTCAACAAGCTGATCGGCCGCGATACCGCGGAAAAGCGCGAGCATGGCGACCACAAGGCGGCACGCCATTGACCGGCATACGACCGGCCGCCCCGCCCCTCTCCCACTCAAACGCGTAATGGATATCGAAGGGAACGCCCTGCAGGACGTTCCCTTTTCTCTTTCGTCAGCCCTTTATCGGAGGTTCCGCCCGTGCCCGACGCCAGCGATACCCGCCTGAACCAGGATGAGCGGGACGAGGTCAAGGAACGCTCCAACCCGCCGGCGCTGATCCTGCACGAAGCCATTCGCCTGGAGGGGCAGGAGGAGCTGAAGCGCCCGACCTCCTCCCTGCTGTGGTCGGGTCTGGCGGCCGGGCTGTCGATGGGCTTCTCGATGGTGGGCGAGGCGCTGATGACGACCCATCTGCCGGACGAGCCGTGGCGGCCGCTGATCGCCAGCTTCGGCTATTGCTTCGGCTTCCTGATCGTCATTCTGGGGCGCCAGCAGCTGTTCACCGAGAACACGCTGACGGTGATCCTGCCGCTGCTGCATCGCTGGTCGACCGATACCCTGATGAAGGTGGTGCGGCTGTGGGCGCTGGTCTTTGCCGCGAATATCGTCGGCACTCTGCTGTTCTCCGCCTTCGCCGCCGGGACGGAGGCCTTTTCCCCGCAACTGCGTGCCGCCTTCGTCGAGCTGGGCACGACCGCGGCGCGATCCGGATTCACGACGACGCTGCTGCACGGGGTGCTGGCCGGCTGGCTGATCGCGCTGCTGGTCTGGATCACGCCGTCGGTCGGGCAGGCGCGCTTCTTCGTGATCGTCGCCCTGACCTGGCTGATCGCGCTGGGCAAGTTCGCCCATGTCATCGCCGGCTCGGTCGAGGTGTCCTTCGCCGCGATGTCCGGCGAGATCGGCTGGGACCGCTACGCCTTCGACTTCCTGCTGCCGTCGCTGATCGGCAACGTGCTTGGCGGAGTCGGGATGGTGGCGCTGATCAACCACGCGCAGGTGCGGCAGGACCAGTGAGGGGGAGGTGAGTTCTTGATCTCTACCTGCAATGAATTCTTGCGGCAGAGTGGTGGAGTATGTTTTGATTTGCATTAGCGGTATGCAGAAAATGATTGAGCATACTGCGCACAACGCCGGATGGCGTCGAATTCCCAATGAAGGAGTAGACTATGATTGCAGGCTATACATCTCAACTCTCCTATCTTTTTAGCGGTCAGCAGAGTTACGCTGCTCACGGCATAATGGGCCTTGGACTGCCGCAAACAACACCGCCGATTAGCGACGCAGAACGGAAAAGAAAAATGCTTGCAGACGCTCTACTTGGCCCGTCTCCCTATTTCCCTCCAGCCGTCTACGGTCAGCAAGACACAAATGCGCAAATAGCAGTCGCGGCCGAATTCCACGTTGACCTCGCTCTATCAGTATCAAAGTACTGGAAATAAATTGACACTGGGCGTCCCAAGGGCGCCCAGTACCTTACATCAACACCTTAAGCTTCCCGGCCTGCCGTACCTAAATCCTTCGCACGCTCTAACAATCGACTTATTGCGTGATCTACATTTGCGGCGTTGAAGCCTCATTAGCAGAAGAATTCGGGGATTTGCGAGGCACCAAAACGAAAAGGGCCTAGCCGCTGAAGCGGCTAAGCCCTTGAATTCGTGGCGGACCCGACGAGATTCGAACTCATGACCTCTGCCTTCGGAGGGCAGCGCTCTATCCAGCTGAGCTACGGGTCCATCGCTGGTGGAGGCGCAACATAGCCTAAGGTCTGCGGGGACGCAAACACTAAAATCGCTGTTTTTTCGGCGGCTTGCAGAGGCCGCTTCCATCCCCATGACCGCTGCCTTCGGAGGGCAATGCTCACGCCGTAAGGCCGTATGGAAACGTTTCCATTCTTCACGAAACCGTTTTCACGGCGTCACGCGATTGCAACACGCCGCCGCCACTCTGCAGCCGCACCGGATCGACGGGTGCGGGAACAGGGATGATGGACGGCAGATGGATGGCGGGATGACGGATCGGCGGACCATGGACCGGGTGGCGACGATCCGCGACGTGGCGGCGCTCGCCGGGGTGTCGATCGCCACTGTGTCGCGCGTCCTCAACGGCAGCGGCAACGCCACGCCGGAAACCATGGAGAAGGTGCGCGCCGCCGCCTCCGACCTGTCCTTCCGGCCCAGCACCATCGGACGCAGCCTGAAGGCGGCGCGCACCCGCACCGTCGGTGTGCTGGTGCCGTCGCTGACCAACCCCGTCTTCGCCGAAAGCGTCGCCGGCATCCAGGACGCGGCGGCGGAGGTTGGGTACAGCGTGCTGATCGCCTCCACCGACTATGATCCGGCCCGCGAATCGCGCGCCATCGAAGGGCTGCTATCGAACCGTGTTGAAGGGCTGGTGCTGACCGTCGCCGATGCCGATCGCAGCGGCTCGCTCGATACGCTGGACGAGGTGCGGCTGCCCTATGTGCTGGCCTACAACCAGCCGGAACGGGCACCGCGCGCCCATGTGTCGGTCGACAATGTCGCCGCCTCCCGCGCGGTGGTGGAGCGGATGGCGGAGCTGGGACACCGGCGCATCGGCATGATCGTCGGGCGCTTCCGCCAGTCCGACCGCTCGCGCCGGCGCCATGCCGGCTGGCTGGCGGCGCTGGCCGATGCCGGGTTGCCGCCGGGGCCGGTGGTGGAGGTCGATTTCAACGAATTGCGGCTGGCCCACCGGCTGGCCCCCCATCTGGAGGGGGCGGAGCGGCCGACGGCCTTCTTTGCCTCCAACGACATGCTGGCGCTCGCCACCATCCGGGCGCTGCGCGACCTCGGCCTGTCGGTGCCGGACGATGTTTCGGTCTGCGGATTCGACGGCATCGAGGTCGGACGGCTGATGGCGCCCAGCCTCGCCACGCTGGTGCAGCCGGCCCGCGCCATGGGCGCCACCGCCTTCGAATGTTTGCGCACCGGCTTTTCCGGCGAGCGGCAAGGCCGCGCCGTGATGCTGCCATTCACCCTGCGTCCGGGCGAATCGCTCGGCGCCGCACCGTCAAAATCCTCTTAAGCGCTTCCCGAACGGAGACACACGCCATCATGTTCAAGCCGTTCCTGCTCGGCGCCGCCTTCGGTGCCGTCTCGCTGGTTGCCGCCTTTTCCGCAACGGTCGCACCCGCCATGGCGGCGGAGCAGACCGCCATCTGCTACAACTGCCCGCCGGAATGGGCCGACTGGGCGTCGCAGCTGAAGGCGATCAAGGCCGATCTCGGCATCGCCGTGCCGTTCGACAACAAGAACTCCGGCCAGTCGCTCTCCGCCATGCTGGCGGAAAAGGACAAGCCGGTGGCCGACGTCGTCTATCTCGGCGGGCCGGTGGGCATCCAGGCCAAGGCGGCCGGCATCGTCACCCCCTACAAGCCGGCGGCCTGGGCCGAAATCCCCGACGGGATGAAGGACGCCGACGGCAACTGGTTCGCCATCCACAGCGGCACGCTGGGCTTTTTCGTCAACACCGAGGCGCTGGGCGGCAAGCCGGTGCCGCAGAGCTGGGCCGATCTGCTGAAGCCCGACTATTCGGGCATGGTCGGCTATCTCGACCCGACCAGCGCCGCCGTCGGCTATGTCGGCGCGGTGGCGGTCAACCAGGCGCTGGGCGGCGATTACGGCAGCTTCGACAAGGCCATCGGCTGGTTCAAGGACCTGCAGAAGAACCAGCCCATCGTGCCGAAGCAGACCTCCTACGCCCGCGTGCTGTCGGGCGAGATTCCGATCCTGATCGACTACGACTTCAACGCCTACCGCGCCAAATACACCGACAAGGCGCCGGTCGCCTTCGTCATCCCCAAGGAAGGCACGGTGTCGGTCCCCTATGTGATGGCGCTGGTCAAGAACGGCCCGAACCCGGAAAACGGCAAGAAGGTTCTGGACTACGTCCTGTCGGACAAGGGCCAGACCCTGTGGGCCAACGCCTTCATGCGCCCGGTCCGCGCCGAGGCGATGTCGCCGGAGACCGCGGCCAAGTTCCTGCCGGCCGCCGACTATGCCCGCGCCAAGCCGGTGGACATGGTGCGCATGGCCGAGGCGCAGAAGGGCTTCATGGACCGCTATCAGGCGGAGGTGAAGTGAGCGCCTGCGTGCAGGACGCTCACCTTCCCCACCGGCCGGCGGCGAGTCCGTCGGCCGGTGGGGGTTGTGCGGGCGAACCGCTGCGGCTGGCGGCCCTGCTGGCGCCGGCGGCGGCGGTGTTCGCGGCCTTCTTCCTGCTGCCGCTGGTCCGCCTGATCCTGATCGGCGCCGGCGGGGCGGAGGGATGGAGCGCCTATCTCACCACGCTGGCCGATCCCGGCCATCTCGACAGCCTGCTCTCCACGCTGGCGCTGTCGGCGGGGGTGACCCTGGTGACGCTGGCGGTGTCCACCGTCGCCGGGCTGTTTCTGGTGCGGCACCGCTTCCCCGGCCATGCCCTGCTGGTGGCGCTGCTGACCTTCCCGCTGGCCTTTCCCGGCGTGGTCATCGGCTTCATGGTCATCATGCTGGCCGGACGGCAAGGGCTGATCGGCACCATCACCCAGGCGCTGACCGGGGGGAAGCTGGTGTTCGCCTATTCGATGGCCGGGCTGTTCCTCGGCTACGTCTATTTCTCGATCCCGCGCGTCATCCTGACGGTGATGGCGGCGGCGGAGAAGCTGGACCCGCGGCTGGAGGAAGCGGCGCGGTCGCTGGGAGCGGCCCCGTGGCGGGTGGTGGCCGACGTGATCCTGCCGGCGCTGAAGCCGGCGCTGATCTCGGCCGGCGCGCTGTGCTTCGCGACCTCGATGGGCGCGTTCGGCACCGCCTTCACGCTCGCCACCCGGATCAATGTGCTGCCGATGACGATCTATACGGAATTCACGCTCCAGGCGAACATCGCGGCGGCGGCAGCGCTCAGCGTCCTGCTCGGCCTCATCACCTGGGCTGCCCTGGCGGTGGCGCGCAGCGTCGCCGGCACCTCCGTTGCGGCGGCGGGGTGACGGGCGATGCACAGTCTGTCGAATCGCCGGGGCTGGGGGTTCTGGCTGCAATTGGGCTTCACCCTGCTGGTCTGCGCCCTGCTGACCGTGCCGATGGTGATGTCGATGCTGGCCGGGCTGACCGCCAACTATTTCATCGGCTTGAAGAGCGGCCTGACCCTGCGCTGGGTCGATGAGGTGCTGCGGGTCTATTCCGGCACCATCCTGCTGTCATTGCAGATCGCCTTCGCCTGTCTCGCCTGCACGCTGGTGCTGGGCGTACCGGCGGCCTATGCGCTGGCGCGCCGTCCCGGCCGGATCGCGCGGCTGGTGGAGGAGATGCTGATGATGCCGGTCGCAATCCCCGGCCTCGCCACCGCGCTGGCGCTGATCGTCACCTATGGCGGCGTCGGGGATCTGCGGAGCAGCTGGCTGTTCATCCTGATCGGCCATGTGCTGTTCACCCTGCCCTTCATGGTCCGCGCCGTACTGGCGGTGATGGGCGCCATCGACCTGACCACGCTGGAGGAGGGAGCGGCCAGCCTCGGCGCCGGCTTCCTGCGCCGCTTCTTCACGGTGGTGCTGCCCAACTGCCGCTCCGGCATCCTGGCCGGGTCGTTGATGGTGCTGACCTTGTCGGTCGGCGAGTTCAACCTGACCTGGCTGCTGCACACGCCGCTGACCAAGACGCTGCCGGTCGGGCTGGCCGACAGCTACGCCTCGCTGCGGATCGAGATCGGCAGCGCCTACACCCTCGTCTTCTTCGTGATGATCGTGCCGAGCCTGATCCTGCTGCAGGGTCTGGCCAAGCGCGGCCGTCCGTCCGTTTGAGGCCACTCCCAGATGCCCGACAGCTTCCACCTCGACGCCGTGCCGATCCGCCTGGAGCGCTGCGGCAAGACCTTCGCCGGCGGCGCCCGCGCTCTGGAGCCGCTGGACCTGACCATCCGCGGCGGCGAGACCGTCGTCTTCCTGGGCCCAAGCGGCTGCGGCAAGACCACGACGCTGCGCATCATCGCCGGGCTGGAGAGCCCCGATCCCGGCGGCCGCGTGCTGTTCGGCGAGGAGGACGTGACCGCCCTGCCGATCGAACGGCGCAATGTCGGCATGGTGTTCCAGAGCTACGCCCTGTTCCCCAACATGACGGTGGCGGAGAACGTCGCCTACGGTTTGAAGGTGCGCAAAGTTGCCCGGCCCGAGCGCGCCCGCCGGGTGGAGGAGATGCTGGACCTGATGCATCTCGGCGAGTTCGCCGGGCGGCGGATCGACCAGCTCTCGGGCGGGCAGCGGCAGCGGGTGGCCTTGGCCCGCGCGCTGGTGGTGCGGCCGCGCGTGCTGCTGCTGGACGAGCCGCTGACGGCGCTCGACGCCAAGCTGCGCGACAGTTTGCGGCTGGAGATCGACCGGCTGCTGCGCGGGCTGGGCATCACCGCCGTCTACGTCACCCACGACCAGGGCGAGGCGATGGCGTTGGGCGACCGCATCGTGGTGATGGCCAAGGGGCGGGTGGCGCAGGTCGGCACGCCGCGGGAGATCTACTATCAGCCGGCCGACGGCTTCGTCGCCGACTTCATCGGCACCATGAACCGGCTGGGCGGGACGGTGCGCGGTGGGACGCTGTCCATCGGGGCGGCGACGCTGCCCTGGACCGGGCCGGAGGGCGCGGTGGAGCTGCTGGTCCGGCCGGAGGATCTGGCGCTGGCCGGCGAAGCCGATGGGCATCTGGGCGGCACCGTCGCCGCCGCGGTGTTCCTGGGCGACCGCACCCGGCTGGTGGTGGAGGCGGCGGATGGGCCGGCGCTGACGGTGGACACCCTGGGGCGCAGCGAGTTGGGGCGTGGCGACCGGGTGTGGCTGCGCGTCGATCCGGCGCGAGTGCTGGCGGTGCCGTGAGGTTCTTCGATGCGGAGTTAGACCCCCACCTAACCTCCCCCGCTCTCAGCGGACCTACGGTCCGCCTGCCGCGTCAGCACAAAGCATAGCTTTGTGCGAGAGCTGGGCGAGGGAGGGACTGCCGCCACTCTCCCGCCTCAGCACCTGCCCCCTCCCCCGCCCAGCGGGGGAGGGTTAGGGTGGGGGTCTAACGCTTCCAAATTAAACACTTACTCCCAAGGCGCACCCCATGATCATCGCCCAGATCACCGACACCCACATCAAGCCGCAAGGCCGCCTCGCCTACCGCCGCGTCGACACCGCGCCCTTCCTGGAGCGCGCGGTCGCCGCGGTCCTGGCGCTCACCCCGCGCCCCGACGTGATCCTCGCCACCGGCGACCTCGTCGATGCCGGCCATGCGGAGGAGTATGAGCGGCTGCTCGGCCTGCTGCGCCCGCTCGACATGCCGCTGTTCGCCGTGCCCGGCAACCATGACGAACGCACCGGGCTGGCCGAAGCCTTTCCCGACCTCAAGGCCCGCGTCGGCGACAGCCGTTTCTTCCACTACACGGTGGAGGACTGGCCGGTGCGGCTGATCGCCATGGACACCGTCCTGCCCGGTTCCGGCGCGGGAGAGGTCTGTGCCGAGCGGCTCTGCTGGCTCGACGCGCGGCTGGCGGAGCAGCCGGAGCGGCCGACCATCGTCTTCCAGCACCATCCGCCCTTCGCCACCGGTATCGGCCATATGGACCGGCTGGGCTTGAACGGCGCCGACGCGATGGCCGACGTGGTCCGCCGCCATCGCCAAGTGGAGCGGGTGCTGTGCGGCCATCTGCATCGGCCGATCCAGGTGCGCTGGGCCGGCACCATCGCCTCCACCGCGCCGTCGACCGCGCATCAGGTGGCGCTCGACCTGCGCGACGACGCGCCGTCCGCCTTCGTGATGGAACCGCCGGGCTATCAGATCCACATGTGGCGCGCCGACACCGGCGTGGTCAGCCACACCGCCGTGATCGGCGACTATGACGGCCCCTATCCCTTCTTCAAGGACGGAAAGCTGATCGACTGACTGGGTCATTCGACCGGCCGTCACATGCCTGTCACGGGCTTGGGCTAAGACACAGCTCACCGCCGATCCAACGGAGACGACAGAGATGAAGGCGTTCCTCACCACCCTCGCCACGGTGCTGACGCTGGCGCTCGGCCCAGCCGCCGTTTCCCAGGCCGCGCAGGCGGACGGCGCCACCGGCAAGCTGGTGCTCTACACCTCGCAGCTGGAGCCGGACGCCCGCCAGACGGTGGAGGCCTTCAAGGCGAAGAACCCCGGTGTCGAGGTCGAGTGGATCCGCAACGGCACCACCGAGCTGATGAACAAGCTGCGGGCCGAGTTCACTGCCGGGGCGCCGCAACCCGACCTGCTGCTGATCGCCGACGCGGTGACGATGGAATCGCTGAAGGCGGAGAAGCGGCTGCAGCCCTACGAGGGTGCTCCGGTGGCCGGCTACCGCCCGGGCACGCATGACGCGCAGGGCTATTGGTTCGGCACCAAGCTGATCACCACCGGCATCGTCTACAACACCGCGGCGCCGATGAAGCCGACCTCCTGGCAGGATCTGCTGAAACCGGAGGCCAAGGGCACGACGGTGATGCCGAGCCCGCTCTATTCCGGCGCCGCCGCCATCCACATGGCGTCGATCAAGGCGCAGCCGTCGCTCGGCATGGCCTATTACGAGGCGTTGCAGCGCAACGGCACCACCGCGGCAAAGGGCAACGGCGGCATCTTGAAGGATGTGGCCGGCGGGGCGAAGCTCTATGGCATGGTCGTCGATTACCTGCCGATCCGCGAGCATCTGAAGGGCGCCCCCGTCGCCTTCGTCTTCCCCACGGAGGGCGTCAGCGCGGTCAGCGAGCCGGTGGCGATCCTCAGCACCGCGAAGAACCCGGCGGCGGCCAAGGCCTTCATCGACTTCCTGCTGAGCCGCGAGGGGCAGGAGCTGGCCTCGGCCCAGGGCTTCCTGCCGGCGCTGCCAGGGGTGACACCGCCGGCGGGCTTCCCCAATCCGGCGACGATCACCCTGCTGCCCTTCGACCCTGCCAAGGCGCTGGCCGAGGACGACGCCAACAAACGCGCCTTCGCCGACCTGTTCGGCGGGTGAGTGGGTTGGTGCGGACCGAGACGGATCCCCTCTCCCCCCCGGGGAGAGGGTTAGGGTGAGGGGGACGCGTTGCGAGGACTTTCAAGAATCGCGCACGTGGACCCTCCTGGGAAAATCCACGCCATGCATCCCCCTCACCCCGACCCTCTCCCCGGGGGGGAGAGGGGGATCGCCTCGGGTAGTCGAACGGTGGGGAAAGGCGCGTTCCCCACCCTCCCCGGCTGGCCCCTGCTCATCGGCCTGCTCGTCCTGCTCCCGGTCCTGCGCCTCCTATGGGAGGCCGGCGACGCGGCGGTGCTCGCGCGCGTGGCCGACTCCCCCGCGACTTGGCGGGCCACCACGAACAGCATCGCCATCGCGGCCGGCGCCACGCTGACCGCAGCGCTGATCGGCGGGCCGTTCGCCCTGCTGGTCGGGCTGACGAACCTGCGCGCCCGCACCGCGATGACCTTCGCCCTGATCCTGCCGCTGATGATTCCGCCGCAGATCGTGGCGATGGCCTGGACGCATCTGGCCGGGTCGGGCAGTCCGATCCTGAAGCCGCTCGGCCTTGCCCCGCCGGTCGGAACGGCGAACCCGGTGCAGTCGGCGGCCGGCATGATCCTGGTGATGGGGATCGAGCATGCGCCTCTGGTCTTCCTCGCCCTGCGCGCGGCGTTGCGCGCCATTCCCGGCGATGTGCTGGAGGCGGCGCGGGCGTCGGGGGCCGGGCTGTGGCGGGCGGTGCGAAGCGTGGTGCTGCCGCTCTGCCTGCCGGGGCTGATCGCGGGTCTGGCGATGGCCTTCGTCGCCGCGCTGGGGAATTTCGGGGTGCCGGCTCTGCTGGGCGTGCCGGCGGGCATTCCGATGCTGCCGACGCTGATCTACCGGCGGCTGGCCGGCTTCGGGCCGTCTGCCCTGCCGGAGGTGGCGGTGCTGGCCGCCCTGATCGGCATCGTCGCCTGCCTCGGCATCGCCACCCAGACCATCCTGCAGGCCCGCATCTCCAGCCGCCTGCCCGGCGGCGCCCGGTCGATGGCGCCGGTGGCGCTCGGCTCCGCCCGTGTGGCGGTGGAGGGGCTTGCCTGGGGCGTGCTGGCGCTGATGGTCGCGGCGCCGCTGACGGCGCTGCTGGCGACCAGCCTCGTCAGCGTCTATGGCCTGCCGATCGGTTTCGGCACGCTGACGCTGGCCCATTACCGCGAGGTGCTGGCGCTCGATCAGGTCGGACGGGCCTTCGTCAATTCGGTGCTGCTGTCGGGATCGGCGGCGCTGCTGCTCGCCCTGCTGGCGGTGCCGCTGGCCCATGCCATGGCGCTGGGCGGAGGGACCGGACGGATCGCGCGGGCGGTCGGTGTGCTGGTGGAGTTGCCGCACGCCGTGCCGGGGGTGGTGCTGGGCATCGGCTGCATCCTGCTGTTCCTGAAGCCGCTGCCGGGGCTGGGCGTCAGCCTCTACGGCACGCTGTGGATCATCCTGGCGGCCTATCTGGTCCGCTTCCTGCCGCTGGCGCTGCGGCCGGTGCAGGCGGCTTGCGCCGCGCTCGACCCGACGGTGGAGGAGGCCGCCCGCGCGTTGGGCGCCGGCCCGCTGCGGCGGCTGGTGACGGTGGTGGCGCCGCTGGTTGCCCCGGCTGCTGCCGCCGGCGGGCTGCTGGTCTTCCTGACCGCATTCAACGAGCTGACCGTCTCCATCCTGCTATGGTCGCAGGGGCGGGAGACGCTGGGCGTCGTCGTCTATGCGCTGGAGGAAGGCGGCAGCCCGACGCTGGGTGCCGCCCTCGGCGTCATCGCCATCCTGGTGGTGCTGGCGGCGATGATCGCCGCCGGGCTGCTGGGCCGCCGACTGCCGCCGGGCGTGGTGCCCTGGCGGAATTAAAATTAAGGGGGCGGGGGTGAGATCTCAGGCCGGCAGTCCCGCCGCCTTGCGCACCGCTTCCAGCACCGTCAGCACGTCGCGTGCCTGCTCGGCCGTCACCGGCGGCGGGGCGCCGTCGAGGATGGATGCCGCCACGCCGCGGTAGAAGGCGGGATAGTCGCCGGGGATGGTCTCGACCCGCCGCTCCGTGCCGTCGGCCTGGACCAGCAGGGCGAAATTCTCCGGATCGTCGCCGCCCCAGCCGGCTTCGGTCGGCAGGCGGCCGGCGCGCAGGGCCGCCTCCTGCCCGTCCATGCCATGCTTGAGGAAGCTGCCGCGGTCGCCATGCAGCTGGAAGCGCGGACCCGGCCGGCAGACCACCGTGCCGCAATGCAGGATCGCCCGCATGCGCCCATAGCCGAGCACGATGTGGAACCAGTCGTCGACCTGCGCGTCCGGCCGCTGGGATCCCACATCGGCGAGGATGCGATCGGGCATGCCGAACAGGGTCAGCGCCTGATCGATCAGATGGGCGCCGAGGTCGAACAGCACGCCCGACCCGGCCAGCGTCTGCTCGCGCCAGCCCTGCTTGATCTGCGGGCGGAAGCGGTCGAAATGCGCCTCGTAATGATAGGGGCGGCCGACCTCGCCCTTGTCCAGGCAGGCGCGCAGGGTCAGGAAGTCGTTGTCCCACCGCCGGTTGTGGAAGACGGTCAGCAGCCGGCCCTGCCGTTTGGCGAGGTCGATCAGCTCGTCGGCTTCGGCGGCGGTGGTCGCCATCGGCTTGTCGATCACCACATGCTTGCCGGCCAGCAGAGCCTCGCGGGCCAGGGGGGCGTGGCTGGTGTTGGGGGTGGCGATCACCACGAGGTCGATGCTTGGGTCGGCGATCACCGCGTCCGCCGTCGTCGCAACCGCCTCCGGTGCTGCACGGCGGATGTCGTCGGTGCGCGAACTGGCGATTGCCGTCAGGCGCAGGCGCGGCTCACATTGGATCAGCGGCGCGTGGAACACCGACCCGGCAAGGCCGAAACCCAGCAGGCCGACCGACAGGCTCTTCATCGTCGCACAAACTCCTATTCACATTGCCAGCGCGTCAACGCCCTCTCCCGCTCCGGGAGAGGGCATTCATCACGGCGCCCAGCAGACCATGGTGTCGACCCCGCCCCGGCGCAACAGGGCGCGCACCGGCATCGCGTCTTCCGGCCCTGCCGCGCGGGCCTGTTCCAGCACCGCGCGCTTGGCGCCGCCGGTGATCAGCACGACGATGCGCCGGCTGTCGAGCAGGCGCGGCAGGGTCAGCGTCATGCGCGGATGCGGCGCGGTGGGGGAGCGCATCGCCCGGCAGGGTGCGGTTCCTTCCCACGCAGAGGCGAGGGCCGGCGCATCGGGGAACAGCGAAGCGACATGCCCGTCCTCCCCCATGCCGGTCACCATCAGGTCGAACGGTCCGTCGAGGACGCGCAAAGCCTCGGCGCAGGCGGCCTCCCCCTCCTCCGGCGTCTTGGCGCCGGTGTAAAGCGGGATGAAGCGGATGGCGGGAGCGGCGGCCAGCAGCGTTGCGTGCAGGGTGGAGGCGTTGCTGTCCGGGCTGTCGGGCGGCAGCCAGCGGTCGTCCACCAGCGTCGCCGTCACCCGGCTCCAATCCACATCGCGCCGGCCGAGCGCCGTCAGGAACGGCGTCGGCGTCCGCCCGCCCGGCAGCGCCATGGTGGCCCGCCCGCGCGCCGCGATGGCGGCGGTCAGCAGGGCCGCCGTCTCGTCGGCCAGCGTCTCGGCAAGGTCCTGGGCATCGCGGAACACACGAAGGCGCGCGGTCATGATGGAAGCTCCCCGATAAGTCTTGTTCGTTGGCGCAGACCATAATCCGCCCGCCACGCATGTGCGCGCGCATCTGTGTAACAGCCACGTAACAACGTGGGCTCCGGGAAGGCGCCGCGTTACCAAATTGTCCGCCCCGCGCATCATCGGCGGCGTACAGTGACCGCCAAGCGAACGACCGCCGGGCGAGACCTCATCCGGGTGGTCCAACAGCAACCCGTCACGGGAGGGA
>PJUA01000350.1_pt1 | contig 30084 bp, 26 predicted proteins | sample 1512151 | NCBI WGS metagenome assembly PJUA01 (sample SAMN08177678, study PRJNA422409) | Soil metagenome, whole genome shotgun sequencing project. | isolation source: Soil enriched on filter paper: beechwood xylan treatment | place: USA: Madison | collected 2015-01-15
GGCCGTCTCCAGGAAGGCAACCGCCTGTTCGAGGCCGGCTGCGACCAGAAAATTCCGTTCGTTCGGCAGGGTGCGGACGAACAGCTCGAATGATGCAGTGCCGTTCATTCCGTGGTCGAGGTAAGCGTCGACCATCGCGACCTCGTAGAGGTCCGTAAGCAGAAGATTGTCGCCATCGCACAGTGGACCGGGATGGATGTTCATGGCCGTCTCCCGCCCAAATGCTTTGCGCCGGCTGCCATGTCGCGGCCCGACACAGCAGCCGGCGGCGCCGGGAAATCAGACCTTGGCGATTTCGATGGTGCGCCTGGTCGGCTTGCTCGGCTCGCTCTTGGGCAGCACGATGGTGAGCACGCCGTTCTTCATGCTGGCCGTGATCGCGTCCGCCTTCACGTTGGCCGGCAGCCGGAAGGTGCGGGCGCACAGTCCATAGCGGCGTTCCGAGAAATAGCGGTTCTTGTCCTTTTCTTCCGTCTCCTCCTTCTTCTCGGCCTTGACGGTCAGGATGTCGTCCTGGATGGAAACCTCGGCGTCCTTCTCGTCCATGCCGGGGATTTCCAGGGTGACGCGGTATTCGGTCTCCCGTTCATCCACTTCCGCCGGGGGCACGATCGCTTCCAGATCGGCGTCGCTGCGCAACAGCGGCTCCAGGCCGAATATCGGGCGGCGGCTCCACGGGAAGCGCAGCATGGACGACGCTTCGTCGAACAGGCGGTCGAACTCGTCGCGCAGGGCGAAAAGCGGATGGCGATTGCGCTCCGCCACTTCCTTGGCCGCCATGCCGGTGGTCTTGAGCTCCTTCGGCTTTTCGCCGGCGCTCGTTTCAGTCATGCTCATGGCATCCTCCTGGTTTACCCTTGGGATTACCCTTGTGACGCGATGGTTGTTAGCACCCGGCGGGGCCGGCCGCCTTTATCTGGATTAAGGCCGCGCGACGTTTCGCCGGAGAAGGCGGTCGAAGCCGTGCTTCGGCGGCCCCGAACAACGGCCGTGTTGCAGGCTGGTGGCGACGCGACAGCGAGGATCAGCTTCGCCAGGATGGTCTGGAGCGCGGGCGCCGTGCCTTCCAATGCAACGCGGTGTGGCGGAAGAACAGCCGCTTGATCGCTTCGACCAGGGCCAGATAGGTGACGACCGCCGCCGCCAGGAACAGGTAGAAGGAGGCCGGCGGCGCGACGAAGCCGAAGAAGGTTCCCGCCGGGGTGAGGGGAAGCAATGCGCCGACGGTGGCGGCGCCCAGTGTCAGCCCGGCCAGGACCGGATGAGGACGGCTTCGCCAGGGAGCGTGGCGGGTCCGGATCACGAAGATCACCAGCACCTGCGTGGCCAGACTTTCCACGAACCATCCGGTCTGGAAGAGCGCTTCGTCGGCATCGAACAGGTGAAGCAGGGCATAGAAGGTCAGGAAGTCGAACACCGAACTGATCGGTCCCAACACCAGCATGAAGCGCTGGATCAACTGCAGGTCCCACCGTACCGGGGCGCTCAGCACGTCCGCCTCGACATTGTCGAGCGGAACGCCGGCTTCCGACGCGTCATACAGCAGGTTGTTGAGCAGCACCTGGGTCGGCAGCATCGGCAGGAACGGCAGGAACAGGGAGGCGCCCGCCATGCTGAACATGTTGCCGAAATTCGAACTGCTGCCCATCAGAACGTATTTGGTGACGTTGTGGACGGTGCGGCGCCCCTCCGTCACCGCCTCGCCCACCACCGACAGGTCGTGGTCGAGCAGGATGAGGCCGGCCGCTTCCTTCGCGACATCGGCGGCGCTGTCCACCGAGATGCCGACGTCGGCGGCGTGGATGGCGGATGCGTCGTTGATCCCGTCGCCGAGGAACCCGACCACGCGGCCGGACCGCTTGTAGGCCAACAGCACGCGTTCCTTCTGCTGCGGCGTCACCCGGCAATACACATTGACCTCGCCGAGACGGGCGCGCAGGGCCTCCTCGCTCATCGCGCGCAGGTCGTCACCGGTGACGAGGCCGGTGATGGCGAGGCCAAGCTCCGCGCAGACATGCCGCGTCACCCGTTCGTTGTCGCCCGTCAGAACCTTGACCGCGACGCCGGCGCCGCCCAAGGCGCCGATCGCCGCGGTGGCGCTCGCCTTGGGAGGATCGAGAAAGACGGCATAGCCGGCGAAGTCCAATTCGCATTCGTCGCCCAGGGTTGCGGTCCGGTGATCGGCCGCCATCACCTTCGAGGCGACGGCCAGCACCCGAAAGCCGTCCTCTCCCAACGTCTGGAACAGGGCATCCAGCCGTGCCCGCGCCGCCGGGTCGAGCGGCTTCACGACACCCTCGTCGGCTTCATAGTGGGTGGACAGCCGCAGCACGTCCTCCGGCGCTCCCTTGACCACCAGCAGGGGCCGGGAGCCGTCTGTGACGAGAACCGAGACGCGGCGCCGTTCGAAGTCGAAGGGCACCTCGTCGATCTTCTCCCAGCCAGTGACATCCATCTTGCGGAAGGCGATGACGGCCTCATCGAGGGGGCTCTTGATGCCGCTCTCGAAATGACTGTTCAGGTAGGCCAGCCGGAAGACGCGCTCGCTCTCCGCGCCGAGGCAATCCAGATGACGGACCATGCGGATCGTGGCCTCGGTCAGCGTTCCGGTCTTGTCGGTGCACAGCACGTCCATGGCGCCGATGTTGTGCATGGCGGCCAGCCGCTTGACGATCACCCGGCGCTTGGCCAGGCGCAGCGCACCGCGCGCCAGCGTGACGGTGACGATCATCGGCAGCAGTTCCGGCGTCAGCCCGACCGCCAGGGCGAGGGCGAACATCAGCGACTCGAGCCAGGGGCGGTGAAACAGGACATTCACCGCCAGAACGAACAGGACCAGGAAGATGGTCAGCCGCAGGATCAGAAACCCGAATTGCCGGATGCCCAGTTCGAAGGCGGTGGGCGGCGGCGATGCCGTCAGGCTGCCGCTCAGCCGGCCGAAGACGGTGGCGTCGCCGATCCGGCAAATCACCGCGGTGGCACTGCCGCTGATGACGGAGGACCCCATGAAGACGGTGTTGATCGCCTCGGCTGGTCCGCCGGCCGACGGGCAGAGCGCATCGGCGTGCTTCTCGACCGGATAGGGTTCTCCGGTCAGCGTCGCCTGGTTGACGAACAGGTCGCGTGCCTCGATGAGACGGCAATCGGCCGGCACGAGATCCCCGGCAGCCAGACGGACGATGTCGCCGGGAACCAGCAGATCCGCCGCTTCCGAGATCTCGACACCATCGCGTCGGACCTGGACACGGATGGCGACGGACCGGCGCAAAGCCTCGATCGCGTTTTCCGCCCGCATCTCCTGGATGAAGTCGAGGGTGACGCTGAGTATGACCAGGATGAAGACGATGACGAAGCTGGTGAGATTGCCGGTGGCCGCCGACAAGGCGCTGGCAAACAGCAGGATGAGAACGAGCGGATTGAGGAAACGCGACAGGAACTCCAGCCACAGCGGCCGGCGGTGATGCGTCGTGGGGCGGTTGAACCCGTATCGCCTGCGGCGGCTAGCCGCCTCGGTCCGGGCCAACCCGATGCTCGTGGTCCCCAACTCCGTCAGGACGGCGGAGATTGGCTTTGTCCAGATCTCGTCCGTGATCCTGTCCTCCTGAACTCCCATCCGCCGAAGGCCGAACCGACCAGCCGATTTCGGCCTCGGAATCTCCAAAGAAGTATTCCCGTCCGAATGCACCATCTTGTTCTTAACGTGGATTAAGGGCCGAGAAAAAGATTCTCTTCTAAATCCCGCGATGCCCAGCCTGGGCTGGCCGGCGGCAAATGCCGGGCAGAAGAGGAGGAGTATCGATGAGGAGCCACGCGATCAACACACCGGCTTCCCCCCAATTGGAAGGCGCATTTCCAATATGGACCGCCAACACACTGCTGCAAACCAACTTTCTGCAACGGACCGAGGCAATCTTGCGCATGCAGTCGAACCTGTTCGGCGGTTTCGAGACCATGAGCCGCAACTGGCTGGAACATCGCCAGGACGATCTCCAATCGGCATTGTCCACCGTGGAGCGGATGGGAACGGTGGAGGATGCGGCGGAACGATCCTCTCTCTGGAACGACTGGATGGCCGACCGCCTGAAACGCTGGTCGGAAGAGGCGGCCGCGGTGGTGGAGCAGGCGCAGGGCATGTCCCGCGCCATGGCCGAACAGGCATCCGCCAGCGCATCGGTCGACCGGCCCTTCCATCCGAGGGAACGGCGCTTTCCGAGTGCCGAGGGTCGGCGCGACGGCAAGCCCGAGGAAGCGCGCGGCTGAAGCCGCTGTCCTGAAGAAGCACCGGGAGGAGGGCACATGGGCCATTTGCCGGCGATGGAAGGGGGGGACGGAATCACGGCCCTTTTCAGGGACCGGACCGATGCCGGCAGGCGGCTGGCCGAAAAGCTGTCGCCCCTGCGGGATCAGGCGCCCGTTGTCCTGGCCCTCCCGCGCGGCGGTGTTGCGGTGGCGGTGGAGATCGCAAGGAGGCTTCACGCCCCGCTCGGGCTCGTTCTGGTCCGCAAACTCGGTGCTCCGTACCAGCCGGAACTGGCGATCGGTGCGATTGCCAGTTGTGGGGCAGGAGGGAACGCGGCGATCGAGACGGTGATCAATTCCAACGTCGGCCTCCTTTTGCCCGATTCATGGCTCGAAGAGGAGACGGGTCGTCAACTCAAGGAATTGGAGCGACGCCGCACCACTTATCTCGCAGGTCGGCGTCAGCCGGCCATAGCCGGCCGTACCGCCATCCTGGTCGATGACGGCATTGCCACCGGTGCCACCATGCTCGCCGCTCTCCAAGCGGTGCGCAAGGAGGGTCCGAAGGCGCTCGTGTTGGCCGTTCCGGTGGCGCCGGCGGACAGCCTGGCTGCATTCACCGAAACAGCGGACACCGTCATCTGTCTGGAAACTCCCGCCTCTTTCATGTCCATCGGAGCGTTCTACCGCGACTTCCGCCAACTGGATGACTCCGACGTGATCGGTCTTCTCGACGCTGCCAGACAATTTTGAGCGATCTCTTGATCTCGGTTAACGAGGATCGCTCCTCTGCCGTCCATTGTGAAAGCCGAAGAAAAGTCATGAACGCAGCTCGGCTGCCCGGCTGACCTCCCAGCCAGCGGCCACGGGAATGGAGAGGCACGCCATGGCCACATTCATCATGCTGACACGGCTTATCCAGGGGACGAAAGCTCCACCGAAATCCACCGACAAGATCCGGCAGCATCTCGCCGAACAGATCGGCCAGAACTGTCCGGATGTCGAATGGCGAAGCAGCTTTGCCGTTCTCGGTCCCTACGACTTCCTCGACATCTTCACCGCTCCAGGGATTGACGCGGCAATGAGGGTGGCGACCACCGTCCGTGCGTCCGGTTGCGCCCACACCGAAATCTGGGGGGCAAGCGAGTTGCATCCCATCCATGCCGCTGTTCGGACCTCCGACCCTCTGGCCGAATAGGGTCAATGTTTCTCGATGCATGTGAGATATTGATCGATGCGTTCCAACCACCGTCTCCGTTGGGCGGCAGTGGCATCGGCCAGCCGGTGTGCGGCCAGACGGATGCGGATACAGGCGCGGACACTGCGATAGAAGGCGACCAGATGAGGATCGGCCCTGTCTCCGCTCCGCGCCTCGTAAATCTTCAGAAGATGGCTGGCGATCCACCCTTCTCCCAGGCGATCGCATTCAAGACCGAGATAGGAAAGCTCATCAACGGGATCGAGCAGCCGGAGTGCCCGGTCGAATTCAAGGCAGTCGATGATCTGAAGGGGAACCGTAAAAAAGATGTGTTCGGGGCGAAGGTCGCCATGAGCTTCGATGATCCGCCGGCCTTCCGCCCGCTTCCGCAACAGCCCGCGTTGTGTTGTCAAAAACCCTCGCTGCCAGATCGCAGCCTTGTTTGCCCGGTCGGCCATTCCTTTGGGGAGTGTGGTTCTGGCCGCGATCTGGTTCTTCTCAACATCCTGGGCAAATCGGCCTAGGTACCTGTCGGCCGGCATCGGAACGGATCGACTGAAGCGGTAAAATCTCGACAGCGTAATCCCGAGATTCCGGACGTCGCTTGTCTGCAAGGTGTTGGAGCCGATCAATTCGTCCATCCGCCGGTCGGTCGGAAGGCGCTGCATCCAAACCACCCAATCGACGACACGATCGGCAGGCCCAGGCCGCTCGCACAAGCTGAGACCACCATCCGGCCGAAGGGCAAGGCAAAGGGCGGCGTGATAAACCAGCGGACTGAGTCGACGGTTCAACCGTATTTCGGTCAGACAATTTGCATGCCGCAACGCCACCGTCGACAGGTTCACTTCGGGAAGCCGTCGTGGTTTCTTCAGTTTGTATGCATGTCCCTCGGTCAGGAAGACCCAGGAAAGACGGGTTTCGATCGCTTCGACCTGGCTGGGGCGATCGAAATAAACATCGGGCCTCTGTAGGAACTCCACCTTCAATTCGAGCGGATAGTCCTGGTCCGCCGGCATTCGATCCGCGCGCTGTATCGGATGGTCATCCACGTCGGGCGATCCGCCATCTGTTCTAAAGAAGATCGCTCAACGAACCGCCGGCATGCATGCGGGCGATCGCCTCTGCGAACAGCGGAGTGGTGTCCAGAACCGTGAGTCTTCGAACCGCTATGTCGCCCTCCAATCGCCAGGGCGGTACCGTGTCGGTCACCACGACGCTGTCGAAGGCCGGCGACTGCAGCATCTCGACGGCACCTGGCGCGAACACGCCGTGGGTCGCCAGTGCCACCACCGAAAGGGCTCCCGCCGTCCGGCATGCTTCGGCGGCCCGCAGCATGGTGGTTCCCGTCGCAATGAGATCGTCGAGAACCAACACTCTGCAGCCAGCCACGTTGCCGACCAACTGGCCACCGCCGACAACTCCGGCACTGCGGGTCTTCTCCATGAAGGCCAGACCGACCGGCCGGGCAAGGCTGTGCTCCAGCGTTTCGTGAAGCTGTTCGACCCTCTTCATGCCTCCGACATCGGGGGAAACCAGGGCAATCGGGTCATTCCCCGCCGTCGCCTTGACGTGATCGGCAAAAAGGGGTCGTGCCAGAAGATGCTCGGTCCGGCAGCGGAAAGCATTCTCGAATGCGGCCTGATTGTGCACGTCCATCGTGACGACCCGGTCGACACCGGCCGCCTCGAACAGGATCGCCAGTTGGCGCGTTGCCACAGGGTCGCGGGATTTCGTGCGGCGGTCCTTGCGGCTGTAGGCCAGATAGGGGGCCACCACCGTCACCCGGCGCGCGGACGAATCCTTCAGGGCCCCGATGAAAAGCAGGAGCCGCCAGAGCTTGTCATGCACGCTGTCATGAGCATCGCCCAGCAGGGACTGGACAACGAACACGTCGCGGTCCCTGACGCTGATCAAGGGGCGAACCTTCATTTCGCCATCCTCGAAGCGCCTCTCCTCATGCGGGGAAACGGGAATCTCCAGATGGGTGGCGATCCGGCGGCCATGCCGCCAATGCGGGTCCAGATCGAACAGCAGCATTCCATCGTGCGTCATCGATGCCTCCCATGCCGGACTATCAGTGGCTGGCCGCCTCAATGTGCGATCAGGACCGAACATTCGAGAGCGGTCCCCAGCACATGGCGGGTTGCGCCGCCCAGGACCATTTCCCGGAACCGGCTGTGTCCGTAGCCGCCCATGACCAGAAGACCCGCACCGATCTCCGTCGCCCTTCCGGTCAGCAACTCGCCGGTCGGGCGGCCGTCCTTGTGCAGGACGTCGACCGCCACGGAGATGCCGTGCCAGGCCAGATGGTCGGAAAGGCATGTGATCATCGGCGCCGTCGGACCATTGACGTCATCGCCTCCGTCCACCGTCAGTATGGTGGCATTCCGCGCCCGCCGCAGGAGCGGCATGGCCCCGGCGATCGCCCTTGCCGCTTGCCGGCTGCCGTCCCAGGCGATTGCGATCGATGAAAGCGCCTCTCCATCCATGCCTGGTGCCGCCAGCAGGATCGGCTGACCGGTTTCGAACAATGCCGTCTCCAGCCGCAGGACATTGGCCGGAGCATCGAATGGCTGCGCGAACAGGAGGAGGTCGGCACAGCGCCCACGCTGAGTGAGAATGTCCTCCGGCTGGCCAACCATTTCGCGCCATGTCGCTGTGATGGAACCGGACGCGATGGCGGTGTCGGCGTCGGGATAGCCGACGCTGTGAATGCCGGCGCTCGCAACAGCGGCGTCGAAGCTGCGCCTTGCGTGCGATGCCCGTTCCTGGTCCGCCTGCTCCGCCTCCCGGATCAGGCGCTCCAGCATGTCGGATGAGAAGCCCTCGGCAATCGGCGGAATGGCCAACCGCGGGTCGGGCCGAACGTGGAAGACCTCAACATGCCCATGGAACAGCTTGGCGAGGGTAAAGGCGGCGTTCAGCGCCCGTTCGTCGGCGGCGTCACCATCGAGCAGGACAAGTATATGCTTGATCATGAACCGTCTCCTGCAGCGGAGGATAGGTTCCGTACCGTCGCGCCAAAAATCGCAGCCCACCTTGATCCAGGTTAACCAGATCGACCCCGACGGTGAATCTCCGGTCAATCGCAAACGGGTTTATCCAGGTTAAGGCGGCGTTTTGCCTGGGCGCGAGTATACCGCTTTCCGCTCACCGGGGAGGACGTGGCCATGGGACAAAAACCTCAGAACCGCCGCGCGGTCATCGATGGCCGCCTGCAACCGGAACGGCGAGACCGGCTGATCCAGGAGAAGGAGCACGACCCCTACAAATCGGACCTCAAACCCGCCGATCCCAGCGTCTGTTCACGCTGCCACGCGGTCTACGAGGACGGTCGCTGGCGGTGGGGGGCGAGGCCCGCCGATGCGACGGAGACCGTCTGCCAGGCCTGCCAGCGCATCGAGGAGCGGATCCCGGCCGGCATCCTGACGATGAGCGGCGCCTTCGTCCAAGCCCATCGTGCCGAGATCATGGCGCAGGTCCGCCATCAGGAGAAACTCGAGACCGCCGAGCATCCGCTCAACAGGATCATGGACATCCAAGACACCGCCGACGGGATGGACGTGACGACCACGGATCTTCACTTGCCCCGGCGCATCGCCGAAGCGCTCGCTCACCATCACCACGGTGAAGTGACGTGGAAGTACGCCGAGGGCGAGTGCCTCCTCAGGGTGAATTGGCACACCGATTGAGACGCGGACCGGCTGGGAGCGGAGTTGCAGGGAGCGGGCCTTCTCAGGCGATGCGGACCGGGTGGCGTGGGCCGGTCTTGCCTGCGCCACCCGGTCACGGCCATTTGGTCACGGCCAGCTGGTCACGAGGGGCCGATGGGCGATGATATGGGCGATGATCCATGGCATCGGCCGGATGCATTGTGCCAGGTACCCCCGCACCATGTGTCCGGCTCCAACACCGGAGGCGGCGGCGGGAATGCGGACTGGGGCGCCGGCGTCTCGGACATCTCCGCCAGATCGGCCAACCGCGGCCAATCCATGACGCGCAGTCGCCCCTTGGTGAACGACACCAGTCCGGCGGCCCGCATCTCCTTCAAGGTCCGGCAGACATGAACCGAGGTCAGGCCGGTCGCGTCGGCGATCACCGTCTGGCTGATCGGGAGCGCGAACTCGTCCACACAGTCGTCATCCACACAGGCGCCGGACTCCCGGCGCTGGCGTTGGCACAGCGCGACGAGCAGGCGGGCGATCCGCTCGGTCGCGGTGCAGGTGCCGAGCCCGCCCAGCAGACGCCAGTCCGAAATCGTCTCCGCCGCCAGAAGCGACCACATCCGCAACGTCAGTTCCGGTGCGGTCTGGCAGAACCGCATCAGCGACTGGCGCGGGATCGGACAGGCGGTGAGGTCGGTCAGCGCCTCCACCGTGCAGGGCATGCAGCCGTCGGCGGTCGTCTCGAACCCGACCATGCTTCCGGGCATGGCGAAGCGAAGCACCTGGCGACGCCCGTTCTCGTGGAAGACGGACACCGCCGCCCAGCCGCGGCGAATGATGAACACCATCTCGCTGCCGTCCCCTTCGGCGAAGACGCAGCCGCCCGCAGGCACATGCCAGAGTGGGTGCTTGATGGTGCCGAGCGCCTGGAGCTGCGCGTCGGAGGCGCTTGCGCATAGCCCGTCGCGTCGAACCGGGCAGGATTGGCATTCGGGCCGCATGGGACGCCTTTCTCGCATGTGCCTAATGTCTCGGCTCGCTCGGGTTTGCCGGGCGCAGCTGGGGGAGCAGTTCGGCCTGCGCCAGCGAGTCGATCAGGGCTGAAACGATGATGTGGCTGCCGATGGGACCTTCCGCCGCTTCCTGGGCCGCATCCAGGTGTCCGTCGAGGCGACAGGCCACGGTCAGCTTGACGGCGACGCCAAGCGGCGTTTGGGCGGGGGTGGTGATCAGCGAGCGCAGCAGCCACTTCCGCCGGGCGGTTTCCCCGTCCTCGGATTCCCGGTAGCGTTCGTGCAGCAGCAGGAGAGCGTGATCGCTGTGCGAACCGGTTGCAAGTGCTGCGACAGCAAACTTCAAGAGCTCCGCGTAGAGCGCGTCGTTGTTCGAAAAGCCATGCGATGACGACATGGTCGTCTCCACAGAACTGTCACGGAGTGGCTTCACAGAGTGACGGGGGCGATGAGGCAATCCACTTGGAAACCGAAATCTGCACCCCTGCAAATGTGGACGATTTGACATGGATCAAGCTTGCGGAAACCCATACCAAAGAGCCGGCTGCCTACTCAAAACGACAAGGTTTTGAAAAACCGGCGTGGAATTTCGGGGTTCCGGAGCAACCGTCCGGCCGTCGCCGTCAGGTCATCGCCGTCAGGTCGTCGGTTGTGTACGGACGGACGGGCGCGGGCATCCTTCGGGGCACGCCGACTGTCGTGCTTGTCCGGGAGAAAAGGTGGCGTAGGATCCGCTCCCGGTCTCCTGAACAGGGCGCCAAAGGGCGCCGGGCAGGGCAGGGAGGGCATCATGGCGCAAGCGGATCTGGCGTGGCTGCGGACCCTTTACGAGCGTTATAGCTCCGGCGAGGTCCAGGCGGTGTTCGATTACCTCTCGCCCGATGTGGAATGGGTTTCCAACCGGGTGTCGCCCGTCTTCGCTCCCATTTCCGGGACCTTCCGGGGAGAGGCGGGCGTTCGCCGCTATTTCGACGGGCTGACCCGGGATTGGAGCATCGATCGTCACGACATGTTGGACTTCACGGTCGAAGGCGACGATGTCCGGGTGAGGAATCTGGTCGGCGCCACCTACCGCAAGACCGGCAAGCGGATCGAGACGGTGACCCACCACCATTTGCGTGTGAAGGACGGCCGCATCGAACGCTTCGAAGAAAAGTTCGACGACGCCGTCGTTGCCTTGGGATGCGAAGCCGAGTGCGGCGAGGACGCGGGAGCCGCCGCCAAGCTTCCGGGCTGAGGCCGGAGGGCTCAGGCGAGGTCGACGAGCGTCGGTTCGTATCCGAGCCGGGCGAGGAAAGCCGACAGGTCGTTGGGATGCATCGACAGCGTCGCGCGGTTCGTCATCGGGTGGAAATTGACGGTGTCGCCGGCGAGAACGCGGCGCTCCAGCACCAGACGGACGCGGCGCTCCTTGTCCGCCACCAGGGCCAGCGGGCTGACGCCGCCCGGCTCGATCGACAGCACCTGCTCCAGCGTGACCGGGGAGGCGAAGGACAGCTTGGCCGAGCCGATGACCGGGGCCAGTTCCTTCATGTTCACCGACTGATCGTGCGGCAGCACGACCAGCCACAGAACGCCCTTGGCATCCTTCAAAAGCAGGTTCTTGGTGTGCACGCCGGGGACGCTGCGCCAGTGTTCCTCGGCGTCGGCGACGGTCCGCACCGGCGGATGGGCGTGCAGGCGCATCGGCGTCGATGCGAGGGCGAGTTCCCGGCACAACTCTTCGGGAATGCCGGCTTCACGCCAGTGCAGTTGCATGGTGTCGCTGTCGTCAAGCATTTTGCCCATCCTTGTCTGTCCGGCAAACCCGGAACGCGGTTCTTGCCGCAGTGAGGGTCGGGGTCGTGGCGGATGTTCTGCGCTCACGGGCGTTGCGTCGATCCCAGCATGGCAAAGGGATCCACCCGCCGATTGTACGGATGCGTCACCGGCATTGCATGAAACGGCCGAGTGGCTTGGCCTGAGGAGAGAGCCTCAGCCCTTGCGGAAGACGGACGGGGTCATACCGCGGCGCTCCTTGAAGGCGCGGACGAAGTGCGAGGAATCGCAGAATCCGACGGCGGCGGCGATCTCCGTCACCGACTGTTCGGTGTTGCGCAGCAGGAACTCCGCATGTTCCAACCGCATGATCCGGTAGGCCTCGGTCGGCGTCATGCCCAGCGCATTCTGGAAATGCCGTTCCATCTGGCGCCGGGCCGCACCCAGCCGGCGCGCCATCTCCGCCACCGACAAGGGTACGTCGATGTTCTGCTGCATCAGCAGCAGCGCCTTTCGCACCACCTCGTCATTGGTGGAGAAGTCGAGCGGGATGCCGGGCTGCGGCTTTTCCCCGCGCAGCGCGTCGTCGATGATCATGATGTGCAGGCTTTTGCGCGCCTGGGCGCGGCCGACATGCTTTTCGACCAGATATGCTGCGAGATGAGCCGAGCTGGTCCCGCCAGAGCAGGTCAGCCGGTCGCGGTCGACGATGAAGATCTGGTCGGACACCGGCGTGATGCCGTCGAACTGCTCCAGGAAATCGGCGTGATGGAACCAGCTGATGCAGCAGCGGTATCCATCCATCAGCCGGGCCCGCTGCAAAATGAAGGCGCCGGTGCAGACGCCGACCAGCGGGATCTTCGCTGCCGCCGCCTGGCGCAGATAGCGGATGTAGTCGGGGCTGAGGTTGGAAATCTCGTCGATCAGTCCGCCGACCACGACGATGTAGTCGAACTTGGCCGGGTCGCCCAGCCGTTCGGTCGGCTGAACCAGCATGCCGCAACTGGACGCCACCGGCCGCATCTGGTCCGACAGCACGGCCCACTCGCACAGGATCGGCCGGCTGCGGTCGCCCTCGTCGGCGGCGAGCCTCAGCACGTCGACGAAATTCGCGAAGGCGCACAGCGTGAAGCGGTGGGCGAGGATGAAACCGACGGACAGGCGCGGTGCCGCCGGGCGGTCCGGGAACCGGCCGGCCCTGGAGGCATTCGTCCTGATGCCGCCTGCCGCGATGGTGTTCGTCATGTGACCTCCGGCGGACACAGCGTCGCACGGGTGACATTAAACTGACGCATCCGTTCTGTCCAACAAAGGGTCGCTTCCCGATACTGTCAGCACGTTGAACTTCGCGGTGCTGCCATGACCCGCTTCTCATTCTCCTCGCTGTTGACGAACGCGCTGACCGGCAACAAGAACTGGCAGCCTCAATGGCCCGACGCGGAGCCGAAATCCGAATATGACGTCGTGATCGTCGGCGCGGGCGGGCATGGTCTGGGTGCGGCCTATTACCTCGCCAAGGAACACGGCATCACCAATGTCGCGGTGGTGGAGAAGGGCTGGCTCGGCGGCGGCAACACCGGCCGCAACACCACCATCATCCGCTCCAACTACCTGTACGACGAAAGCGCCCGGCTCTACGAGCATGCGATGAAGCTGTGGGAAGGGCTGAGCCAGGAGCTGAACTACAACGTCATGTTCTCGCAGCGCGGCGTGATGATGCTGGCGCACACGGTGCACGACATCCAGAGCTTCAAGCGCCACATCCATTCCAACCGCCTGAACGGCATCGACAACGAGTGGCTGACGCCGGAGCAGGCCAAGGAATACTGCCCGCCGCTGAACATCACGGCGAACGCCCGCTATCCGGTGATGGGCGCCGCGCTGCAGCGGCGCGGCGGCACCGCCCGCCATGACGCGGTCGCCTGGGGCTATGCGCGGGGAGCGTCGGCGCGCGGGGTCGACATCATCCAGAACTGCCCGGTGACGGCGATCCGCCGCGACGCTTCCGGCCGAGTCACCGGCGTGGAGACGGCGCGCGGCTTCATCAAGGCCAAGAAGGTCGCGGTGTCGGCCGCCGGCAACACCTCTGTGGTGATGGACACCGCCGGCGTCCGGCTGCCGCTGGAAAGCTATCCGCTCCAGGCGTTGGTGTCGGAGCCGGTGAAGCCGGCCTTCCCCTGCGTGGTGATGTCCAACACCGTGCACGCCTATATCAGCCAGTCCGACAAGGGCGAGCTGGTGATCGGGTCGGGCACCGACCAGTACACCTCCTACAGCCAGCGCGGCGGTCTGCCGCTGATCGAGCACACGGTCGCCGCGATCTGCGAGGTGTTCCCGATCTTCAACCGCATGCGCATGCTGCGCAAATGGGGCGGCATCGTCGACGTCACGCCCGACCGCTCGCCGATCATCGGCAAGACGCCGGTGCCGGGGCTGTACGTCAATTGCGGCTGGGGGACCGGCGGCTTCAAGGCGACGCCGGGGTCGGCGAACGTCTTCGCCCACACCATCGCCCGTGACGAGCCGCACCCGATCAACGCGCCCTTCACGCTGGAACGCTTCAAGACCGGCCGGCTGATCGACGAGGCCGCCGCCGCCGCCGTCGCGCATTGAGGAAACGACCATGCTGCTCATCCGCTGCCCATATTGCGAAGCCGAGCGCCCGGAGCTGGAGTTCACCTATGCCGGCGAGGCGCACATCGCGCGACCGGCGGACCCGTCCGCCCTGTCCGACGACGAATGGCGCGACTTCCTGTTCATCCGCACCAACCCGCGCGGCCGGCATTTCGAACGCTGGCGCCACATGCATGGCTGCGGCCGCTTCTTCAACGCGGTGCGCGACACCGTGACCGACAAATTCGCCATGACCTACAAGGCGGGGGCTCCGCGTCCGAGCGACGAGGAGATCGCGCTTGCCGCCTCCAGCGTCAAGGAAGCACGTCCATGAGCAATTTCCGCATTGCAGGCAAGGGCAGGGTCAACCGCAGCCGTCAGGTCCGCTTCACCTTCGACGGCGTCGACTATCCCGGCTGCGAGGGCGACACCCTGGCGTCCGCGCTCCTGGCGAACGGCGTCCATCTCGTCGGCCGGTCCTTCAAGTACCACCGGCCGCGCGGCTTCCTGACCGCCGGGTCGGAGGAGCCGAACGCGCTGGTCGGGACCGACCGCGGCAACGGCCGGTTCGAGCCGAACACGCGGGCGACCGTGCTGGAGGTCTTCGAAGGGCTGAAGGCCGAAAGCCAGAACCGCTGGCCATCGCTGACCCGCGACATCGGCGCGGTGAACGACGGGCTCTACATGCTGTTCTCGGCCGGCTTCTACTACAAGACCTTCATGTGGCCGAAGAGCTTCTGGGACAAGGTCTACGAGCCGTTCATCCGCAGCGCCGCCGGCCTGGGCAAGGCGCCGACCGCCCCCGATCCCGACACCTACGCCAGCCGCTTCGCCCATTGCGACGTGCTGGTCGTCGGTGGCGGCGCCGCCGGTCTGGCCGCCGCGCTGGAAGCCGGGCGCAGCGGCGCCTCGGTCATCCTGTGCGACGAGCAGTCGGAGCTTGGCGGTTCGCTGCTGTCGGAGCCGGCTGCCGAGATCAACGGTCAACTGGCCTGGGACTGGCTGGAGGACGCCAACGCGGCGCTGGCGGCAATGCCGAACGTCACCGTGCTGCCGCGCACCACGGCCATCGGCTATTACCACCAGAACTTCGTCGGCCTTTGCCAGCGTCTGACCGACCATCTGCGCATCGTGCCGGACGGCGCGCCGCGCGAACGGATGTGGAAGGTACGGGCCAAGCAGGTCGTGCTGGCCCAGGGCGCCATCGAAAAGCCGCTGGTGTTCGCCGGCAACGACCGGCCGGGCGTGATGCTGGCCGGGGCCGCGCGCACCTACCTGAACCGCTACGGCGTCAAGGTCGGCAACCGGGTCGTCGTCGTCACCAGCCATGACAGCGCCTGGCATGCCGCCTTCGATCTGGCCAAGGCGGGGGTCGAAGTCGCGGCCATCGTCGATGTGCGTGGGACCGTCCCGACCCAGCTCGCCGCCGCCGCCGATGCGCTGCGCATCAAGACGCTGATCGGCTGGACCGTCACTGGCACCAAGGGCCGGCTGCGCGTCTCGTCGGTGCGGGTCAATCCCGTCACCGGCGACGGCAAGGTCGGCGGTGCGGAGACCATCGCCTGCGACGCCCTGCTGATGTCGGGCGGCTGGACCCCCAGCGTCCATCTGTTCTCGCACACCCAGGGGTCGCTGACCTGGAACGAGGACGGCCAGATGTTCCTGCCCGGCCGTGGCAAGGAGGAGTGCCGTCTGGCCGGTGCCGGCAAGGGCCGCTTCGGGCTGAAGGCCGCCTTCGAGGATGGCGCCGCCGCCGGTGCCGCTGCCGCCGTGGATGCCGGGTTCGGCACCGAACCGGCCGCCTACCATGTCGAGGGCGAACTGTCCTTCACCGGGGTGACCGGCCGCGAGCTGCCGACCGACCGCGATCCGGGCCATGCCAAGGCGTTCGTCGATTTCCAGAACGACGTGATGGCCAAGGACATCCGGCTGGCCGTGCGCGAAGGCTTCAAGTCGATCGAGCACATCAAGCGCTACACCACCACCGGCATGGCGACGGATCAGGGCAAGACGTCCAACATCAACGGTCTGGCGGTCGCGTCGGATGCGCTGAAGCGGCCGATTCCCGCAGTGGGCCTCACCACCTTCCGTCCGCCCTACACGCCGACCAGCTTCGGCACCTTCGCCGGCTACAACAAGGGCGCGCTGTTCGAGGTGACGCGCAAGACACCGATCGACGGCTGGGCCGAGGAGAACGGCGCGGTGTTCGAGCCGGTCTCGCTCTGGCGCCGCGCCTGGTACTTCCCGCAGGTCGGCGAGGACATGCATGCGGCGGTGGCGCGCGAATGCAAGGCGGTGCGCTCGTCGCTGGGCATCTTCGACGCCTCCACCCTCGGCAAGATCGAGATCGTCGGTCCCGATGCGGCCGAGTTCATGAACCGCATGTACACCAACGCCTGGACCAAGCTGGCCCCCGGACGCTGCCGCTACGGCCTGCTGCTCGGCGAGGACGGCTTCATCCGCGACGACGGCGTGATCGGGCGTCTGGCCCATGACCGCTTCCACGTCACCACCACCACCGGCGGTGCGGCGCGCGTGCTGAACATGATGGAGGATTACCTGCAGACCGAGTGGCCGGACCTGAAGGTCTGGCTGACCTCGACCACCGAGCAATGGTCGGTGATCGCGCTGCAAGGTCCGAACGCCCGCAAGCTGATCGAACCGTTCGTCGAGGGCATCGACCTGTCGGACGGCGCCTTCCCCCACATGGCGGTGGCGACCGGCAGGATCTGCGGCGTGCCGACCCGGCTGTTCCGCGTCTCCTTCACCGGCGAACTCGGCTTCGAGATCAATGTGCCGGCCCGCTATGGCCGCGCGGTGTGGGAGAGGCTGTTCGAGGCCGGGCAGCGCTTCGGCATCACCCCCTACGGCACCGAGACGATGCACGTCCTGCGCGCCGAGAAGGGCTATATCATCGTCGGGCAGGACACGGACGGCACGCTGACGCCGGACGATGCCGGCCTGTCCTGGGCCGTCGGCAAGACCAAGCCGGACTTCGTCGGCAAGCGGTCGCTGTCGCGGCCGGACATGCTGGCGAAAGACCGCAAGCAGCTTGTCGGTCTGCTGACCGCCGATCCGAAGACCGTGCTGGAGGAGGGGGCGCAGATCGTCCTCGACCCCAACCAGCCGGTGCCGATGGAGATGGTCGGCCATGTGACCTCGTCCTACTGGAGCGCCGAGCTGGGGCGGTCCATCGCCCTGGCGGTGATCCAGGGCGGCCGGTCCCTGCAGGGCCAGACCGTGCATGTGCCGATGCCGGACAAGGTCCATTCCGCGACCATCACCGGCATGGTGTTCGTCGATCCCGAGAACAAGCGTCTCAGCGCATAGGAGGCCTACCTTGCTTCTGGCCAATCACCCGTTGCTGGGCAAGACGATCGCCGGCGACAGAACCAGCAGGCTGACCATCCGCGCGGCCGAGGACGTCGCCCGCTTCAGCCTGCGCATCGATCCGGCATCCGCGCAGTCGGCCGGGGCCGCCTTCGGCACGCCGCTTCCCACCCGCATCGGCGGGAGGGTGGAGAATGGCGGACGGAGCGCGCTCCAACTCGGCCCCGACGAGTGGGTGCTGCTGGCGCCGGTCGCCGAAAGCGACGCCATCGCCGAGGCCTTCGCCGCCCTGCAGGAGCCGCACAGCCTGGTCGACATCGGCCATCGCGAGGTCGGCATCCTGGTGGAGGGGGAGGCGGCGGCGCTCGCACTGCGCTCGGCCATCGCCTTCGACATCGAGGCGATGCCGGTCGGCAGCGGCTGCCGCACCATCTTCGACAAGGCGCAGATCGTCCTGATCCGCGAGGACAAGAACCGCTTCCGGATCGAGGTCTGGCGTTCCTTCGCCGACCATGTCTGGGGCCTGCTGCAAGCCGTCAGCCGCGAAATCGCGCTCGGCATCTGATCGGGAGAAACGCACATGAACCGTCACCAGTCACTGCCGAAGCCCGATCTTGCCGATACGGCGATTGCGGCGGCCATCGATCGCGAACTGAACCGCCAGAAGTACGAGATCGAGCTGATCGCCTCGGAAAACATCGTCTCGGCGGACGTGCTGGCCGCGCAGGGGTCGATCCTCACCAACAAGTACGCCGAAGGCTATCCGGGCCGCCGCTATTACGGTGGCTGCCAGTTCGTGGACGAGGTGGAGACGATCGCCATCGACCGCGCCAAGACGCTGTTCGGCGCCGGATTCGTCAATGTCCAGCCGCATTCGGGCGCCCAGGCCAACCAGGCCGTGTTCCTGGCCCTGCTGCAGCCGGGCGACCGGGTGATGGGCATGTCGCTGGCCCATGGCGGCCATCTGACCCATGGTTCGCCGGTGACGATGTCGGGCAAATGGTTCGACATCGTCAGCTATGAGGTGCGCGAGACCGACCAGCGGATCGATTACGAAGCGCTGCGGGCCAAGGCGCTGGAGACCAAGCCGAAGCTGATCGTCGCCGGCGCCTCGGCTTATCCGCGGGTGATCGACTTCGCCGAGTTCCGCCGCATCGCCGACGAGATCGGCGCCTATCTGATGGTGGACATGGCCCATTATGCCGGTTTGGTCGCCACCGGCCATTATCCGGACCCGCTGCCCCATGCCCATGTGGTGACCACCACCACGCACAAGACCCTGAGGGGCCCTCGCGGCGGCATGATCCTGACCAATGACGAAGCGCTGGCTAAGAAGTTCAATTCGGCGGTGTTCCCGGGCAACCAGGGCGGTCCGCTGATGCATGTCATCGCCGCCAAGGCGGTCGCCTTCGGCGAGGCGCTGACGCCGGAGTTCAAGGCTTATGCCGGGCAGGTGGTGGCCAATGCCAGGGTGCTGTCCGACACGCTGGTGAAGGGCGGGCTGGACATCGTCTCCGGCGGCACCGACTGCCACATGGTGCTGGTCGACCTGCGGCCGAAGGGCGTCAAGGGCCGCGACGCCGAGCGCGCGCTGGAGCGTGCCGGGCTGACCTGCAACAAGAACGCCATCCCCTTCGACCCGGAAAAGCCGGCGGTCACCTCCGGCATCCGGCTGGGCACCGCGGCGGGCACCACCCGCGGCTTCGGCGAGGCGGAGTTCGCCCGCATCGGCGAACTGATCCTGACCGTCGTCGACGCCCTGGCCGAAGCCGGCCCGGACGGCAACGCCGAGGTCGAGAAGCGGGTGCATGGCGTGGTCCGGGAACTGTGCGAGCGCTTCCCGATTTACGGCTGATGCCGCCGTTGCACCGGAGGCGGCCGCTCGCCGGCCGCCTTTCCCATAGACGCCCTGACTGACAGGCCGGGCCATGTTCCTCAGCGTATTCGATGTGTTCAAGATCGGCATCGGCCCATCCTCGTCGCACACGATGGGGCCGATGACCGCCGCGGTGCGGTTCCTCGACATGCTGCGGGAGTGGAGCGGGGCGGCGCCGTCCGCCGTCCGGGTCCGGCTGCACGGCTCGCTCGCCTTCACCGGCAAGGGCCACGCGACCGACCGGGCGGTGGTGCTCGGCCTGCTCGGCTACCGGCCGGACAGTCTGGACGTCGACGAGGCCGACCGCCGCATCGCCGAGCTTCGGAACGGGCGCACGCTGACTCCTCCCGGCCTGCCGGCCCTGGCGTTCGATCCCGAGGCCGACGTGGTGTTCGACTTCGGGCCGGCGCTGCCGGGCCACGCCAACGGGCTGGTCTTCGAGGCGCTGGACGGGCAGGGGACGGTTCTGCTGTCCGAAACCTTCTATTCCATCGGCGGCGGCTTCGTCGTCACGGCGGCCGAGCGGGAAGCGGCCCCGACCGCGTCCCGCGGGGGGAGCACCGACTGGCCCTATCCCTTCGAGCGTGCCTCAACCATGCTGCGCATGGCCAGGGAAAGCGGCCTGTCGATTGCCGCCATGAAGCGCGCCAACGAGCTGGTGCATCACTCCGGGCCGGCGCTGGACGACGGCCTGAACCGCATCTGGGTGGTGATGAACGGCTGCATCGAACGCGGATTGAGCCTGGACGGCCAACTGCCCGGTAGCCTGAAGGTGAAACGGCGGGCCAAGGCCATCCACCAGCAGTTGCTGCGGGAGCGCGGCGTCAATTCCACCCAGCCGCATGTCGCCTACGACTGGCTGAGCGTCTATGCGATGGCGGTCAACGAGGAGAATGCGGCCGGCGGCAAGGTGGTGACGGCGCCGACCAACGGGGCGGCCGGCGTCGTGCCGGCGGTGATCCGCTATTACCTCGACCATTGCGCCGGCGCCGAACCGGCCAAGGTCGCCGATTTCCTGCTGACCGCCGCGGCGATCGGCGGCCTGATCAAGCACAACGCTTCGATCTCCGGAGCCGAGGCCGGTTGCCAGGGCGAGGTCGGGTCCGCCGCCGCCATGGCCGCCGCCGGTCTTTGCGCCGTTCTGGGCGGAACGCCGGAGCAGGTGGAAAATGCGGCGGAGATCGCGCTGGAGCATCACCTCGGCATGACCTGCGACCCGGTTGCCGGGCTGGTGCAGGTGCCGTGCATCGAACGCAACGCCATCGGCGCCACCAAGGCGGTTGCCGCGGCATCCCTGGCGCTGCGTGGCGACGGCCAGCATTTCATGCCGCTGGACAACTGCATCCAGGCGATGCGGCAGACCGGCGAGGAAATGAGCAGCAAATTCAAGGAAACCAGCCTGGGCGGACTGGCGGTCAATCTGCCGGAGTGCTGATCGCCGGAGCCACCCGTCATGCGATGTCGCATAAGGGATAGATTTCCATAATAACAGTTATGCGTTTTTAGTGTGTAGGCGGGGTAGGTTCTATTCTGAAGTGCAACTTGCCCCAACCGACCGCGATACGCTTCCCCGCCGCGTGAGCTGAGCTATTCTGATGGCGTCGCCCGCCACGGATCGCGAAGCCACGCCATGCATACAGTTTTGCTTATTACGAGCGCCCCCCGCTTCCGGCTCAGGATCGGCGCGCTGCTTTTGCTGATGGTGCTCCTGCCGGCGGCCGGGGCTTCGGCCCAGGCGATCTCGACGGTGGCCCCCTCTCCCGCGCCGGCCGCCACCGCCGCGCCGGGCGGGACCGACGACATGATGATGAAGATGCTGAGCGAGGGACAGGACCGTATGGCCGGGTTCCGCGGCAAGCTCGCCCAGCGGCTCCGCGCCACGCCGGACATTCCGTCGGCCATCGTGGCGACCCTGACGGCCCAGAGCCCGACCGGTCATCCCGGCCACTTCCTGCGGGTCATCGGCCTGATCATCGCCCTGCTGGCCGTGGGTCATACGGTGCAGCATGTCTTCTATGAGCGGCCGGTCGCCCGCCGCCTGCTGCCGCACCGCGACGGGCCGAAATCGGGTGGTTCGGACTTGGCGGCGCGCTTTCCTGGGCTGGTCGCCCGCGCGCTGATGACGGCGGTCGGCATGATCCTCGCCAGCCTGATCGCATTCGGGCTCGCCACCGCGCTGATCCCGGATCCGACGCCGATGACCGAGAAGACCGTCATCCTCGTCGGAGTTGGATATCTGCTGGTCTGGGCCATCAGCCTGTTCTGGCGGCTGGTGCTGCCTCCCGGCGTTGATCGGCTGCGGCGCGACCTGACCGCCAGCGGTGCCGTCGGCGTCGCCCTGATGACCGGCACCATCTGGCTGGAGGCGCTGGGGATGCCCGCCGATCCCCATGCGGTGCTGGTTGCGCTATTCGGGCTGCTGACCGTGCTGGCGACGGTCGGCGCACTCTATGTCCACCGGCGGACGGTTGACAGCGTCCTCCTTGCCGGGCGCGGCGCCGAAACGCTCGCGCCGCTCGAACGGCTGGGCCTGCGCCTGTGGTTTCCCGTGGTGGTTTCCTATTTGGGCTGCGCGTGGGCAGCGCTGGTCAACCGCCTGATCCTGGGCTGGCCGACCGAACTGCCGCTGCTGCTCGGCGCCTATGCGGTCGCCGGGGCTATTTTCGCTGTCTATGCCACCGTCACCTACGCCACCCATCGGCTGTTCCACCCGCGGCGCGCCCTGCCCTCCTCTCCCCCGCCGGTCGCCGCGCTCGACAGCTACGAGGCGCTGGCCCGGCGGGTCGCGGGTATCCTGGCCGCCGCCGCCGGGGTGACCGTGACCCTGTCGGTGTGGAACATCCCGCGCATGCGGGGCGATGCGGCCGAGCACCTCATCAGCATCATGGCGATCTCCCTGATCGGCTACGTCGTCCACCAGAGCATCCGCATCTGGATCGACCGCCGGATCGCCGAGGAGGGGCCGGTGGCCGGCACCGTTCCGGGCGACGAGGGGGGCGGCCACGGCTCGGCCAGCCGGCTGGCGACGCTGCTGCCGCTGGTGCGCAACTTCGTCCTGCTTTCGATCGTCGGCGCGGTGCTGGTCACCGTGCTGATGGATCTCGGGGTCAACATCGCGCCGCTGTTCGCCGGGGCGGGCATCGCCGGCATCGCCATCGGCTTCGGCGCGCAGACGCTGATCCGCGACATCTTCTCCGGCGCCTTCTTCCTGATCGACGACGCCTTCCGCAAGGGCGAGTACATCGAGATCGGGGCCATCCGCGGCACGGTGGAGAAGATCTCGGTGCGGTCGATGCAGCTTCGCCACCATCGCGGCCCGCTGCACACCGTGCCCTTCGGCGAAATCCACCAGTTGACCAACTATTCGCGCGACTGGGTGATCATGAAGCTGCCGCTGCGCATCACCTACGACACCGATGTCGAAAAGGTGCGCAAACACATCAAGCAGCTCGGGCAGGCCCTGCTGGAGGATCCGGAACTGGGGCCGAAGTTTCTGCAGCCGCTGAAATCGCAGGGCGTCATCCAGATGGAGGATTCGGCGATGATCCTCCGCGTCAAGTTCATGACCCGCCCCGGCGACCAGTGGGACGTCCGCAAGCGGGTGTTCCAGGAACTCCACGCCCTGTTCCGCCGCGAGGGCATCCGCTTCGCCCATCGCGAGGTGACGGTCCGCTTCGCCGGCGAGGCGACGGTGAACGGCCCCGCCGGATCACCGCCCGGGGACGATGCCCGGACCCTGGCCGCCGGCGCCGTCCTGCACAGTCTGGACGAGGACGCGCCGGACGCCGGGGCCGCGGCCGGCCGGCACAAGAGTGCGCTGTAGACGGCGCTGTTCCCGGTTCACGACCACGGATCGGCCGGTTCCGGCGGAATGACCGGCAACAGGACGCGTATCGTGGTCCCCTGCCCCACGCCGCTGTCTGCATGGATGTGACCGCCCCAGCCGGCGACGATGCCATGCACCACGGGGAGACCCAACCCTGTGCCATGTCCCACGGTCTTGGTGGTGAAGAAGGGATCGAAAATCCGGGCCAGCGTCGCCGCATCCATTCCGCACCCGGTGTCGCGGACGGTCAGGGCGGCATAGCGGCCGGCCGGGTGCGGCCATGCCCCGTCCGTCGCCCCATCGAGCTGGACCGCGTCTGCCGCGATCTCGATCGTTCCCCCCGATGGCCCGATCGCATCGGCCGCGTTACGGATCAGGTTTATCAGCAACTGCGCCATCTGCGTCTCGTCGGCGCGGACCATCAGAGGGGTGGTCGCGATCCGCCAGACGAGTTCGACGTTCCGGGGGACCAGCACGTCGACCATGTCGGCCACATTGCGCAAGGCGGATCCCAGTTGCAGCGGACCGGTCGCAGCCGGATCGGAATGGCTGAAGGTCAGCACCTGCTGGGTGATCCGCTGGGCGCGCTGCGCGGCTTCGATCACCCTGCCGAGATTCTTCTGTGCCTGGCAATCCGGCGGCACATCCTCCATGACCAATTCGGTCAAGCCGATGATCGGTTGCAGCATGTTGTTGATCTCATGCGCCAGACCGCCCGCCAGACAGCCCAAAGCCTCCAGCTTCTGGGCCTCCCGCAGTTGTCCCTCCAGCTCCGCGCGGGTTTCGGCCGTGCGGCGGCGCTCTTCGGCGAAGCGCAGTTCCGCCTCCCGCAGGCTCAGCACTTCGGCCACCGCTTCCCGCTCCTCCGTCGCCTGCCGGACGGCATCCAGCAGATCGTCGACCGCGGAACCCAGCGGATCGGCGGCTTGGGTGGCGATCTGCTCGGTATAGGCGCCGATCTGCTTGACGCGTCCATAGAGCGTGCCGGGGGCGTCGCCGCGACCGACCAGATCGCGGATCAGGCTCTGCCGCAGCCGGTTCAGCATGCGCAACCGGGTATTGCGGGCGCGATGGAAATAATTCTGGAAGTGCCCGTAATGGATCGGAAAGCGGGCAACGTAATCGTCACGGAAGCCGCCATGTCCCGCCGGATCTCCCTCGCCGTCGTCGGCGAAGAAGAAAAGCGCGGAAAGCGTCTGGTTGACGTTGATGCCCAGGATTTCGCCGAAGGTTGAAAAGCCTGCCACCGGAAGATCGTCGAAAACCGTCATCCCCGTCAGGTTCGGACCGTTGTTGATCCGCCGCAGGACACAGTCGTTGAGAATGCCTCCGACCGGTCCGGGCTTGTCGCGGAGAAAAGCCGCGAAATCGCTTTTCGTCTGCCCGATGAAATCGGTGGCCTCGACCAGAAACAGCTCGTCACCGGCGTTGACGTCGCAGAAAAAGGAGACCCGTCCCTTCGCGCGGTTGATTCCCGCCACCGAGCGCACGAAAAGCCCGCTGTCCAGCTCGACGGCGAAGGTGTGGGAGACCAGCAGGCGCTCAAGCTCGTCGGGCTGGCACTGGAGGCTCCGGCACAGGGCATCGATGAAGCCGGTGACCTCCAGGTTTTCGGGATCGATGACGCTCGTCACCGTGCGCCGGATCGGATCACAGTCCAGGATGGTGAAGGACAGCCCGGTCTTGCGGAAATTCTGCGATTTGAAGACCCCGTAGCGCTTGCCTGGAGCCATCCGCAGGAAGGCGATGACCGCGTGATTGTCCAACACCCGTCGGCCGTCATAAACCCATGTGTTCAGGAAATCCAAGGTGCCGCCGGCGGAACCGCCGACGAACAGCACGGGAAAACGGCCGGAGGCATAGATCGCCTCCATCAGGCAGCTCTCGCTGGCGGACAGCCCGTCGATGAACAGCAGCGCCACCGTGTCGTGACAGTCGAGCGGGAATGCTGGCTCGATGGCCTCCAACTCCCGGCGGATCGCGTCGACGCGCTGTTCATGGGAGAGGCGTATGCTGCCGGTGCGGATGTCCTCGCTGTGCAGGGGAACGCTGTGGATGCTGACATCGGCGAACAGGTCGCTGCTGAAGGCCTGAAGAACGATGCCGTCCCGCCGTTCGCCGGGATGGTAGAGGCCGCCGGGCACTCCCGAACACAGCTCCCCCGCCGTCGACACCAGCACCAGCCTGCTTTCCTGGGGAAGAACCGAGCGCAGGTCCTCCGCGACATTCGCAAATGGCAGCGCCGGCGAGACGAAGCCGAGGACGAAAGCCGGCGGATCGTCATCGAAGGCAAGCCGCCCCGGAACGTCGCAGAGATCGGCGGCATCGGTGGCAAGGGTTCTGATGAACCTGTTCGAACGTCCGATGGCACCTGGCATGGTGGAACCTCCTGTCCTGAGAGATCACCACGGAATGATTGCGGCCGGGCCGGCGGTCAGCGCGGCCGGCCGCCTGTCAGCGCACGGCCTCCCGCAGGAACAGGTCCTGCCAGCCGAAGCGCAGCATATGCTGGGGGATTTCCCCGGCGCGGCCGATCCGGTCGCCGGCGATCAGCGTGGTCCCGGCCGCCCGTGCCGCGACCGCGAGGCTGGTCGAGGTGATGCCGACGATGCAGGTCTTCAAATTCGCCCGCTCCGCCGCCGCGACGAAGCTGTTCATGTCCTCCATGATCCTGGCCTCGGTGCCGCGGTCGGACGAGATCATGGTGGTGAGGCCGGTCAGGCCGGTTCCCGACAGGCTTGCAAAGCTCTGCTGCCGGCATTCCACGCGCAGGAAGGTCCAGCGGCAGAACGGCCGCACCTCGTTGACCAGCTCGCTCATCCGGCCGCTGGGCACGCCGGCGGGAAAGCGCAGGAATTCGAAGATCAGAAAGGGGCGCAGATAATCCGGCACCGATTGGCAGATCGCCAGATAATCCTGCCGGGTCCGGCGCGCCGCCAGCGTCTCGAAACAGACGGGAACCGACACCATCAGCCGGAACTTGTTGCGGAACAGCTCGTCCAGGATTTCCACCGTGTCGGCCAGCGTGTCGATGTCGACCTTGGCCAACTGCTGCGGTTCGCTGACCCCGGACAGCGCCAGCATCCCTTCGACCGAGGTCCCGTCGGGAAAGCGGCGGACCGGCGTGCACATGTAGGTGGAGATCACCTGCCGGCCGACATCCCACAGCGGGCGGTACATGGTGCCAATCTGCGCCATCTCCAATTGTGACAGCTTCAGCTTGCGCGGCTCCGCCGCACCGGCCGCGGCGGTCGGCGGGGGCGGTGCCGTCGAAGCGGCGGCCTGCTCCTCCGGACCGTTCGCCTCCACCGTCTGCTCGACGGCCGACAGGAGGTCCGCGACGGAGGCGTGTTCGAACAGCAGCTTTCCATCCACCGCGCCGACGGCCGTGGAAACGGTGATCTCGGCCAGTTTGGGATCGCCCAGGAAAAGCCGGTACAGTTCTTCGGCGATCTTGGCGCAGACGAGCGACGCGGCCTGCCTGCTCAGCGTCGCGAAGACGATGATGTATTCGCCGTCACCGCTGCGGAACTGGACGTCCTTGCCGTCGATGTGGCGGTTGATGATGCGGTCGGCAGAGTTGTGAACGCGGTCGCGCAATTCATCCCAGGCGGGGCCGAGGCTCGCACGCAAGGTGTCGAGGTTCAGCATATGGATGCGGCCGGCGGAAAGCAGTTGCGGCTGGGCCAGCAGGACCTTCAGCCGCCGCTCCAGCGCTCTCATCCGCTCGACATCCGTGTCGTTCGCCATTTCGCTCCGCGACGAGGGGGCGGTTGCGGCGGGCTCCTCCTCGACGAACCAATTGCGGAGCTTCTCCCCCAACGACAGTCCAAGCATGACCATATCCTCTCAGAGCCGCCGTCACCTGGGACGTGCGGAACGGGCGATGGGGTGTCCGGGCAGGCAGGCGGAGACCACGGTCAGCAGTTGATCCCGGGTGAAGGGTTTGCTGAGGACATGGTCGGCCCCCATCTGCTCGGCGACCTTCAGCAGTTCCATGGCGTGACTGCGTCCACCACCGGAAATGGCGATGATCTTCATGGCCGGCATCGAGCGGCGGATGTTCAGGATCGTGCCGATGCCGTCCGCCCGCGGCATGATCAGGTCGCAGATGACCAGATCGACCGCATTGGCACGCAACAGGCGCAAGCCCTCTTCGCCGTCCTCCGCCTCGATGACCGTCATCGATTGGCGCTCCAGAAACTGGCGGAGAACCGAGCGGACCATATCCTCGTCGTCGATCACGAGTACCGTTGGCATCATCGCCTCCCTAGCCAGGTGGGCGTGCAGTCGTGCTCGACAGAAGAATGCAGGTCGGGCCGTTACCAGAGCATTAACGTCTAAACTAGGGTACTGCCGGTGGTTGCGATCTGCCGGAGCGGTTGCGCCTGCCGGCCGGCGCGGAGCGGAACCGGTGGAGGCGAAGCCCGGCGTCGCGGCGCCTGCCGGGCTCGCCACCCTCCTCCGGCCATGTGAAGATTTCCCGGACGCCGGCCGGCCCGATCAGTTGGATGCGGCGCAGAGCTTCTCGCGGGAGGTCTGCTTCGCGGCTTCGGCGGAGAAGCCGTAGGGTTCGATGATCTTGGCGAACTCGCCCGACGCCTTCATCTCGGCCAGCACCTTGTCGAAGGCATCGCGCAGCGCGGTGTCCTGCTTGCGGAAGGCAGCGCCGTCGCAATAGACCGGGGCGCCCTTGACCGGGGCGACCACCTCGATGTTCGGGTCGTTGGCCTTGCCGACCAGATCATGGATCGACAGCACCGGCAGCGAATAGACGTCGATGCGGCCGTCCTGCAGCATCTTCAGGCCGCTCTGCGGGTCGGGGACCACGATCACGCGGTCGCGCGGCACGCCGGCTTGCAGCGCCAGCTTCTCCTCGGTGCCGCCGCCGGGGGCGCCGATCTTGGCATTCGGGTTCTTGGCGATGTCCTCGTAGGAGGTCAGCTTCAGCGGGTTGCCCTTCTTCAGGGCGAAGGATTCGGCATCGCAGAGGATCGGTTCGGAATAGGCGACGGCCTTGCAGCGCTCCGGCTTCATGAACAGGCCGGCGGTGACGACGTCGAAGCGGCGGGCCTGCAGGCCGGGAATCATCGCGCCATATTCGGAGATCGAGGCGACGACGTCGTTGACTCCCAGCTTCTTCATCACCGCGCGAGCGACGTCGGGGGCGGCGCCCGACACGGTGCCGTCCGGCTTGACGGCGGTATAGGGCGGTTCGTTGGCGATGCCGATGCGGGCGAAGCCCTGTTCGCGCAGGGTTTCCAGCGTGTCGGCGGCGAAGGCCGGCGCGGCGAGCGTGAGGAGCGTAGCGGCGATGCCGAGGCTTTTGGCGATCTTGAGGTGTTTCATGTCGGCCGTCCCTCTTTCGTGATTTGGTGATTGCCCGGCCGGCGTTCCCTTTGGGGCGCCGGCCCCTGTTTCGTCGGTGTCGTTACCGTTCTTGCAGCATGCCCGCCTTCTGCCGAGGCGGGTTCCAACAGGCGGCGGTCAGTCCTCGACCGTTCCGACCACCGCGATGCAGTCGCCGGCCTTGACGAGGCCGGGGAAATGGCGGGCCGCCAGGATGCCGTCCAGCGCCGCCCGGTACTCGGAGGGCGCCAGCCCGGTGCGGCCGATGGGGTGGATGCGGGCGAGCAGATCGCCCTTGCGCACCGGCTGGCCCAGATCGACGCAGGCCTCGATCAGCCCGCTGTCCTCGGCGAAACGGAAACAGTCGGCCGACGGCATGTCGAGCCAGCGGCCGGCCTCCGCCGGTCGGCCGTCTGCCGGCGGCGCGTCCGTCAGGATTCCGGCGTGGCGCAGGACGTTGCGGACGCCGCGCTTGGCGATGGCGATGGTCTCCGCCCGGCCGGTGCCGCCGCCGCCGAGTTCGGTGGTGACGAAGGTCTTGCCCAGTTCCTCCGCCGCGGTGTCGTACATGCCGACCGCGTCGATCTCCAGCATGCGCATGGAATAGGGCGCGGCGAAGGCGGCCACGGCGGCGAAGCAGCGCGCCTCCTGGTCCTTGTCGGGCAGGATGTGGGCGGCGGCGAAGGGGACGAAGTCCAGCGTCCGGCCGCCGGAATGGATGTCCATCACCAGATCGGCCAGCGGCAGCAGTTCGCGGGCGAAGTAATCGGCGATCTTCTGCGTCACCGTGCCGTCCGGGCGGCCGGGAAAGCTGCGGTTCAGGTTGCCCTTGTCGATGGGCGATGTGCGGGTGCCCGCCTGGAAGGCCGGGTAGTTCATCGCCGGGACGATGATGACGCGGCCGGCGACCCGGTCGGCGGTCAGCGTCTGGGCGAGGTCGAACAGGGCGACCGCGCCCTCATACTCGTCGCCATGGTTGGCGCCGGTCAGCAGGGCGGTCGGCCCGCTGCCGTTGCGCACCACGGTGACCGGGATCATCACCGAACCCCAGGCAGAATCGTCCCGGCTGTAGGGCAGGCGCAGAAAGCCGTGCTGCACGCCGTCGCGGTCGAAATCGACCGTCGGGGTAATGGGGGACGGGGCAAGTGTGACGGGCGCCATGGTCAGGACTTCACGAACAGCTTGCGCGGCACATTGGCCAGGCATTCGACGCC
>PJUA01000351.1_pt1 | contig 30055 bp, 25 predicted proteins | sample 1512151 | NCBI WGS metagenome assembly PJUA01 (sample SAMN08177678, study PRJNA422409) | Soil metagenome, whole genome shotgun sequencing project. | isolation source: Soil enriched on filter paper: beechwood xylan treatment | place: USA: Madison | collected 2015-01-15
AAGCTTACACCATAACCGCGTTCCGACAAGTCGGCCCATTGATGGCCAACCGACTCGAAGCGCGCCCAATCCCAGCTTGTATTCCAATGCGTCGGGCGTTTAACGTTGCCGAATTGAATATCATAAGTTGCTTCTGTCGAACGGATGTCAACCGGGAACGCAACCTTCAGCAATTGCTGATGATCCTGCCAGTCAATGGCCGTGCGGAAATCAATGCGTCTGCTGTCACTGTATACCGTCATTTTTTGCGTGATTTCGGAGTTTCCATAGTTCCATTTGAAGGTCACGACAGCCAGCAGCGGTCCAATTTCCGTCAGCTCCACTGATACCAGATCGGTTACCTCCCGCATCTTTTCTCCATAGAAAATATCAATATCCCAGGCCTCAAAATGAAGCGGTTTGTCCTCGAATACTTGCAGCACGTTGCCTCTTGCGCCCTTCGCAAGCACCTCGCGATGGTTATCGCGGTCGTAAATTTGCGTCAGCTGTCCCGCTTCATTCCATTCCAGCTCGTAGTGAGGCGTCGCAAGCGTCCGGCCTTCCTGATGGAACGGACTACCTATAGCCGCTTCCTTTAGCGCTTCCTCCGTTACATCTTTAGCTACTTCCTTGGCTTCTTTTTTGGCTACTTCCTGTCCTTCTCCCCGGTGGCAGATGGCTGCAAAGCCAAGCGATGGAATATCCGTTACCGCCACGATCCAGCGGCCTTCAGCATATTGCGCCCGCAGAGGCTTGCCCTCCGCATCGCTCCAGCTGCCGCCGGCTGGCGCAATCTTTTCGTCAATGGCAACCAAGTCGCTGCTTGTCCAAGGCGAGCTATTGAGAACTGTAAACGGCATACCTTTAGCCGCGTCATTTGTTGCAGTTGTTGAATTCATTGCCGCTGTGCCTGAGTTCGTTGCTGCACCTGCTGCTACCGCATTCGATCCAGCTATAACGCCTGCCGCCTCACGCCATGCGTCTTCGGCAAGCGCCAGCGCTTCGGCGTATTCCTCGCGGCTATCCTCGTATACCTCCTTGATGGAGGAGCCAGGGATAATGTCATGGAACTGGTTGCGCAAAATAATGGTCCAGCCTTCGTTCAGACTTTCCTGCCGGTAGCCGCTCCAATCGCCCTTCATAACGGCTGCCAGCGAGCCAAGCCATTCCGTCTCGCGGTACAGAAGCTCAAGCTTGCGGTTCATCCGTTTATTATAGGTCTGGCTTGTATACGTGCCCCGGTGATATTCCAGATACAACTCGCCGTCCCAAGTATGGACGTAGCGGTCTGTTTCCTTAAAGGTGGTTTGCAGCCGCTGGAAATATTCGTCGGCCCGGCCCGTTTTCACATGCGGCAATCCCGGCATATCCTCCAGACGGCGGCGCATCTCCAGCATTTCGCGGTTGACGCCTCCGCCGCCGTCCCCGTAGCCGTAGGACAACAGCAGCTCCTGATTCGCTTCCTTCTCCTGATAGCCCTCCCATGCGCCTTTGACCGTTTGCGGGGTAATCAATCCGTTGTACGTATAGAAAAAGGAGTTAGCCTCCTCCCAATCATCCGGCGTCGTAATAAAATGCGTCAGCACTTCCGAGCCGTCAATGCCTCTCCAGTTAAAGGTGTCATGCGGCATCCGGTTAAACTGGTTCCAGCTGATTTTTGTCGTCATGAACGTATCGAAGCCGGACTTACGTAAAATTTGCGGCAGCGCCCAGCTATATCCGAACACGTCGGGAAGCCACAAATACGTGCTTTCCACCTGAAACTCCTGACGCATAAAGCGGGTGCCGAACAGGAACTGGCGAACCAGCGATTCGCCCGAGGTCAGGTTGCAATCCGCCTCCAGCCACATTCCGCCGCCAATCTCCCATCGGCCCTCGCGGACGCGCTCCCGGATTTGCTCGTAAATTTCGGGATAATCCTGCTTGATGTATGCATATAGCTGGGGCTGAGTCTGCAGGAAGACATAGTCCGGAAAACGCTCCATCAGCCGAAGCACCGTCGAGAAGGAACGGGCGCATTTTTCCCGTGTATGCTTCAGCCGCCAGAGCCAGGCCACATCAATATGGGTATGGCCAATTGCCGTTACGGTAACGGGATGATGCTTTTCGAACGCCTCCATTTCGGACAGCAGCAGCTCTCGCGCCGCATACACAGATTGCCGATACTCATCGGAATCCGGCTGCGACCAGTCCACCCGTAGAAAAGCCCGGTCCAGAGCCTTGAGCAGCGCCGAACGTTCAGGATGGTTATGATCCAGCACTTGAACCGTCTCCAGAATAGCGCGGCCCGTGTAATAAAAGTCGTCGATTGCTTCATCCAGCCAGCAAAGCTCCGCCAGGTTGATGGTATGCTTCATCTCGCGCGGCTTGCCGCCGCCGTCAAGCCCGGACCACAGCCGGATATCGACTCTGCCGCTCCTGCCTGCACTCTCCTCCGGCAGAAAAACCTCCATATGGTTGGAGTCGACGCCTTGATACGGTTCGCCGTTCCAATACAGCAGAGCCTCAAAGCCTTCATTGTTGCCTCCACCGGTTTCGCCCAGATCAAGACGAGCCAGCACTGTTTTACCGGCCCATTCCGCCGGAACGTTTACCGTATGGGACAACCAGATATAGCGGTCCCTGCCCTTCCATGTCTCTCCCGACTTAAGCTCGAATTCGGGTGTTGCAGAAGGCGGACGCGCTCCAGTCGCTCCAGCTTCATCTTCAATGGCCGCAAATGAAAGAATCGGCCGGGCATCCCGGTAACGGGTGGCTTCCAGCTCGCGGAGCCGGGCCTCCAGCTTTTTTTCAGTAAACATCATAGTGATGCAGCGCCCCTTCCTGTTTGTTGTAAAACATACATGGATTCTCTAACTACAAGGTTTCCTCTAGCTTGATCAGGTTTTCCAGGCTTAACGCCAGCGAGTCTAGAGGGCTGCCGGGACAGTAGTCCTGCTCCACCGCAAACCATTCCACGCCGCTTTGCAGACCCCATCTGAGAATAGGCGCAAAATCAATCAAGCCCGTTCCGATTTCGGCAAAATATTGTTTTCCGTCCGATGTCATATCCTTCAAATGCAAAATAGGCATACGGGAAGCGTATTGCCTAATAAAGCTTAGCGGATCTTGCCCCGCCTTCAATACCCAATACGTATCGATTTCGGGAAAAATCGCATGATCGTCCAGCACATATTCCAGCGCGAATTTGCCGTCGATCATCGTATGAAATTCAAAATCATGATTGTGATAGCCCGGCCGGAAGCCTGTGCCTTGCACCTTGGCGGCCACCGCCTGCAGGTCCGCTTTGACGCTGTGATAACCCTCCACATTTTTCAAGCCGTCGGGTAGCGAGTGGCAAATAAAATCCTTTGTATCGAACAATCTGGCTTCCTCCAGCACATTGTCCAAATCATTTTTCATCCGTTCCAGCCCAACGTGCATTCCCGCCGTCTTAAGCCCAAGCTCTTTCATAATAGCCGCGATATCCCGTGCGGAATTACCGTGAAGCCCATCGATTTGCACTGCTGCCCAGCCCATTTTGCTAAGCTCTCTTAACACGCTCTCAAAATCCTTTTTTAATTCATTCCGCAATGTAAAAAGCTGAGCCGCCAGTTTGTGTCTGATCATCTCGCCATCTCCTCCTTTTTCAAATCAAGCCATTCTACCTCTTCAGTCGTCAGTGCCAGATTCATTGCCCGAATGGAGGAGTCGAATTCCTCCGGGTTGCGGGGCCCGATAATCGCGCAGGTCGGAAACGGCTGGTACAGCACGTAGGCTAATGCGATCTGAATGGCAGTAACCCCTTTTTCCTCCGCCAGCTTTACCGCGCGGCGATACCGCTCCCAGTTGTCGTCGCTATAATAGACCCGAACCATTTCCTCGTCTTCCCGGTTATCCGGCGAAAAGCTGCCAGAGAAAAAACCGCCCGCTTGCGCCGACCATGCCAGCAGAGGAAGCTGAGTTTCCTTATGCCAGTCGCAGGCGGCTTCGTCTGCGGATACCGTTCCCGGCCATCTTTCGCCCTTTGGCTTGGCCAGGCTCAGATTGGGGCTGCTGAAGGAAAAGCCGGTCAGCCCGCGGTCTGCCGCATATTCATTGCCTTGGCGAATCCGCTCGCAGGTCCAGTTGGAGGCGCCGATAGCCCGGATTTTCCCGGCCTTCAGATGCTCGTTTAATTCCTCCATGATGGGCCCCACCGGTACGGACGGATCGTCACGATGCAGTGCGTACATATCTACATAATCTACGCCAAGCCGCTCCAGGCTCTCCGTCAAATCCTTGCGAATCGCCTTCGGATTGACGCGCGGCCCCGGACTCCCGTCGTCGTGATGGGCCCCTTTTGTCATTATGACTACCTTGTCCCGCAGCTTCATCTCCGCTAGCCATTGTCCCAGCACCTGCTCCCGCCCGCGGTATTGATGCGCCGTATCGAAAGCGTTGCCTCCCGCCTCAATATAAGCTTCAAGCATCAGCCGCTGCGGCTCCTCGATTTTGCGGAGATCGCCGGTTCCCATAAATAAACGAGAGATCGGCTTGTCAACGCCCGGAATGGTCATGTATTGCATGTATGCTCCTCCTTGTTGCCTATAATAAGCGATTATAAAGTCCGATTATCCGTGAAATAACCACGCTTCATTCCTCACTGCACAGCCTGCTTCTGCCCATACCCTTCAATAAAGGCTTTGAGGCCTGCAAGATCGGGAGTGCCCGTGCTTCCGCCAAAAGCGCTGACCGACATAGCGCCGCATGCGTTGCCGTAACGAAGACAATCTACGGCATCCAGTCCTTGCAGGAAGCCGTACAAGTAACCCGCGTTAAAGGAATCACCTGCTCCAGTCGTATCCACAGCTTCAACGTTATAAGCCGGGAGCCGGGTCAATATCCCTTCTTTCATTGAAATAGCTCCCTCTCCTCCCAGCTTCACCACTATATTGCGGGCAAATGAACCCATCAGCTTGATGCTTTCCTCGACGTTGTCCATGCGGGTATAATGCAGCGCCTCCGTTTCATTCATGAGGAAAACATCAAAAAAACTCATAAGCTCGAACACGCTTTTATCCCATTCGCCGGATTCGTCCCAGCCGACATCGCAGGACAGGGTCAGCCCTTTTTCCTTTAGGCCCTTTGCCAAAGCAACATATTGCTCATGATTCCGTTTTCCTTTGTACCCGGTCACATGAACATGGCGCCCTTGGGCAATTTCGCTTAGATTCAGCCCCTCCACACGCAGCTCTGCATTTGTGCCCGCATAGGTAATAAACGAGCGGTCGCTGTCAGGATTAAAGGCGATGGAGATGCCGGTTTGCTCCGTATCGCTTGTTCCAATCATTCTGGTATCGATACCATATTCAGCAAAACGCTGCCGGATATATTGGCCATGACTATCATTTCCCAATACGCCGTTAAACGCTACTTGTACGCCCAGCTTGGCGAGAGAGATGGCGAACAAGGCCGCTCCCCCGCCGACATGCATCATCATTTTGTCTACATATACTTCCTGCCCGGGCGAAGGAACCTCGCTGCATCCGACCACTACAAGATCAATATTGGCATCTCCGATTACGACTGCGTCAAACATTTTCAACTGCCTCTCCCTCTTCCACCTGCTGTATGTTTGGCTACTTGCTCCTATCATGGATATTCAAAATGACCGTTATTCCCCTCGCTTTACATCCATACAGCTATCCCGTGAAACCAGCATATGCTGCAAAATAACATCCTCAGCCGGGCCGCCTTCTTTTTCCTCGATTAATTCCAGCAGCTTGTCGACCGTCACCTTGCCCATCTCCAGAATTGGCTGCTCCATAGAGGTCAGACGAGGCCGCACCTGCTCCGTCAATTGGCTTCCGTCAAATCCGATAACCGACATATGCTCCGGCACCTTCAGGCCGTGGTCATGAATGCAGTTCATTGCGCCAACCGCCATATCATCGCTCACCGCAAATACAGCCGTAGGATGAGGCTTCTGCGCCAATATCTCCTTCATCATTTCGTAGCCGCTTTGCGTCTTGTAATCGCCAAAGCGAATATGGGCCTCCGGCAAAGCAATGCCGTGATCGGCCAATGCACGAATATATCCCGAATACCGGTTTTGGCCCGACGTTATATCTCTCATGTCCCCGCCGATATAGCCGATGCGCTCATGTCCAAGCTCGATCAGATGTTTGGTTGCGTCGTATGCGGCGGCGTAGTCGTCGATGATCACCGATATAAACTTCTGGTCAGCCGGCTTGACGCTGGAAAAAATAATCGGAATCGACATTTTGTTAATCAAATCCCGAATTTCGTCGTTTAGCTTTTCATGCATAATAATGATGCCGTCTACGCGCATTTGCTGAAATACCTGCAAATATTTTAGCTCTTTGTCCGTGTCCTCGATGATGTTGCACACCAGCAAATTATAGCCGTTCAGACTGGCGGTTTTTTCAATTGTGCTCAAAATCGTCGAATAAAAGCTCGAAGTCACGTCGGGAACGATAACGCCGATCAGATTGGTTTTTTTACGAACCAGGCTTCTTGCAATATGGCTTGGCGTATAGCCGAGCTCGTCGATTGCCCGCTGCACTCTGATTTTCAAATCGTCCTTGACATACTTCTCGCCGTTCAGCACTCTGGAAACCGTTGTGACGGAAACACCCGCCTGCTTTGCGACGTCCTTAATTTTTGGCGCCATCATCAATCACCCTGTCCTCTATAATCTCTGCTTGCCGCTCCTTAGCTTTTCACCGCCCCGTCCATGATCCCCGCAATAAATTGCCGGCTGACCACGAGGAAAAAGAGAATCAAAGGCAAGGTAGCAAGCAGCGTTCCGGTCATGACCATCGCATAATCTCCGGTATGCACCGATTTCAGCTGCTGAAGCGCAAGCATTAGTGTAAATTTGGATGTGTCCGTCAACACGATGAGCGGCCACAAATAATCTTCCCACACGCCCATAAACGTCGTAATGCCCAGAAAAGCCAACGCAGGTCGCAAAATCGGCAAGGCAACCCGCCAATAAAGCCCGAATTTGCTGCTGCCGTCAATTGTTGCTGCCTCCAGCAGCTCATCGTGGATGGCAAGCGCATATTGCCTGATCCAGAAAATGCCGAATGCGGTGGCCATCCCCGGAATAATGAGCGCTTTGTAGCTTCCAAGCCAATCCAGTTCCTTGATAATTATAAATTGAGGAACAAGCAGCATCTGCCCCGGAATCATCATCGTTGCCATCATGATATAAAAAAGCGCTTTTGAGCCTGGAAATTTAAATTTTGAAAAGGTAAAGCCCGTTAAGGAGTTAAAAAACAGCTGGAGCGTCGTGCTTATCACCGCAATCATTACCGTATTCAAAAGGGCTCTATAGAAATTGATATTTTCCATCACATTATTGTAGTTGGTCAAGAAGTAGCTGCCAAAGGTCAATCTTGGCGGAAACGAAAAGATAGCGCTGGTTTCATTCGTTGACATGACGACCAGCCAATAAAATGGGAATATTGAAAATATAACACCGATTAACAAAAAAGTATGCACGAATATTTTTTTTCCTGTCATCTTGAATGCCCCTTTTTCATTAATCGTCCGACTTATTGAAAACCTTCCAGTTCAAGACGGAGATTAATCCGATAATAACAAACAGCACCCAGGAAACAGCCGCCGCATAACCGTAGTTCTGATAAACGAAGCCTTCCCGGAACATATAAAGCACAATCGTTTCGGTGCCAGGGTACGGCATTTTGTTGCCTGCCAGCACTTGAGGCTCCGTAAAGATTTGAAAGCCGCCAATTGTGGACATCATTACGGTGAACAAAATAATAGGTCTTAGCATAGGTATCGTAATTTTGGCGAATGTCTGAGCCAGCGTTGCGCCGTCCAGCTCCGCCGCTTCATATAAATCTTTGGGTATGCGCTGCAGACCGGACAAATAAATGATCGCATTATAGCCTAAGTAGCGCCAAGCAATCATCGCTGCAATAACGACGCGCGATCCCGTGCTGGTATTAAGCCAGGCGATCCGGTCCAGCCCAATGGATTCCAGGACAAAATTGACCAGGCCGTATTCGTTTCCGAACATGGATTGAAAAATAATAACCACCGCAACCATTGCCGTTATATTTGGCAAGAAATAAGCGATGCGAAAAAAACCTTTGAACCGGACGATCGACAAATTGATCACAAACGCAACAACTAACGCGCAAACCAGCATCGGGGCGTTAGCGAGAAGCCAGATCGCAACGTTATTGACCAAGGCTTGCCAAAAGACGGGGTCCTTGAACATGTACATAAAATTGTTCAAACCAACGGAGGTCATTTCTCCAATTCCATCCCACTTGTGAACAGACAAATACATCGAGAAGAAAATAGGAAATACCGAAAAGACCAGAAACAAGATGTAAAATGGCGAAATAAACAAATACAGCGCTCTGCTCTTGTATATTTCTTTAAATAGGCCTCCCATGCCACTCCTCCGTCATTCGATGAGGCAGAAAGCTTGCGCTCCGCTGCCTCGCCGACTTATTTAGATGCCTGTTTTTGCTACCGCAATCATGCGGCCATTCTTAAATGCAGTCGGATCTTAACGCTCCAGCTGGCGTTTGATTTGCTTCTGAGCCTCGGTCCAGGTCTGCTCGGGATCTTTTTTCTGAGCGTCTACCGAACCCAGCGCTGCGGAAAGCGCGTTGATCACCAGCTCGTCGCGCGAATCCTTATGCGCATTCTGAACATCCTTCGCCGCTTCGCCGAATACGCTGCTCAAATTTTGTCCTCCGAAAAACTCGCTTTCGTTTACCATTTCAGGCTTGTCATAAATTTCAGGAGTAGAAGGATAATTGCCGAACTCCTTGTATCCCGCCAACAGATTTTCCGGGCTTACCAGAAATTTCACCACTTCGAAGGCTTCCTTCGGATATTTGGTCGATTTAAGAATACCCATTGCGGAGCCGCCCTGATTACCTACGCCGCCAGGCGGATAAGCAATGTTCCACTTGCCGGAGGTATCAGGAGCGCCGGAAATAACATCGCCTACAGCCCATGATGCTCCCGTAAAGGATGAAATTTTGCCGTTGTTCATTGCTGCATTTTTCTCGGAGTCACTTGTATAAGGGAACGTTACGCCCTCCTGATAAGCTTTGACGGAGGCATCCCATGCTGCTTTGACATGCTCCTTGTCTCCGATATAATTACCTTCCAGATCAAAATAGTTTTCGCTGCTTTGTCCCATAATGCTGCGGAACAAGTCAACAAGCGTACCGGACTGCGAGCCTGTTTTTTCCTTCACTTGCTTCAGCAGCGCCAAATAATCGTCGATTGTTTTCACTTGAGCCTTAATTTCCTCAGGCGTGCTGGCTACCCCGGCTTCCTTGAACAGGTCGGCGCGGTAATACAATACAACCGGAGCGACGTCGATAGGCAGGCCGATCAAATAGCTATCGTCCTCGGTAGCGCCGATTTTCCATTTCCAATCCAGGTATTGCGATTGAATGTCGCGAGCGCCGTAATCGTACATATTTACGAATTTATCGTTATAAGTCAGCATGGTCGATATCCAGCTGTCCATCGTTACAATGTCAGGACCGCCGCCGCCGCCGGAAAGCGTTGTCGTTAATTTTGTCAAAAAGTCGCCGCCGGAAGGAAGCTTCTCTGCCTGCAAGTCAATATTGGGAAACTTCGTTTTTGCCGCCTCGATGGTAGAGTCGGAAATTGCGCCGTTCCAATACCACATCTTCAGCGTTATCTTGTCATTTGAACCGCTTTCATTTGCGGGCGAGCTTGGATTGCTGCTAGGAGCCGGATCATTCTGACCACATGCGGATACAACAAGCGCCAGACAAAGCGCTAGCAGAATACTGGACATGTTTTTAAGCTTCATGGCTGTTAATTCCCCCAATTTTCAGTCATTTTCGTCTATATAAGCTCTATTCTGCCCCGATTTCTTCCAATGCCTTCAGATCAGTTGAACTTATATAGCAGCTTCATTGCTTCATCTCCGTTGCGTGTCGCACCATGCTGCTGCATCCCTGTTGCCTGCTAGACGTTAACAGCTTGCTGCAAGTCCTTCACCGTTGTTAGTTCTCAAGCGTCACAGGATTCATTCATTCCGATGGCTTGCTGTCTTGATCACCTCCTTGACAGATTTTCATTCGGTTATTAACTCGTTTTCATCCAGTCATTCCATGTCTGGTATCGATTCCATATTGCGTACAAAAAAATATGGTACCGATACCATAAAATCATAAAAAATAATATTCACTTTGGGACTCATCACTTCTTACAAAGGGATGCGGCATTCAGAATTTCTGGTATCGATTTCAGAAAATCATATAAGATTCTTTGTCGAATACCTAAAAGCTTGAGTTTAGTATAATACTCGCAAATGCTTTTTACAAGACCCCTGCCCAGATTTTTTTGATACGCTTACAAAATGTAAATGTAAAGGCCGTTATCAAAGCTTCTTGAGGAAAAGCAGTTGTGAGATCCTCACCAAATGATGCGAAGCCGGAAAAAGCGCAGCCACCAACAGGCTGCGCTTCGTTTCGCTTCCGCTATTCTGCTAATCAGCTATTCCGCTATCCTTGCCACCGCTTAAAAGCGCCTATCATAAGCAGCAGCCAGGCAACGCCCGCAAGCATGCCTCCAAGCACATCGCTGGGATAATGATGTCCTATGTAGATGCGGCTGACTCCTATGCCAAGCACGAGAAGCACAACTACTGCCGCAACCGTGAACTTAGCTATTGCACTCCGTAAATGACCCCAAAGCGCGTATAGTATAACACCGTACAGGGCAATCGCTGCAACAGAGGATGAGCTTGGAAAGGAAAAACCGGTGGCCTCGGACAATCTGTAAAAATCCGGCCGCTCCCGGCCAAACAATGTTTTCAGGATATAGCCGATTGCCGTCGAGCCTGCAACAACAGTAAAAAACAGCAGCAATTGCTTCCTGTGGCCAAAAACGATAAAAAACAACAGCATCGCCAAAAGCGAAATGACCGCTGTTGGAACTGTAGAGCCAGCCCAGGTAAAGCCTTGCATGAGCCCCGTTAATCCGGGCGTTTCCAAGCCTTGGACAAATGCAGCAACGCTATCGTCGAAGGAGGCTATCCATTTCTTCTGAACGCCAAGCGCCACAACGGTAAATCCTGATAGGGCCAAGAAGCTGAGCACGTCTATTCCCGTTATTTTAAATGAGCGTGGTTTTATCATCTGTCATTCCTGCCTTTACATTCTTATAAGCGATTCTCACATTGAATCAGCATATATGAAACCTGGCAGGCGCATCCATACCTAAAAGGGGGTATCTTCGGAAGGTGGGAATTACTACCCGCGGACAAATAGGTTTGAGCTTCCAAGACACCCTTTTCCGGGAGTGACCCGTTTTGCTGAATTTTCATTCATGTAACAGACTTTTCGGTCAGCCCCTGAACATCTATTTGCAGGCTAAACCTTTGCCGCCCAAATTTCGATTTCAATCTTGATTTCCGGCAAACCCAGCTCGGAGATATAACCAACGGTCATGGAAGGATAGTCATGGCCGAACAGCTCTTCCCATTTGGCGTATAGATAATCCCAGTCTATTTTTTGAACAGCCCAGATGTTGACCTTGATTATGTTTTCTGCGCTCAAGCCTTCGGCTTGGAGTACCGTCTGAATATTTTGGAATGTATTTTTAATTTGATCATTCATATCCTCGGGGAAATTGCCGTCCAGATCGGCGCCGATTTGGCCGGAGGTCACATACAACTCCGCATTGCGCGGAATCTTGGTCATATGAGCATAGTTTCCAACTGGATGATGCAAGCCTTTAGGGTTATTTCTTGTCATTTTTGTGTTTTGCATAATGATTATCCTCGCCTTCAAAAGTAAGTTTTGTCGTTTCTTCTACCATTTATGGACACACCTATCCCGTCAAAATGGATTTTAGAAAAAAACGGCAGTCGAGTAGCCGTATCCAATGGATAACGATGTTAACGATCTTTTTTTCATGGACGGCCTACTCCCTTCTTTATGAATGCGAATAACTCCATCCAGCTGAGAAATCAGCCAGACTGCTTTTGATTATAGTTAAACATAATATACGCTGTCAAACGTTGCCCCTACCCTTTCCTGCAAACACTAATAAGGGATGGAGCCGAAGCGAAAAACGGAGTTTTCTCCCAATCCGCATATTGATGCTCCACACAAAAGCCATGGCGGGTCAATAAAGCATTCAGCGACGGCTGATTCGTAAACCGGCAAGCAATTCGGGAAATCGTTTGTTTATTCCCCCAATCACGCCTAGTAACCCAATGCATAATATTTCGGCTTTCATCGTAATGTTGCGTGCCTGATACCTTGACGTTATTTCCATCCTTATCTATAAAAAAGCCCCATTCCGTCTCATCCTCATGAGATAAATCTGTGCCTTCCGGATTACGGGTCTCGAATGCAAAAATTCCATTAGGCTGCAGGTGCTTGTGGACGGTAGTGAGTAAATCGCTTTGATCCTGGTCGCTTAAAAAGGCTTGGAATGCATTGCCGGTGGAATAAATCATCGAAAATTTCTTATCGGATTCGAAGGTACGGGCGTCGCCCTCCAAAAAAGCAATATTTAATCCTTCCGCCTTCAACCGCGCATATTCTAGCATCGTTGAAGAGATATCCATCCCCGTTATCGGAATGCCAGCCTTCGCTAGAGGGATCGTTGTTAGGCCTGTGCCGCAAGCAAGCTCCAGCACTTCCCCGGGACTGGATCGGGCAAGCTCCAGATAGAACTGGTATTTGTCCGTCTCTCCGCCAAATTCAAGATCGTAATTTACAGGGTCCTGATATTCTTCAAGATTGTTATGTTCTATCAAGGCCATTCTCCTCTGGTATGATGTTTATCCCCCTATTTTAGACCGAAAAAGCGTTTTGTTGTTTCCCTCGTCGCATTCAAAATCTCCTGGGATGGTTGACCAAAGCAACGTGCAACGGCTTCAAGCACATGGGGAAGGAAGGCGGGTTCGTTGCGGCCGTTCGGCGGTTTCTCTGGCAAATCCCGCGGCGTCAAAAATGGCGCGTCCGTCTCGATCATTAAACGGTCCAGCGGAATATGCCTGACAAGCTCCTTCAAGTGTTTTCCTCTTCGTTCATCGCAAATCCAGCCGGTAATGCCGATGCAAAAGCCCATCTCCAGATAGGCCTCAAGCTCCGCGCGGGGAAAAATCCCGGTTATAATCCAGTCCGCATTCGCCGATCGCCACAACCTGGGGCTGTGCCGCCAAAACTCGCAACTGACCCATAACCTCATCATTGCAGCTTTTGGCATCATGCGGATGAACGCCTGCGGTCGCATACAGCTTTCCTCTATAATGCCCAGCGTAACGCGCCGCCTCCTTGCTGCTTCGCAAGCTGGTTCCCGTTATAATCAACGGCGATACGCCGCTCGCCGCCGCTTTTTCGACTAGCTGCTCCCGATCCTCGTTAAAAGAGCGGTGCATCAAATTAACGCCTATATCTATCATTTACGTATCTTTCCTTTCCTTGCTAGTGTACTATTTTTAACAACCTGTCTTTAGCAACTTACCGCAGTTGTCATCGCTCCTCAGGGCCTTCATCTTCCTCAGCCAAGCTGCAGCATTCCCAGGGCACCCATTCCGCCAGCCAAACCTCATTGCCTGCATAATAAAATGGAATGCCTTCCGCCTTAATAAAGGGGAGGGCCTGCTTGCTCGTGCCATGATACAAAACGGCGGGCGGATTCCCGGGCGTGTACTGTATCTTTTGAAAGCTATGTCCATATCTCGCCTTGATCCGTCCATCCTTAATTTCAAAACGCTGCTTGTCCGAATTCCGCACAACCCGCTCCATATCCGACAGCTTTATTTCAGACCATCCCGGCAGCGCCTTTATGACGCGCAGCAGCTCCTCTACGGAGCATGAGCCGTCTTCCTCATCCAACTGAAGGCCGGATTCCAGCGGTTTATGGCGCAGCATTTTGGTCATCAGCTTGCTAAGTTTCATATCCACGTTTTGTTTTTTCATCATTCAAAACCCCGTTCCAATTTCATCGGAGTGAACCAACTCCAACCCTTACGACTTTCACCCGCCCACGCTCCTTGGTTGCATTATACTCCATTTTCCAAAACCAGACCGGGAATGTTCTTTTAAAATCATACGTTCTGGCGGGCACAATAGAAAAAGGGACTCCCTTTGCCTGGGAATCCCTTCTATATAACTAGTGATGATCTAGTCAGGTAGCCGAGCCTTCGGTCAAGGCCGCGTCTTCGGCGGCCCCTGAGTCTCCTCTTATGCTGCCGGAATGTCCTTTACCCGCATCGCCTCTGGGTCCACGATGAAACTCCTTGCCCTTGGGTTCACTGTTCACCAGCGTTTCCGCTTTTTCGCTCAAGCCGGCCATTTTTTCATCATACTGCTCCTGAGTCAGCTTGCCATCGGATAGCTGCTCGTTGTATTTTGCTGTTTTGACATTCACAATCGCTGCAATGACAGCTTGAACGTCAATAGTACGCTCTGTAGCAATGGCTGCTAATGTTTTGCCCGATTGAAGCTCACTCTTCAGCTCATCCGTAGTCAGACCCAGCGCTTCAGCAACCTCCTCCGAGCTAACGATTCCTTTTAGCCCGCCATGGCGTCCCGAATCCCCCTTGCCGTCTGGGCGGCCCTTCCATTCGCCGTTAATCAGCTTGTATGCTTGTTCGCTTAAGCTGGCAACGCGGCTGTCATACGCCTCCTGTGTAAGCTTGCCTTCCGATAATTGCTCATCCAGCCTGGCCTTGTTGGCTTCCACTATTGCGTTTACGACGGCATCGGCATCTACGTTTTGCTCGCTTGCAATCATTGCTAAGGTTTTATCGCCCTGCAGCTCTGTTTTCAGCTCATCGGCTGTTAAACCCAGCACCTCTGCTATATCATCGGAAGCCAGCCATCCGCCGCCGTGTTGACCATGGGAAAAGACTCCCCGTTTTTCTCCATTAAAAGCTCCCCGCTTATTGTTTTGCGATGCCGTCTCCTGCTTCTCGATTGTGTCGGCTGAGGATGCTGCATGGACATAGTGGGTTGTCGTCATTCCCGCTCCTATCGCCATCGTTATCGCCAACGCCGTTGCTGCCAGTTTCAGTGTCTTCATCTCATCACCTGCGCCTCTCTTCAAATGGTTGGGGTTGGACGGCTATACCGTTCAACTAAACCTATCTTATCTGGCGATTCTTAAATGAGTCTGAATAGGTCCTCTGCTGGACATGGATGACCGTTAGGCCACTAAAAAAGCAATATCATACAGTACAACGGTCACAGCCGTCCTCAAAAGGCGAGTCCCGCTGAAAAAATAGCTCTGACAGTCATAGATGTCCGTAAGCACCCAAGCATTCACTTCACTGCTCCCTTATCGCTGACTATTTCTTGTTGAAACTCTTCCTTATGAAGCTGACTACTCTTGTTGCAGCCCTTCCTTTGAAGCTGACTTTTTAAGCTGTTGCTCCAGGACTGGGTTCATTTCCCAAAAAATAGCTTGCTCAAAAAATAACTCCCGTGATACATTATTGCGAAACACATTATACGAGGTGAAAAAGTATGATCAATCACCCAGAGGGGCAGGTTTTGCTGGACTTCCCTGAGCAATTCGAGAGCGAGCGGCTAATTATCCGCGCTCCATTGTGGGGAGACGGCGCCTCCAATAACGAGGCCATAAAGGAGAGCATTGAGGAATTACGGCCCTGGATGCCTTGGGCAAGCAAAATACCGTCAGTCGAGGAATCGGAAATCAATATTCGGATGTCGCGTCTTGAATTTCTGGAGCGAAAGGACCTTCGTCTGCTTCTGACTCTTAAGGACGGCGGAACAATTATAGGCAGCAGCGGCCTGCATCGCATTGATTGGAAAGCACGCAAGTTCGAGATCGGCTATTGGATTCGGACCTCCTATGCCAAACAAGGGTTTATGACGGAGGCCGTAAACGCCATTGCAGATTTCGCCATTACTCAACTGGAGGCCAACCGGATTGAAATACGCTGCGATGAACGTAATGAACGGAGCGCGCATGTGGCGAAACGATGCGGCTTTACGCTTGAAGGGATCCTGCGCAGCGAGGTCTGCGGTGTGGACGGCCAGTTGACGAATACCATGGTATTCTCCAAGGTTCGAGGAATTGAATTTTGAGTCACCGCAAAGAACCTTCACCCCGCTCAACAAGCGAGGATGAAGGTTCTTTGAATTGGAACACTTGCAATCTGTTACTGCTTTTTGCTCCATTCCTCAACCCTGCGGTAGCTCTCTTCCTCCGAGAGGTCTTCGATCCGGGTCATGATGGACCATCTGATGCCAAACGGGTCCAAAATGCTGCAATAACGATCGCCCGATACAAAACTGGCCACCGCTTCTCTAACGGTTGCGCCTCTTGCCACGGCAAGCTCTGCCGTTTCATCGACATTGGGCACATAAACGCCAAGCGAATAACAAGCTTTGCCTTCGCCTGGCGGCGGCACTAAACCAAATGATGGAGATGCCGCTCCCAATTGCAGAAATCCGTTACCGAAATCGATATCCGCATGTACGATTGTTTTGCTGCCTTCTTCCCCGAATTCCGTCACGCTTTTGGCTTTTGCCCCAAATACCTCTTCATAAAAAAGGATAGCCTCTGCGGGGTTGTTGACCACGATAAACGGAGTTAACGACGTATAGCCGTTTGGTTTTCCATTTGTGGTGTATTGACCTGTTATTCCTGCTCCTGCTTGTTGACTCGACATCATTATCCCTCCTATAGTGCCAGGACGTAAAGATCAGTATAATTGGCTCCACTCGGAGCTTGCATACACGCCCTAGTATTTCCCCCATGTTTCACTGATAACCTCAGATGCATAACCGCAAGTTGCACCAACTCTCAATTGAATACCTCTCGGTTGCGGAACCTGCAGCCATCTGCTAGGCTCCATTATAAGAGACTACAACCGCGAAGTATTGTAAAAAAGCGACCATTCCCCACAGGAGGTAACGCCATGCCTTTAACTCCAAAAGACCATAAATCCTCGCGCGGAATCGTCCACGCCCAGCTTGGACGGGAAAAGTTCAAGCTGGAACGTTTTGAGGCGGGTTCGCTGTTATCGCCTTTTGTCGAGCATTATTGGGCGCTTTCCTATGAGATGCCGGAGGGACTTGCCCATACACAGAAGGTTTTGTCGTATCCCAATCTTCATTTGGCGTTTGAGCAGGATGTGGAAGGGCGTCGCGCTCTTCTGTACGGCGTGCCGTCTCGTCCATTCCAGCGCGAGCTGCGCGGTGCGGGCCGGGTACTGGGCGTCAAATTCCGCGCAGGCGGATTTCATCCGTTCTGGCAACGGGATATTGCGGATTTGACTGGAACGGTCGTGGATATTCGCGAGATATTCGGCGCTGATTCAGCGGACTGGATGGATGCTGTTCTTGATGCTGGAGACGGGCAGGCTATGGCTGCTCAAGCTGAAGCATTGCTGCTTTTGCGGCTGCCGCAGAGAGATAACCAAGCGGAACAGGCAGAGGACATTATTCAAGCTATCAAAAGCGACAGAGAGCTTTTAAAGGTGGAGCAAATTAGTTTGACGACCGGGCTTTCCGTTCGGCAATTGCAAAGAATGTTCCGCAAATATGTGGGTGTTTCTCCCAAGTGGGCTATCAATCGCTTTCGGCTTCAGGAGGCGGCGGAGCGGCTTGAACGGGACGAGCCCGTGCAATGGGCGGAGCTTGTGGTTCAGCTGGGTTATTTTGACCAGGCTCATCTGATCAAGGACTTCAAGGCCGTATTGGGCCAATCCCCCTCCTCCTACCGCAAGCTGTCCTCAAAGGACGACCAAGTGTAAGAGATAAATATGATGTAAGAAACATAGAATTAAACTTGCATTTTATCCATACTGGAGTCGAAACACTGAACGAGCTAAAGATTAATTTTAGTGATGGCTCATATAAATCATTCTGAATCAGAAAAAAAGTAGGCAACAAGCCTCCATAAAAAAGCAACGTTAAGCTATAGGACACTAGGAACGCGCTGTGTTTTAATGGGTGTGACTTGACCAAAATAAATCCCATTCAAGCCGCCAGTATTGCTCTGGCTTTCAGGCGGTAGAGTCGGAAAGGATGAAGCAAATATGAACAACCAAATGCCGCTGGGGCTTCTGCCCGCTATGGGCTGGAATTCCTGGAACACCTTTACCTGGGACATTAACGAAGGATTGATTCGGGATGTTGCGGATCGCTTTATATCGGAGGGCTATAAGGACGCAGGCTACGAATATATTGTCATCGACGATTGCTGGAGCTTGAAGGAACGCGATGCCGAGGGCAATCTCGTTGCCGATCCCGTAAAATTTCCTAGCGGGATGAAAGCGCTTGCTGATTATATTCACGCAAAAGGCTTGAAGTTTGGCATGTATTCCTGCGTTGGCACTCATACTTGCGCGGGTTATCCCGGCAGCTTCGAGCATGAGTTTCAAGATGCCAAGCTTTTTGCGGAATGGGGCGTCGACTTTTTAAAATACGACTATTGCTTCAAGCCGCGTAATGTCTCGGGAGAGCTGCTCTACAAGCGAATGAGCCTTGCGCTCAAAAACTCCGGCAGAGACATTCTGTTCTCCGCATGCAACTGGGGCTTCGACAATACTTACCAATGGGTACGCGATTCCGGCGCTCATATGTATAGATCAACAGAGGATATTCGCGACAACTGGGATACTGTTAAAAGCCTTGCCATCTCGCAGCTCGACAAGGGATGCTACACCGGCTCCTTCTGTCATAATGATATGGATATGCTAGTTGTTGGCATGTATGGAGGCAGCAATAACGATTTTATCGGCAGAATTGGCGGACTTAGCGACACCCAGTACAAAACTCACTTCTCTCTGTGGTGCATCATGGGTTCCCCGCTGATGATCGGCTGCGACGTCCGTTCCGCGAATCAGGCGACCAAAAATATTTTGCTCAATTCCGACCTTATCGCTATTAATCAGGATCTGGAGGCCAGGGGAGCTTACCGCATCAAGCCGGAGCCGCAATGGTTCCACACCGATGAAATATTTATGCTTGTCAAAACGCTGACCAACGGCGACTTGGCTATCGGCTTCTTTAACTTAAGCGACGGGCAGCGCGAAATTCCGATGTTGTTCTGGGACATGGGACTTCCTTACGCCTCTGGCTATTCCTTGTCCTTGTACGATTGCTGGGAGCATAAGGAGCTTGGCGTCTTCAAGGAACGCTTCGCCCCGACAGTGCCCGCACACGACTGTGTCATTGTACGCGCCAAGCTGGTCAAATAAATGAGCTCCGCAAGAACCTGCCGCAAATGCGGCGTCCCGTTAATGCCGGATGATGTGGCGATTTACTTAAAGCTGATTTCCCGTATCGACCAGCAATTCATATGCATCGACTGCCTGGGCGAAAAGCTCAATTGCGGGCGCGAGCCTATCGAAAAACTGATAGCCTATTACCGGCAGTCGGGTAAATGCTTTTTGTTTCGCTAAAGCATTCCCTCTCCATTTTCAGGTAAAAGATCGGCATCCCGCACTCCTCTGGATCTGTAATCCGACGGAGTGTAGGATGTCGTTTTTTTGAATACCTTCGAGAAATAAAGCTGATCCCCATAGCCAACCGAGAAGGACACCGTTTTGATGGATAAGCTTGTGGATTGGAGCAGCTTGCAAGCATTGCTAATTCTGCAGGCGGTCAAATACCCCGATACGGACATCCCCGTCCGCTCCTTGAACAAACGGAACAAATAGCTTCGTTCAATATTAACGACGCTAACTATATCGGCAACTGTCAGCGACGCATTCCAATAATTATTCCTAATGTATTCCTTGGCGATGCCGGCGTAGTCCGGAGCAGAAACCATTTCCGCCTTTGGAAAATACTCCATGTACAGGGTAAGCAGCTGCTGCACCTGAGCTGCAGACCTCAATTTCTGATAGGGCTTCATATCCCCGTGCCAAGCGGTTAAAAAATAAGGCTCCAGCGCGGCAGGCGCTTCCGGCACAACTGGCCTGTCAGGCAAAATATCAATCATGGACAGCAGGGATGAGACTTCATTGCCTTTGAATTCCACCCATACATATTCCCATGGGTCGTTCCGGTCAGGATAGTAATAGACCTCGCGCTGCGGATAGATCATGAAGCTTTCGCCTGCTTTCAGGAAAAAGGTAGCGCCATTCGTTTCCAAAACGCCTTTTCCGCTGACGATATAGTGAAGGGCGTAAATATCTCTTACGCCAGGTCCCCATTTATGCAAATTGGGCGGTTTATGCCCGCCTAAAACATAAGTCAGCCGCTCATCGCGAGAAGCATAAGCGGATTCGGGCTTTTTCACGGTCCTCACTCTTTTCTATCCCTTATGTAGGTCACAGCTTCTTTCACTATGGCATAGCCGTCAGCTATGCGCAAGACGAACCGTTAAACAAATAAGTGCTCAAACAAAACGGCCTCGGTCCAATGAAATACAGGACCAAGGCCGTTTAGCTGTTTTTTTATTTGACTATTTGTCAATGAGGTCAGACTGGCGAAGCAAGCGTTGAATCATGACAGCAGCTTCTGCACGCGTCAAATAGTCCTTAGGCGCAAGACTGTCGCTGCTTTTTCCTCGAATAATGCCTGCTTGCAACGCTGCATTGACACCTTGCTTAGCCCAGGCCGACATGCTTCCAGCATCTCCAAACTCCTGGAGAACAGCTTCGTCATCACCGGAGAGGGGACTCGATGTCAATCCGGTAATCAACATGGCCTTTGCTAATATGACCATGGCTTGCTCTCGTGTAATCCTCTGTTCAGGTCTGAAGGAGCCGTTTTCGTAGCCTTGGAGCAGCTTGTAGGATACCGCTGCATGAATCGATCCGCTGAACCAATCCGTTGCGTCGACATCGCTGAATTCGCCAGCCATTGCTCCTTTTTCTACCCTCAGGCCTAGCCCCTTCACCAGAATTTCAGCAAACTCAGCCCGCGTCATTTCTCTTTCGGGATCAAAGACACCGTCGCCTGTGCCCCCAATCACCATGCGGGAGCCCATATCGTTTACCGAATTTTGCGCCCAATGGCCAGCCATATCGGTAAATGCAACAGGATTCCAAACCACTGCATACGTGCTGTTAGTTAAGCTGTTGATTACCGCAGAATACTGGCTGCCATTCCTTACAACGCGAGTTGGCACATGACGCACGGTCCCGTCTGCTTCAACCACTATACCCGTCGTAATGCGGGAGGGATCCGCGCTGGCAGGTACATGAATGGTACGCTCCACGTAAACATTAAAGCCTGTCAATTCATGCGTCTTTCCTCCATATGAGGCATAGAGGACAAATTCACGCGGTGGCGCGGCAACCGTGAATGAGCCGTTACGTGCTGCCTTTTCCACTCTGGCTATGGCCTCTAATGAAGCCGCTGATGTTTCGATTTTAAATGTGATGTCAGCAAGAGAGACTCCGCTGCCAAATACCTCAATAATCTCGTTCAGCGGAATTTCACTAGTTGGCAATCGGTAGGAGGCATCCGGCGTCCTCAGTTCAATTGTCGCCTGCTTTAATTGCATGCTGAGAATCAGCTCGCCGTCAAACTCTCCGATCGCGATGTCATGTGTCGATTGCACCGGCACAATGATGGATGGACGGTCCCCCTCTGATGCAAGCCGCTTCTCCAAATCAGAACGGTTTGCAACAATCCGAACCAGACTTCTGCCATTTTCGAACCCATAAGAAGCCCGGCCAATAGGTTCCGACTTGCCATTCACAATGACCTCAACGTCAAACGAGCTCATGGAATTGTTAACATAGCTGTACACCCATGGAACAACTGCATTAGACTCCTCCGAGGCTGCGCCAGCACCCGTTTCATTAACTGCAATTACTTTGAATGTATAGCTGGTCCCGTTGGATAGGCCGGTTACAGTAATCGGACTTGCTGTGCCGGATGCAACGATCTCTCCACCAGGCGAGGCCAAAATACGGTATTCGGAAATCGGACTTCTACCGCTATCAAGCGGAGGCGTAAACGAGATGACAGCTTGTCCATTTCCTGCAACAGCGGCCACATTCAGGGGCTGGGATGGCGGCTCTGGAAGTGTCACAAACAGCGTGTTGAGACTAACGACTCCATTAATGCTTTGTATAGCATAATAGGTTAAGCCATTGCTCAACTCGTTAAATCTCCAAACGCCGTTCCCCAGGTCCACAGGCTGAGCAGCGATGAGGGTATGGTTGCTGTCGTAAAGGGCCAGGCTTGCTCCCTCCAGAACATTAGAAATGTCCACATAGCGGACTCCGCCGCTGGCTTCAGGCGTTCTTAAAGAAACGTCTGTAAATATGGAATTTTCGCTTTCCTCTCCCCCAATCGTTTGGGTGATATAAAAGCCCAGATGGTTCGGAACAACATCTTCAAACGTGTAGGTTGAGCCGACAACATTCGGAATCGTGCGGAGCAAGGTCTGATCCGTCAAATACAGCTTGAGCGTCGCTCCCTCTTCAAAACCGCTCGCCACGATATGCTCCTCGCCGCCCGCTGCGGACGGAGCCGCGGGAATATCGGGGTTAATTGTTACAAAAACGGAGTTTGAGCTGGTAACGCCGTTAATGCTTTGAATGGCATAATAGCTCTTTCTTGTCTGGAGACCCGCGAACCTCCAAGCGCCGTCATTCATCTCCTGCGGGCTTGATGAAACAAGATTGTCGCCGCTGTCGTATAATTCCACCTGCGCGCCTTGGAGGACATTGGATACGTCGACGTAATCCTCGCCAGCAATGGCAACCGGCGCCCGCAAAGAAACTGGCGTGAAGGCCGAGTTGACGCTTTCCTCGGACCCAACGGTCTGGGTCACGTAAAAGCCCATGCTATTCGGAACTACATTCGTAAATGTGTAGGAGGGGTCTGTTACTCCGGTGGCGGTGTCCACCAGCGTTCCATTCCATAAATAAAGCTTCAGTGTAGCACCTGATGCAAAGCTGCTCACCTGTACGCTTTCCTCTCCCCCAATCGTGGTTGGGGCGCTCGGGACGTCAGGCAGCACCGTCGCCAGGCTTGTACCCAAGCTAATGACGTTATTGATGCTCTGAACAGCATAATAATCCGCTCGCGGCGTCAAGCCGTCAAAGCGCCATATTCCTCCGCCTTGATCCGAGGGAGTAACCCCTGTAGGCGTGCCATCCGCTTTGTACAATTCTGCGGTTGCTCCCTGCAAAACGTTGCTGACATCCACATAACCAATACCCGCCGCTATGGCAGGCGTTCGAAGCGAAACTGACGTAAAGACCGAATTGACGCTTTCCTCGGCCCCAACGGTTTGGGTCACGTAAAAGCCTATGCTATTCGGAACTACATTCGTAAATGTGTAGGAGGAGTCCGTTACTCCGGTGGCGGTATCCACCAGCGTTCCATTCCATAGATAAAGCTTCAGTGTAGCGCCTGGTGCAAAGCTGCTCACCTGTACGCTTTCCTCTCCCCCAGTCGTGCTTGGGGCGACCGGGACGTCAGGCAGCACCGTTACCAGGCTTGTACCCAAGCTAATGACATTATTGATGCTCTGAACAGCATAATAATCCGTTCGCGGCGTCAAGCCGTCAAAGCGCCATATACCGCCGCCTTGATCCGAGGGAGTAACCCCTGTAGGCGTACCGTCCGCTTTGTACAATTCTGCGGTTGCCCCTTGCAGGACGTTGCTGACATCCACATAACCAATACCCGCCGCTATGGCAGGCGTTCTGAGGCTAACGCCGACAAAATCGGAATTTGCACTTTCTTCGCTCCCTATTGTCTGGGTCACATAAAAACCTAGAGAGTTCGGTACAACATTGCTAAACTCATAAGTTGGATCAAAAACCCCCGAAGGACTAGTATCAACAAGCTCTCCATCCGTCAAATAAAGCTTTAAGATAGCCCCAGGCGTAAAGTTGCTGGCCGTGACGCTTTCCTCGCCGCCCGCAGCAGAAGGACGATCAATCGACGCCGCAAACACGGCATAACCCGGCATCATCACAAGCGTAAGGCAAAGACAAACTAAAATGAGGCTTCTGAATGCAGATTTCTTTTTCAATAAGCATACCCCGCTTCTGGAGAGATAGTATGAACACACCCTCTCATTCGACAAGGATCGACTTATTTCCTCTTTATTCCGCACAATTCTGTGAATTTTTTATCAAGAAGTCACCCATGTACGCTCTAACCCTCATTTTTACTATTTGGCTACAAGCCATATTTGATTTTTATACTAGCGTCCTCCACTTCTTTTAGATAACGATAGCCTTCATCAGGGCCAAAAGCTTCCGCGTTCTCCACATGATACCCCTTCATCCCTACAGCTAAAATACCGTCATTCTCTTCATCAAAATACATAGGGACATGATAGATTGTACCGTCCTTTCGAACCAGCCAAGCTGCCGTACCTGCTTCGTATTCATAAAAATCGACAAGGGTGGCCGTAGTCCCTTTCCATTCCTCGTCCGCCCCCTGCTTGCTTACATCGTTGTAGTAACGATCCAGATAAGCCAAGGAAGCCTCAATCATCTTGGTCTTGCGCGGAGAGCTGCCAAATACAGGCTTTCTCGGTTCTCTTATCTTTAGAGAAAAGCTGCCTATGCTTGTATAGTCGCCTCCGGGCCATGCTTTCATCTCCGAATCTATTTGCCCTTCGGTATAGACGATACCTTCCTTCTCCTCAAAAGCAACAAGCCATTCCTTCGTCGGCAAGCTAGCGTAAATGCCTTCTCCATAGCTGCGAATTTCAACGTCTATGGATTGGCCTTCGGATTGGCCAATATAGGCATCAAAGCTGGCATTTTCTACAGTTCCAGCCGTATTTTCGGGATAGTACCACAGCCGGTAATTGATGTATTCATCCAAAGCCTGTTGAAGCTTGTCCATCGTAAATGGAGCCGGCAGAGCAGCATCCTCCTTACTTACCTGATGGACTACCATAAACGGATCTGCATCTTTAACCGAATTATCTATTCCCCCGCAGCCTCCTAGCAGCATCGCTGCGATCATGATCGTAAAACCCGATTTTTTCACTTCTATTCCCCTCCTGAAAATAATAAATCCCCGTGTATAACAACTAAACGGCAGCTTCAAAAAATAAGTTGCATTTAAGGGGGATATTTCCAAATATGATGTCATCTAAAAATAGTAAAAGACCCCGGCTGCTTGTGGAAGCTGCCGAGGTCTTAAGGTATCCTTTACTTGTGGCTGGTTAATGCTGCCAATTCTGAAACGTCCCTAGCCTAATAATCCGTAACATCAAATTCCCGATCCCGATAGTAATAGCGGCGGTCTGCCTCTGTAATTTCCCGGATAACCCTGCAAGGGCTCCCTACTGCTATTACATTGTCGGGGATATCCTTGGTCACAATGCTGCCGGCGCCGATGACGACATTGCTGCCAATCGTTACGCCAGGGTTGATAATGACATTTCCGCCAATCCAGACATTGTCTCCAATTGTAATAGCAATTCCATATTCGTAGCCGGAATTTCTGGATTCGGGATGAATGGGATGCCCCGCCGTATATATAGAAACATTGGGCGCAAGCAGCACATTATCGCCTATCGTCACCTTGCCAACATCCAGAATCGTACAGTTGAAATTAGCGTAAAAGTTTTTGCCGACTTCAATATTAGAACCGTAATCACAACGGAACGGAGCCTCAATGTTTATATTTTCTCCCGCTTTGCCCAAAATAGCGCGAACCAGTTCATTTCTCCTCTCATGCTCATCCGGCCGCAGCCCGTTATATTCCTGGATTTTCAGCCTGCACTCCGTCCGTTCTTCAATCAAGCCATCCAGCCAGGCTTTGTATGGTAGGCCCGCCAGCATTCTTTCCTTCTGATTCATTGCATGCTCGTCCCTTCACCTTAGAAAGTAATAATTACTTCTCTTTCTTCTTATAGTTCCTCATGCGCCGCTCCCGATACCTTCTTTTGGCTTACTGAGAGCAAGATTGACTTTTTCAGCGCTAAATAACATAAGTCCAAGAATGATTAGCAGCACAAGAGGAAATAAGGCAACGCTCGTTTTTGTCGCCAGTACTCCAAACAGCGGGGGAAGAAATGTGCTTCCCGTATACGCAACAGCCATCTGGTATCCCATCAGCCTCGCGGAGTTCTCTTTGCCGAATCTGGCAGGCGTCTCATGCAGAAGCCCCGGATAAATGGGGGCTAACCCAAGGCCAACCAATACAAACCCCGCTAATGAAAAAAACGCAGGCAGCGGAAGAATCAGCAGCAAGCCTCCTGCAATAGTCACAATTTGCCCGCACCGTATGAGGACGACATTGGAAACCTTCAATGTTATAAAGCCGGTGATCAGACGTCCTATTGTAATGCCGCCATAATACATGGATACCCAGCCTGCTGCGGTTACGGCCGTAACTTCCCGTACGCCAACCAGAAAGCTGGCTCCCCATAATCCAACCATGCTTTCGGCTCCGCAATACAGCAAAAATGCCGCCAGCGAAGGTTTGATGCCTTTTATCGCAAATAAATTAGCTTTAGCTGGTCTATTTAACTTCTCTGTCGCTGTTTTGTTTTTGAAGGCTATGCCAGAGCTTGCATCTGCTCCAGAGCGATTCTCTGCGTCAACCTTTGTCTCGTTTTTAGTCTTTTCTCCGTTGGATAAATCGCGTTCATCATTTTGTATGGCCTTCTCCAATTTGTGCTGTTCAGCAACTCGCTTCCAGAGAGGCAGGGTCAGGAACAACACAACGACCAGTGCAAACTGAATAATCGCTACCGCAGCATAGCCGCCTCTCCATGAGTAGTCGCCCGCTATAAATGCGGACATGATTAGAGGACCCATCGTTGCGCCAACGCCCCAAAAACAATGCAGCCAGCTCATATGATGCGCTTTGTAATTTTCAGCTACGTAATGATTCAGCCCAGCATCAACGGAGCCTGCGCCCAACCCGAGAGGAATAGCCAGCAACGCCAGCCATACAAAAGAAGGCGCGAACGAAAACCCGAGCAGCGCCCCCGCTGTCATTAGGCAGCTGATCAAGGTTACTTTTCCGACGCCCAGCCTCCCGACTATCGTTCCGCTAGCCAGGCTGGATACAATGGTACCTCCCGCAATAATCATGGACAAAATGCCGGCAGAGCCAAATGACGCTCCAATCTCCGGCTGCATGACAGGCCAGGCTGAACCAAGCAAAGAATCCGGCAGCCCCAAGCTTATAAATGCAAGATAAATGATAAGTAAAAACCAGGTTGCCACTCCTGCACCTTCCCTCGATATCTTTTAATAAATAGACTTTATAAAGTATATTTATTAAATATGCAATAGAACCTCTATCTTGTCAAGACAATTATAAAGCACCTAAAGTATATAGGCTACAGGTCTCTTAGAGTCAGCCATCTCATTCCGGATTCAAAATCCTGCTGGAAGGTTTCCTGAATAATAATTTCAGGATAAGCCGGCATAATATGCCGCGTGGCATAAGCCTCCCACGCTTGACTCAAAACCTCTGCTTTGGCCCTATCCTGATAAATAACAATCTTGTGCGGGGCAAGAATGACATTGATACTATGAATTATGCGGCATGCGGCATCCCCAAAACCGGCATCGTCAAGAGGCTGGTACCAGTCCGGGCTTCCGGGAAGAAACTTAATCTCTCCAGCCATGCCGTTATTGCCTTTAACGATTTTCCCGTCCAAATAAATACCCATACCAGGAGGATGATTATGTGGAAAATAAATTCCGATCACGCATTCTTCCTCTTCCAGCTCATAACGGGCGCAATATCCGCTGATCGCGGCATTGATGTCATTTTCTACCATAACCGGCAAGCCGAATTGCTCATGCAGCTCCTCCACCATACGATACCCTGTCAGTTCTGGAAGGCTGGAAACCATAATTTCACCGTTAACCGTTTGCCCTGGTATGCCGACGCCTATGACCTTGACGGAAGGAAATTGCCCCAAGATTTCCCCAATCGCATTGTAAAAGCGTGATGAATGAAATACAGGCATCAGGTACTCTTCCTGCAGCAAAATACGGTCATCCAGATTAACAACCGTCACCGACAGCAGCACTTGCCCCTGCTTCTCTTTTATGTACATAACAAGCGCTTGGCTAAAATCATAGTTATAGCGATAGGTAAGCGCCGGTCTTCCCCCGCTGGATTGCGTAATCTCGTCCTCAATGATTTCCCCGAATTCATGAAGCTCCTTCACAAGAGAATTAATCGTGACAACGCTAAGCTTGGTTAATGCCGCCAGCTGCGGCTTTGTTGCCGTCTCCTCCCGCCTCATAACCTGCCGGACATGGTTAAGATTCATCTCTTTCATCAGATTGGCGTTGGCCATGCTTCTCCTCCTTTCATCTTCATAAATCCATTAATCCATAAAAGTTGATCTCGTTCCAATTTGATCTTACTTAATTTCCTTATTGCCATAAAGTATTCTCGGTAACAAATCAAATCCCTCTATCGCTTTACAAATATTTTTTAACTAACGGTCGTTAAAATATTGACATTGAAAATGCATCCCCCTTATAATAAGCCTTAATCATTGCATGTCAAGGAGCGATTACTATTAAAAAAAGAGAACTGACCTCCCTCCAGCTCATAGAAGCTGCGTTTGAGCTATTTGTCGAACATGGGCTTGAAAAAACAAGCTTGGGCATGATCGCCCAAAAGGTGGGGATAACCAAACCGTCGATTTATTATCATTTTTCCACAAAAGAAGAATTAATCAGCCAAGCCTTTGATTACATCTTCAAGGATCATTATTTCAAGTCTTATTTTCAGATCGAAGAGGTTACTCTACACAATTTTGCGCAATGTCTATATCAAGGCGGTTTAAATATGCTGCCAAACCCGGATAAAAGCCATAATGCGGTTCTGCGGGTATTAAACGAATTTGCGACGCTGGCTGAACGTGAAGAGATGTATCGGGCGCGCTTATCCGCTATACAGCAGGATTTTTTAACCGGATTTCAACAACTACTGAGTATGGGCTTCGAGCTGGGAGCCGTCCCTTCAGGCAACCTGGCGTATAAGGCGCATCTCCTGGCGTTGTCCATTGACGGCATATCCAGATGCAAACTAATGGGTATTGAGATGGATTATGAAGGGGTATGGAAGGAAGCTATAAACAGCGTGTTAAAGCAAGACTTTATCATCCAAGTATAACCAATAACTATTATAGAGGTGCTTCAAATGAAACATTTCATCATTACGGGAACATCCAGAGGAATTGGAGAAGCATTGGCCCAGCAGCTCATGAGCGGGGATCATGCCGTATATTGTATTTCCAGATCAACGAATCAACAGCTGGCTCAACTAGCACAGGAGCGAGGTTTTTTGGCAGCATTCTTCTCCTTTGATCTTAATAACATCGCAGGGATAGAGTCGTTATTTGACGATATCTTTCATGAGATTAGAAGCGACTCTGAGGTGAAAGGTATTTATATGATTAATAACGCCGGGATGCTGTCTCCCGTTGCACCTATACAGCACAATAGCGCAGAGGCAATCCTTGAAAATGTATCCATCAATTTATTGGCGCCTATGGTCACCACCTCAACCTTTATCAAGCATACGCAGAATTGGGGTATTGATAAACGCATTATGAACATATCGTCGGCTTCAGCCAAATATTTGCTGCCTTCGCAAAGCTGCTACAGCACATCCAAGGCCGGTCTGGACACCTTTTCAAAAAGCATTCACCTGGAGCAAAGCGGCAAAGACCATCCAGTCAAGATAGCTTCTGTGTATCCCGGCATGATCGATACCGCGCTGCAAGCCGAAATCCGAAAAACAAGCAAAGCGGATTTTCCATACGTTGAGCAATTTGTTCAGCTCGCCCAAGAAGGAAGGCTTCAAACACCAGAAGCTACAGCCAACCAATTGATTACACTGCTGGCAAGCGAAAAATTCGGCGATTCCCCTTTAATAGAAGAGTTGTAATCAAACTAAGGCGTGATGATACAAAAAAACGAGCCCGTTATCCGGAAAGGATAATGGACTCGTTACACGATATCGGGATGACACGATTTGAACATGCGACCCCCTGGTCCCAAACCAGGTGCTCTACCAAGCTGAGCTACATCCCGTAAAAATGGCGCGGCCTAAGAGATTCGAACTCCTGACCTTTTGATTCGTAGTCAAACGCTCTATCCAGCTGAGCTAAGGCCGCAAATAAAAAAATGGAGCGG
>PJUA01000352.1_pt1 | contig 29997 bp, 27 predicted proteins | sample 1512151 | NCBI WGS metagenome assembly PJUA01 (sample SAMN08177678, study PRJNA422409) | Soil metagenome, whole genome shotgun sequencing project. | isolation source: Soil enriched on filter paper: beechwood xylan treatment | place: USA: Madison | collected 2015-01-15
GCTGGAGCAGGCGCTGCGCGGCATCCCCATCCTGCAGGACGTCACCAGCGACCTTCAGCTCAACAACCCCCAGGCCTATGTCCACATCGACCGCGAGAAGGCGGCGACGCTGGGCATCGGCGTCGATCAGGTGCGCTCGACCCTCTACAGCGCCTTCGGCCAGCGGCAGGTCTCGACCATCTACACCCCCAGCAACGACTATCAGGTGCTGATCGAACTGGAGCCGAAATACCAGGGCGACGACAGTTCGCTGTCGCGCATCTATGTCCGTTCCACCACCAGCGGCAAGCTGGTGCCGCTCGACGCCTTCGCGCGGGTGGAGCGCACGGCCGGTCCGCTGGCGGTGGCCCACCAGGGGCAGCTTCCCGCCGTCACCCTGTCCTTCAACCTGGCGCCCGGCGCCTCGCTCGGGCAGGCGGTCGACCTGATCCGCGGGGCGGAGCGCGAGATGGGGCTGCCCGCCACCATCACCACCGGCTTCGCGGGCACCGCCCAGGTGTTCCAGGACGCTCAGGCGGGGCAGGCGCTGCTGTTGGCGGCGGCGGTGCTGGTGATCTACATCGTGCTGGGCGTGCTGTACGAGAGCTTCATCCACCCGCTGACCATCCTGTCCGGCCTGCCCTCGGCGGCCATCGGCGCGCTGGCGACGCTAATTCTGTTCGACACCGAACTCAGCGTCATCGCCATCATCGGCATCCTGATGCTGATCGGCATCGTGAAGAAGAACGCGATCATGATGATCGACTTCGCGGTGGAGGCGCGGCGCAACGGCATGGCGGCGCGCGACGCCATCGAGCAGGCCTGCCTGCTGCGCTTCCGCCCGATCATGATGACCACCATGGCGGCGATCATGGGCACCCTGCCCATCGCCATCGCCCACGGCGCCGCCGCCGAACTGCGCCAGCCGCTGGGTCTCGCCGTGGTCGGCGGGCTGTGCGTGTCGCAGGTGCTGACGCTTTACATCACGCCGTCACTTTACCTCTACATGGAGGATTTCGGCCACTTCGTCGGCAACCTGTTCCGCAGCCGGAAGGCGGACCTGCCCCACGGCCCGATGCCGGCCAGCGGGGACGATTGATGGGGGAGACTGTATTTCCCTCTCCCTTGGTGGGAGAGATCAACTTACACATCTCGGCCACATCTCGGCGTCGTGTGAAGCATTGGAATAAAATTACTTCATTGGCCGTCTCTCCGGCGAAGGCGAGAATCCAGACTTTGGAAGCACCTGCACTGGAGACTCTGGATCCCCGCCTTCGCGGGGATGACGCGAAGTTCCCTTGCTTCCAGAGACTTAGCTATGTCTGGAAGTGGATGAACGCCATAGCCGGGGGCAACCGTCCGGAACCTTACACCGCGATCTGCGTGACCATCGGCGTGTTCACCCCGGCATCGGCGCGGCGGTAGGCGTCGATGGCCTCCGACCAGGGTTCGATGGTCAGGCCGCTGCCCATGGCTTCCTGATGGATGCTTTGCGCGACATAGCCGGCATTGGGAAGAGCGTTCAGCGGCACCGGCCCGCCATTGACCGGTCCGGCGTTCTCATCCGCACCGCCGATGGCAAATCCGCCGGCCGAACCCGCCGACGATTTCGCCCGTGTCGCCGTCGAGTCGGCATCGGCGCGCCCGCTGCTCTGCAGGGCGTCGCCGGTCGCCTCGGTGCCGTCCTTGCCGCGCTTGCGTTCCTCTTCGCCCGGGATGCGGCGGATTGGTTGCACCGCCGCGGCGTCGCTCGCCAGCATCTGACGCAGCTTCGCGAGGCCCGCGTTGGGCGACGTGCCGGTCGGTGCGGGAAGGGCGGCCAGTCCGGACAAGGGGCGGTTACCTCAAAACAGCCGATGGAACACGGGAGAAGCGCAGCAGCGCCGACGCAGTATTGCTCATCCGGCGATCTTGCACAAACCACCTGCGATTCGAAACAGGGTAGTGTGGCAAAGGTTCCGAAATACTTAAAATGCCCCACAAATGTCTCCGTATTGCGACTCCATGGCGCAGAGGAGAACTCGGCAGGAGGGAATGGGGCTGTTACAGTAGCCCGTTCGATAGCGGACCAGCGAAACGACGGATGGCACCCAGACCTTGCCGGCCCAGATTCCCGACCTTCCCCAGAGTCCTGAATATCTGGCGACCCGTCCTCTTCCGGGTGACGGACCTGGGCCGGAGCCCGCAACCGGCGACGATCTCGCCGTGCTGGCTTTGGAGCAGATGGACCAAGGCGTGATGCTGGTCGATGCCGACCTGACGGTGCGCGTCATCAACGGGCGGCTTTACGAGATGTTCGAGGTGCCGCGCGGCTACATGCCCGGCGCCGACTATGCCCGCATCGTCCATTACCTCGCCCACCGCGGCGAATACGGTCCCGGCGACCCCGAAGCCATTGCCGCCCACAATCTGGATCGTGCGCGCCGCGGCGATCCGCCCCTGTACGAGCACCGCCGCCCCAATGGCCGGGTGCTGGAGGTGCGGACCCGTCCGACCTCCGGCGGCGGATTCCTCCGCACCTATTCCGACGTGACCGAGCGTCGGCGGGCGGAGGACGAGCTTGCCACCCAGCGCCATCTGCTGCGCCTGACACTGGAGAATATGGGGCAGGGCATCGTCCTGCTCGACCGCGACCTGCACTACATCGCCTGGAACAGCAACGCGCTGGACATCTTGGGCGTTGGCGAGGAGTTGATGCGCGCCAACCCGGCGCTGCCCGACGTGGTGCGGCACCAGATCGCCAACGGCATCGTCGGACTGCCGTCCGGCGCCCCCGATTTCGGCGACGACCTTGACGCCAAGACCGTCTATCTGATGGACCGTATCGGCCGGCCGGAGCGGGAGTTCGTCTATGCCCGGCCCCAGGGCGACGGCCGGTTCATCGAGGTGCGGGTGGTGCCGCTGCCGGACGGCGGGCAGGTGCGGACCTTCACCGACATCACCGACCGCCTGATCGCCGACGAGGCGTTGCGTCAGGGCCGCGAGATCCTGACCGGGGTGATCGATGCCATCCCGGCCCTGATCGACGTGAAGGACCGCGACGGCACGGTGCGCCTGACCAACCGTTACTACCGCGAGACCTACGGCCCCGCTGCCGCTCCGCCGCCCGGCCCCTCCACCGACCGCGCCACCGCTCTCGACCGGCTGGTGGTGGACAGCGGCCAGGGCGTCCCCTTCCACGAGGACCGCGCCCCCGACGGCGATGGCGCGATGCGCGACTGGCTGACCACCAAGATGCCGCTGACCGACGATGACGGCGAGGTCACCCACATCGTTACCGTGGCGCTCGACATCACCGCGAGAAAGCGGGCGGAGGCCGAACTGCGCGACGCCCAGGCCAGCCTGATCCAGGCGGAGAAGCTGTCCTCGCTGGCCCAACTGGTCGCCGGCGTGGCGCATGAGGTGAACACCCCCATCGGCGTCACCCTGACCGCCATCTCTCATCTGGCGGAGGAGGTCGGCCGCATCCGCACCTTGTTCGAGGAGAACCGCATCCGCCGCAGCGATTTCCGGGACTTCCTGGACGTCGCGTGGGAATCGACGCGGATGATCCTGTCGAACGTGGAGCGCGCCACCGGCCTGATCCAGAGTTTCAAGCAGGTCGCCTCCGACCAGGCCAGCGGCGAGCGCCGCGCCTTCGACCTCGCCGCCTATGTCGACGAAGTGCTGCTGAGTCTGCGCCCGCGCCTGCGCCGCACCCGCGTGACTGTGGAACTGGACATTCCCGCCGGCCTGATCGTCGACGGCTATCCCGGCTCCTTCGCGCAGGTGCTGTCGAACCTGATCATCAACGCTCTGGTCCACGCCTTTGACGAGGGCGAGCCTGGCCGCATCCTATTGTCCGCCCGCGAGCAGCCGGCCGGCTGGATCGAAATGCATTACGCTGACGACGGCAAGGGCATTCCCGCCGACATCCGCTCCCGCATCTTCGACCCCTTCTTCACGACCAAGCGCGGCCTGGGCGCCAGCGGCCTGGGCCTCAGCATCTGCGCCAACATCATGACCGGCACCATGCGCGGCAGCATCGCGCTGGAGGATGGCGAGGGGAAGGGCACGCGCTTCGTGCTGCGGTTTCCGGTGGGGTAGGGCAGACGTTGGCGGCGTGCGGAGATGTCCACCTGTGCCATCAATGCAAATCAACAGGAACTGCCAAACCCTTGCGAATTCGCAATGCCGCCCGATCATTGACTCATTAGGCTGTGCTCATATTACCCATCAAAGCCGCGCATCGCGGCACCGGAATGGAGCACATACCATGGCGACCCACACCGACCTGAACGCCCCGATCTATGAGCACTTCAACCCCGGCATCTTCCTGCTCGGGCTGTTGGCTGCGGCGTTGATGCTGCTGATCCTGCCGATCGGCTTCATCTTCCACCCGAGCATCATCCTCTACGCCGCCCTTCTCGGCACCGCGCTGTTCTTCGTCGCCATTTGGAAGATGACCGCCGGATCCAAGCGGACCTGATCCACGCGGACTGGACAGGGTCAAACTTCAAGGAAGCGAGAGGTACTCAGCGCGTGAGCGTTTCTTCCCGGCCGGATGCGGCGGCCGGTGCAATTGGAGATTGCCCGACGCGCACTACCTCCGGTCCAGCAATCATCGGACATTGGCCATGCTTCGGCAACCCACAAGGAAGGCATGGTCATGGGAGGGGTATCTGCAAGTGAAAATGGCCTCTCACCGTCCGGACGGACCCTGACGGGAGGAAGCGGCCGCGACCTGCTGTTCGGCGGGGCAGGTGACGACACAATCACCGGCAACGGTGGCAACGACTACATGGAGGGCGGAGCGGGCCGCGACCGCTTCGTCCTCAGTCCCGGCGATGGTTGGGACTGCATCGGTGATTTCCGGGCCGGACGCGGCGGCGACGTGCTGGACCTCGGCAACTGGAAGGTGACCGGCGGACTTTCCAAACTCCTTGCCTCGTCCCACCAGGACAGCGATGGCCTCGTTCTTGAGTTCAGCGCGACTGATTCGGTCAAGCTGATGGGCGTGACCGCCGGCATGCTGACCGCCGACAATGTGCTGTTTGCCGACGTCGCCGGGCGGCAGATCGCGGGCGGTGCCGCGCGTGACCTGCTGTTCGGCGGCGCGGGTGACGACACCATCACCGGCAACGGCGGCAACGACTATATGGAAGGCGGTGCCGGCCGCGACCGCTTCGCCCTCAGCCCCGGGGACGGTTGGGACTGCATCGGTGATTTCCGGGCCGGAAGCGGCGGCGACGTGCTGGACCTGCGCGGCTGGACCGGCATTGGCGGCTTCGAGAAATTGCTGGCCGGATCGCATCAGGATGCCGACGGGCTGGTGCTGACCTTCGGGCCGACCGACAGCGTCAAGCTGATGGGCGTCACCCGCAACATGTTGACCGCGGAGAATTTTCTGCTCGGCAGCGATGTACCGGCCAAGGCAACCGCCGTGTTCGTGGCCAGCGACGCGCAGCATGGCAGTGAGCTTTGGGGAAGCGACGGCACCAACGCTTTCCTGCTTCGCGACATTGCCTCCGGCACCGCCGGCTCCGGCATCATCGGGCCGGTGAGCGCCGGCGGGCGGGTTTTCTTCTCCGCCGATGACGGCGTCCATGGCCGGGAACTGTGGGTGAGTGATGGTACGACGGCCGGTACCCGCATGGTGTCCGACATCTTGGCGGGCAGCAGCGGATCGAACCCGCTGGCGATGAGCGCCTTCGGCGACCGCGTGCTGTTCCAGGCGGATGACGGCGTGCACGGCACCGAGTTGTGGGTGAGCGACGGCACGGCGGCCGGCACCCATCTGCTGAAGGACATCTATGCAGGTCCGACACGCTCCAACCCCGGCGACTTCACCCAACTCGGCGACAACGTCTATTTCTCCGCCGAAGATGCGGAACATGGCGCCGCCCTGTGGAAGACCGACGGGACGACGGCCGGCACGGTGATGGTCAAGGACTTCCTGCCAGGGAACCAGGACCCGCCGGTGATGGTGATCATCCAGCCGTCACACCTGACCGCGGCGGGCGACCGGCTGTATCTGACCGCCTGGGACGGCACCGACGGCTTCACCCAGCTATGGGTAACGGACGGGACGGAGACGGGAACGACCAAGCTGCGCGGCGACCTGACCGACCTGCCGCAGTTCGGCCTCGACCTCGACATCGGGGCGGTCGGCAAGCAGCTTTACTTCAACGACGACGTCAATCTCTGGACCAGTGACGGGACGGTGGCAGGAACCCGGGAGGTCCGGCACAATTACCCCGACATCTACGCCAGGCCTCAGCAATTCACTGCCGCCGGCGATACGATGTACTACGTCAATTACGATCCCCATACCGGTTACGAAGTAATGGCGACCGACGACAGTGGTTCGGAAGGGAGGTTCCTTGGCGATCTCAATCCCGGACCGAACAGCAGCCGGCCGTTCGACCTCACCGCCGTCGGCGATACGATGTTTTTCGCCGCGGATGACGGCACCACCACCACGCTGTGGCAGAGCGGCGGCCACAGCTGGGACACCCGCAAGGTCGTCGATGCCGGCGGTGACGATATCTGGTCCTCCGTCACCAACCTCAGTGCGGTGGGCGGCGACCTCTATTTCAGCGCCAAGGACCAGTCGCAGGTCGACGCCATGTTCCGCCTCGACACCGGCAGCGGCGAAGTAACCCGGCTTGCCGGCTCCTACGGGCTGCCCCTGGGCGGGCCGACCGTAGTGGCGGTGTAGAAGCTTCCGGAGCAGTGCCGCAAAAGAAGGCGCCCTCCCCAGCATCACCGGGGAGGGCGCCTTTGCTTCAAATCACCTCACTGAACCACCCGAACCGCCTCACTCCGCCGCCAGCGGCTGCGGCGCGGCGACCGGGGCGCGGAAGTCGGCCAGCAGCTTGGCTTCCTTCGCCTTCGCCGCCGCGACGTTGCGGGCCTTCACCGGGCCATAGCCACGCATCTCCATCGGCAGCGAGGCGATCTCCACCGCCAGGGCCAGCTTCTCGCGGGTCAGGCCGTTCAGCAGCTCGCCCACCACTGCCTCGTAATCGGCGATCAGCTGGCGTTCCTGGCGGCGCTCGGCGGTGCGGCCGAACGGGTCCAGCCGGGTGCCGCGCAGGCGCTTGCCCTTGGCCAGCAGGCGCAGGGCGTGCAGCATCCACGGGCCGAAGGTCTTCTTCTTCGGCTCGCCGCTGTCCTCGGCGGTCTCGCCCATCACCGGCGGAGCCATGTGGAAGGTCAGCTTCCAGTCGCCTTCGAACATGCGCTGCACATTCTCGACGAAGCCGCTGTCGGTGTAGAGGCGCGCCACCTCATACTCGTCCTTGTAGGCCATCAGCTTGAAGTGGGCGCGGGCGACCGCATCGGTCAGAGCGGTGGAGCCGGGGACCTTCTGCTGCTCCGTACGGCGGGTCCAGTCGATCAGCGCGTGATAGCGGGCGGCATAGGCGGCGTCCTGGTAATCGACCAGGAAGCGGTGGCGGCGCTCGATCACCTCCTCCAGGCTGCCGGACTGGCGGCGCTGGTCGAGCAGCAGCGATTGCGCGGCCTGCACCGGCTCCTGCGGCTTCGCGGCGGCTTCCACCGCGGCCAAATCGACGGCGGCGCGGCGGCCCCATTGGAAGGCGTCGAGGTTCAGCTTCACCGACACGCCGTTCAGCTCGATCGCCTTCACGATCGACTCCTCGGTCAGCGGGATCAGCCCCTTCTGCCAGGCATAGCCCATCAGGAACGGGTTGGCGTAGATGCTGTCGCCCAAGAGAGCGGTGGCCAGCTTCGTCGCGTCGAAGGCGTTGACATTGGCGTCGCCGCCGCAGGCTTTGCGGATGTCGCCGACCAGATCGCGCACCGGGATCACCATGTCCGGCTTCTTGATGAAGTCGGCGGTGATGCTGTCATGGGTGTTGATGACGGCGCGGGTGCGGCCGGCGGTCATCTTCGACAGGCCGTCGCCCGCCGCCGCGACGATCAGGTCGCAGCCCAGCACCGCGTCGGCCCCGCCGGCTGCGATGCGGACGGAGTGGATGTCCTCCGGCGTGTTGGCGATGCGGATGTGGCTGGTGACCGCGCCGCCCTTCTGGGCGAGGCCGGTCATGTCGAGCACGCCGACGCCCTTGCCCTCGATGTGGGCGGCCATGCCCAGCAGCGCGCCGATGGTGACGACGCCGGTGCCGCCAACGCCGGTGACATACAGGCTCCAGGTCTTGTCGAAGACCGGAATGACGGGGGTAGGGAGGGCGGTGGCGTCGGCCGACTTCGCGGCCGCCGGCTTCGGCTTGCGCAACTGCCCGCCTTCCACCGTCACGAAGCTGGGGCAGAAGCCCTTGGTGCAGGAATAATCCTTGTTGCAGCTGGACTGGTCGATCTGGCGCTTGCGGCCGAACTCGGTCTCCTGCGGGATCACCGACACGCAGGACGACTTGGCGGAGCAGTCGCCGCAGCCTTCGCAGACCAGCTCGTTGATGACGACGCGCTTGGCCGGGTCGACCATCTTGCCGCGCTTGCGGCGGCGACGCTTCTCGGTGGCGCAGGTCTGGTCATAGATCAGGACGCTGACGCCGGGGACCTCGCGCATTTCCTTCTGCACGCGGTCGAGGTCGTCGCGATGCTCGACGTTGGCGTATTGCGGCAGGCCGCTGTTGATGCCGTACTTCTCCGGCTCGTCGGAGACGACGGTGATGCGCTGCACGCCCTCCGCCCGCAGGACGTTGGCGATCGACTGCACGGTCAGCGTGCCGTCGAAGGGCTGGCCGCCGGTCATGGCGACCGCGTCGTTGAACAGGATCTTGTAGGTGATGTTCACCTTGGCGGCGATGGCCTGACGGATCGCCAGGATGCCGGAATGGAAATAGGTGCCGTCGCCCAGGTTGGCGAAGATGTGCTTTTCCTCGGTGAAGGCGGCCTGACCGACCCACGGCACGCCTTCGCCGCCCATCTGGGTGAAGGTGTCGGTGGAGCGGTCCAGCCACGTCGCCATGTAATGGCAACCGATGCCGCCCAGCGCCCGGCTGCCCTCCGGCACGACGGTGGAGGTATTGTGCGGGCAGCCGGAGCAGAAGGTCGGCTTGCGCACCACGCGGGCGACATGGGCCTTCTGCTTCTCCTGCGCGTCGAGGAAGGCGATGCGGCGGACGAGGTTCTCGTTGTCGATGAAGCGCTGCAGGCGGCGGCCGATCACCACGGCGATCTGCGCCGGGGTCAGCTCGCCGGCGCTCGGCAGGATCCACTCGCCCTCCTCGTCGAACTTGCCGACCACCTTCGGGCGGACGTCGGGGTTCCAGTTGTAGAGCTGTTCCTTCAACTGGTTCTCGATGACCGCGCGCTTCTCCTCGACGACGACGATCTCTTCCAGACCCTCGGCGAAATGGCGCACGCCGTCGCGCTCCAGCGGCCAGGGCATGCCGACCTTGTAGACAGTGATGCCCCAATCGGCGGCCATCTCCTCGGTGATGCCCAACTCGTCGAAGGCCTGACGGACGTCGAGATAGCTCTTGCCGGTGGTGACGATACCGAAGCGCGGACGCGGGCTTTCCATCACCACGCGGTCCAGCTTGTTGGCACGCGCGAACGCCAGGGCGGCGTACAGCTTGTGCTTCATCAGCCGGTATTCCTGCTCCAGCGGCGGGTCGGGCCAGCGGATGTTCAGGCCGCCCGGCGGCATCGCGAAGTCGGCCGGGATGATCGGGGACACGCGGTGCGGGTCGATGTAGACCGACGCCGAGGTGTCCACCGTCTCCGCGATCGTCTTCATGGCGATCCAGCAGCCGGAAAAGCGGCTCATCTGCCAGCCGATCAGGCCGTAATCCAGGATCTCCTGCACCCCCGAAGGGTTCAGCACCGGGATCATGGCGTGCATGTAGGCGTGTTCGGACTGGTGCGGGAAGGTGGAGGATTTGCAGTTGTGGTCGTCGCCGGTCAGCACCAGCACGCCGCCATTCTTCGAGGTGCCGGCCGCGTTGGCATGCTTGAACACGTCGCCGGAGCGGTCTACGCCGGGGCCCTTGCCGTACCACATGGCGAAGACGCCGTCATACTTGGCGCCCTTGAACATGCCGACCTGCTGGCTGCCCCAGACGGCGGTGGCGCCCAGCTCCTCGTTCACGCCGGGCTGGAACTGGATGTGGTTCTTTTCCAGGAACTTGCGGGCGTTCCACAAATTCTGGTCGAAGCCGCCCAGCGGCGACCCTCGATAACCGGAAATGAAGCAGCCGGTGTTCAGCCCGGCGGCGAGATCGCGCTGACGCTGCATCATCGGCAGGCGCACCAGCGCCTGGGTGCCGGTGAGGTACACACGCCCCTCTTCGAGCGCGTACTTGTCTTCGAGCGAGACAGTTGCGAGCGCCATTCTTCATTTCCTCCCATCGGTCGGCAGCCTGGCAAACTCCGGTGCGGAGTGCTGGGACGCCGATTTGTTCGCTGGGCAAAAAGGTAATGAAGGCTGTCTTATATCGCAACGCCTGCGGCCGGCCGGATCGCAAAAAGCAAGGATCGGCCGGCAACCGGCGGTCTTCCGTAACGGAGCGTATGGAATGCCCTTCATTGCGGAAATTCCTGCTCCGCTCCCTTCTCGCCCGGAGCCTGTCCAAGCGATATGGGAACGGACTCAGCGGCTGGTGAGGGGGGATTTGCCCGGAGGGGTCGGGCTGCCGTTCTCCGGCCAGCCACCGAAGTCCGTATGCCCACGGGCGGCCAGCGTGCGGACGCTGGCGCGCAGCGTGCGGATCAGGCACAGCGCCACCGCCATCGACTGGGTGCTGCCGTCCGATCCCACCAGCCAGCGCAGGGCGGCGGCATGGGCCTGCAGGGCGTCGATATAGCCCTCGACATCGGGCTCCACCCAGGTGACGCAGGTGGACAGCGACGCGACGATGGAGGACGCGGCGGAATCGCCGGCGGTGGCGATCTGCAGGTCGGACAGGGAATGGCGCAGCCGGCTGCCGATCGGGTCCGGCCGGTCGATGGCCGCCTCCAGCTTGTCGAGCGCCAGCAGCAGCCGCACCCGCTTCGGATCGTCGCTGCGCATGGTGGCGGCACTGCGGTCCGGCGGCGTCGCGGATGCGGGGACGGCCGCCGGCGGCATGGGAGGCGGCAGTTGCGCCGCGCCGCTGACGACCGGACGCGGAGCCGTCGGCCGGGGGGAGGGCAGGCCGGCGGGGGAGATGCCGCCTTGGTCGACCGGGGGTGCGGAGTCAGGGCGGCTTTCGCTGCGGGGCTCCGCACCACCCGTCGTCCCGCCGGTGGTCGTGCCCCCGGTGGCTGTGCGCGGCGTGCCGTCGCGGCGGTTCAGCACCGCGTCGATGCGCCGGGCCAGCGTGGCGGCCGGCACCGGCTTGGCCAGCACGCTGTCGGCGCCGGCATCCCAGGCGCTGCGCACGGTGGCGAGATCGGCGTTGGCGGTCAGCACGATGATCGGCATGTTGGGCCGCAGGCTGCCCGGCGACTGGCGAATCCACTGGATCAGCTGCGCGCCGCCCACCGGCTCCATCACCCAGTCGGTCACCATCAGGTCGAACACCTCGCGCCGCAGCGCGTCCTTGGCCTCCTGCCCGTTGGCGACCGCGGTGATCTGGCCGACACCCCAAAGCCCCAGCATGTCCTTCAACGCCCGCTGCAGCAGCGGATTGTCGTCGACAATCAGGATCTTGACGGGGGAGGCGGGGCGCTTCGTCATGGAGTGGTTCCGATGATGCGGCTGTGTCTGTCCCCATATCCGCCTCGCCCCGCTCCTTTTCATGGGAAGGGGACGGGTGAGCGACCAATGAGACGCCCGATGCACCGTTGGGTGGGCCGGGTTATCCCCTCCGCCGTTCGAAAGGGTAGCCGGCCTGCGGCACCACCCCTTTCGATGCGCAGCCATGGACGCGCTTCATATCAGAAGATCCTGATCTCAGTGGACGCGCTGTCGGCGCGATCCTATGATTCCCACCATTCTCCTATGGGAAAGGGCGATGTGATGGACGGCGGTTGCGGTGGCGGATCCTGTGGCGGCGGTTCCTGCGGCGGTGGGTCTTCCCGTCCGTCCGGTGGATCGGACGACCTGAAGCACACGATGCGGATGGCGATGGTGGTGAACGGGCTGCTCGGCGCCCTGCTGCTCACCGCCGCTAACGCGACGCAGGCGGTGTCGCTGTGGGCGGCGGCGCTGCTGGTGCTGAACCACGCCGCTGGCCATGCGGTGACCCTGGTCGGCACGGGGCGGCGGCCCGACCTGCGCACCCGGCTGTCGATGTTGCAGGGTGTGGCGCTGGCGGTTGCCTCCGTGGCTCTGGTGGTGACTGCCGGGCGCAGCATCGCCGGCATGACCATTCCCGACGTGCCGCTCGCCAGCCTTGCCCTGCTGCTGGCCATCGGCGTGACGGTGGCGACCGCAACCCTGCTGTTCGCCAATCGGCGCGGCACGCTGACCCTGCGGGCGATCTGGCTGTGCTCGCGCAAGGACGTGCTGCCGCTTGCCGCCGGGCTGGTCGGTCTGGCGGCGAGCTGGCTTCTGTTCGACGGCGCGCCGGATGCGCTGGCTGGCGCCGGCGTGGCGGCGGTTCTGCTGGCGGGCGCCTGGGGGCTGCTGCGCGGCGGAATGGTGGGGGAGGGGAAGTCTGCGCCGATGCGTTAGACCGCCCCCCGACGCCGCCCCCTTACGACCGCTGCCGCAACCGCTCCAGCAGCGCCTTGGTGGCAAATCCGTCAGGGATCTCCCCGACCGACGCCTGGAACCGACGCACCGCGTTGCGCGTGTTCGCCCCGACGATGCCGTCGGCTGCGCCCGGCTCCATGCCCAGCGCCGCCAGACGCTGCTGCAGGTCGATGCGCTCGTCGCGGCTCAGTGCCTGTTCCTCGCGCGGCCAGCTGCCGCGGACGCCGGGCTTGCCGGTCATGCGGTCGGCCAGCAGGGCGACGGCCAGCGAATAGCTGGTCGACGGGTTGTAGCGCATGATCGCGCGGAAATTGTCGCGCACCAGGAAGGCCGGTCCGCGATGCCCGGCCAGCACCAGGATCGCCGCGGACCCGTCGCCGTCCAGCTCGCTGCCGTCCAGCGGACGCACGCCCAGCCGCCGCCATTCCGACAGCGGCTTGGTGATGCTCAGCTCGGCCTGATCGTAGGCGAAACCGTCGGGCAGCCGCACCTCCTGCCCCCAGGTCTCGCCCGGCCGCCAACCGTTGGCGAGCACGAACTTGGCGGTGGAGGCCAGGACGTCGGGCATGCTGCCCCAGATGTCGCGATGTCCGTCGCCGTCCTCGTCCACCGCGTTGCGCAGGAAGACGGTCGGCATGAACTGGGTCTGGCCCATGGCCCCGGCCCAGGAACCGCTCATCCGTTCCGGCGGGATGTCGCCGGACTCGAGGATGCGTAGGGCCGCCAGCAGTTCCGAGCGGAAATAGGCGGCGCGGCGACCCTCGAAGGCCAGCGTCGTCAGCGCGTCGATGACCGAGAAGTTGCCGGTGGATTTGCCGAAATCGGACTCCACTCCCCAGAAGGCGACCAGGACCTCCCCCGGAACGCCGGTGCGGCGGGTGATGCGGGAAAGCAACGCCGCATGCTCCTGCAGCTTCTGCCGGCCGTCCTGGACGCGCTTTTCATTCACGGCGCTGTCCAAATACTGCCACACTTGCCGGGTGAACTCGGGCTGGGCCGAGTCCAGCTCCACCACACGGTCGGACAGCTTCACCCGCTGGAAGGCGCGGTCGAAGGTCTGCGGACGGATGCCCTGGCTCAGCGCCTCGGCACGCAGCGCCGCCAGCCATTCGGCGAAGGAGACGGACTGCTGCGCCGCTGCCGCCGGGGCTGGGATGGCGGCAGCAGCAGTGCCGTTGGTCGGGGTGCCTGAGACGACCGGGGCGGTGGCGCCGGTGCTCTGGCAGCCGGCCATCAGCAGGGTGGCGAGAAGGAGGCGGGCGGGATGACGGAACGGGACTCGCATGCGCTCGACCGTGATCGGAGGGGGAACCGGGGCGTGACCCTAAGGCTCCCGGCCGCAAGGCTCAACCGACAAATGGATACCTCCGGGGTGGAACCCCCGATTGCGGGGGTGACACGCTTGCAGGGCCGGCGGACCGGTCCATATCAAAATCCAGCGCATCGCTTTCGCAATTCCCGTCCGGCGGGTCTCCGCCTTTCGGTGCCGATCCCGGAAAGACCGGTTCCCGACAAGGAAGACGGGACGGGAGCGAAATCCGGAACACCGCCTTCCTCTATTGCGTTGATCTGGAGGCACATCGATCCGGAACGCGCAACGATCGGGTGCCGCTTCGACGAAGAGGCCGCCTTCTGTCACGGAATGCCAAGGGTGCCGTCGCCATGAAAATCGTGATCTTCGGCTTGACCAACGGGTATCGCCATGATGGCGGGCACAGATCGCGCTGGCGTGCGCTGATCCAGGCGCTGGCGATCCGCGGCCATCGCGTCGTCGCGGTCGAACGCAGCGGCCCGGACGCGCCGACGCCCTGGACGATCCCCGGCGGCGACGTGCTGTCCTACGGCGCCTGGGACGATGTCGCGGTGGAGGCGGCGGCGCAGGCCGACGATGCCGGGGTGGCGCTGGTGGTGGCACAGGGGCCGGACGCCCGCCTTGCCGCCGACCTCGTCCGCCACTCCAAGGCACCGCGCCGTGTGCTCTACGATCCCGAAGCGGCGGTCAGCCTGACCGCGCTGGAGGCGGGGGAGAGCGTGGCCCATCTGCCGGCCGACGGGCTGGGCGGCTTCGACATGGTGCTTGCCTCCTGCGGCGGGCCGGCGCTGGACCGCTACCGCGCCAAGGCCGGGGCGGAATCGGTGGTCCCGCTCTATCCCTGGATCGTGCCGGAGGTGGACAAGCCCGGCGACTTCAAGCGGGAGTATCTGGGCGACCTCTGTTGCATCGTCGGCGGGCCGGACGGCATCCGCGAAGGGCTGGACAACTTCTTCATCAACCCCGCCCAGCGGCTGACCCGCCGTCGCTTCGTTCTGGTCGGCGCCGATCTGCCGGACGGCGTGCCGCGCGCCTCCAACATCCTGACCTTCCCCGATCTCGACCCGGCGCAGCATGCCGACGTGCTGGCTTCGGCCAGTCTGGCGCTGACGCTGGCCCGCGACGACGAGCGCAAGATCGGCTGGTGCCCGTCCGACCGGCTGTTCCTGGCCGCCGCCTGCGGCTCCGCCATCGTCGCCGACCAGTGGGAGGGGCTGGACAGCTTCTTCGAGCCCGGGCGCGAGATTCTGGTGGCCGCCCAGACCGACGACGTCACCACCGCGATGATGCTGCCGCGCAACCACCTAACCGACCTTGGCCGCCGGGCGCGCAAGCGGGTGCTGGCCGAACACAGCGCCGAACGACGCGTGCAGGAACTGCGCGGCATTCTCGACCTGAAGGGCGGCGGCGACGACTGACGGCGTCATGCTCAACGGGAGTGCGCAAGAGCGGGGAGCGGGCTATGGTCCGCTCCCCGTTTCGTTTGCGCCAATTCAGGGAGCCACCCGCCGATGCCGACCGTCACCATCCGCCCCGCCGTCGAGGAGGATTGCGCCACCATCCTGCGTTTCGTCCGCGAACTGGCGGAGTTCGAGCGCGAATCCGATGCGGTCAAGGCGACCGAGGAGGATTTCCGCCGCGACGGCTGGGGGCCGCAGCCGGTGTTCGAGGCGCTGATCGCCGAGTTGGATGGCGCGCCGGTCGGCTTCGTCCTGACCTTCCGCAATTTCTCCACCTGGGAGGGGCGGCCGGGCCTGTATGTCGAGGACCTCTACGTCACGCCCGACGCCCGACGCTATGGCGTCGGCCGCAAGCTTCTGGCCGCGGTGGCGCAACGCGCGGTGGAGCGCGGCTACCGTCGGGTCGACTTGAGTGTCCTGGATTGGAACCCGGCGCGTGGATTCTACGACCGGGTCGGCTTCCGCCAGATGAAGGAATGGCTCCCGTACCGGCTGACCGGGGACGCCCTGTCCACCCTTGCTGCGGAAGCCGGTGCCAAGGAAGAGTAACGCGCTGCGATCAGGCGGCGCGGTTCAACGCGGACGCGCCGATGATCTCGGCATAATCGGCACGTTCGTTGCGCAGGTTGGCCAAGAGATCGACCAGACTGTCGCGAACAAAAGCGTCGTCTTGCTCCACGATGGTGTCTTGGGTCAGCCGAATAAACTGATCGAGAAGCGCGATATGAGCCGCGGAAGACGCGTTGATCTTCTTGGTGTTGACGGCGCCGATCATGTAAATCTCCCTTGGCCTGAGCGTTCCCGATGACTTAATTAGGCCATCGAGCCAGTTAAGGACTTCCTAACAGGAATATGCGGCAGGTCGTATCTTCGGGGGTACTTCCGATCTATGGTCGCGTCGCAGCAACCGCCCGAAAGAATTAATCCAAACGCCTATGGCGGCGTTTTGAGACCTGCTGCACTCGATCACCGTCGGATGCCCGGCGGGTAGCATGCTCTATGACAACACGCACCGCTATGTCCGGTTGCTCAGACCGCCCGAGAAAATTGGAGGGGGTCTCTACCAAAGGGTGCGGTCCCAACAACCCGATTGGGCAACCGCAACCCCCTGAAAATGCTGACACTCGAAATATCGTTAGGCGGCGCGGCGGGCGTTCACGCGATCGCGGGCGTCGGCACGCTCCAGGGCGCGGGCGACCAGATCGTCGAAAATCCCGCCGATGGGCGCTTCCAGTGACGCCGCCCGCCCGGCCACCATCGGGCCTTCCATCAGGACGGAGCCTTCCTCGCCGGGGCCGAGAACGCGCCAACCGCGGCTCTTCATCTCCGAAACGCGCGTCCGGGCAATGAAGGCGCGGATATGGTCGTGTGCCAGATCGTCCATTCTGTTCCCCCTGTCGCTGTCGCCCAATGCTGTCGCCAAAATCCGTCGATGACCGCCGGATTTGCGGCGGTTCAACCGGTCACTCGGAAAAGGGTACGGAAGAATTGCGAACGCAACAAGAACAAATTCGGGGGTGAAGTGAGGATTCCTGCCGAGTCGCCCAAGCTCCCGCTTGGTCCGCCCCGAAACGCCCTCAAACTGCCACTTCAGACCGCCCCTTGCCGTCCGCACCTTCACCGCAAAGATCAGGCGGGGCGGGAGCATTTGCAACCCGCCCCATCCGTGACCAAAAGCGGCGATCAGGAAAGGTCCGACCATGAGCGGTGTCCGCACCGAAACCGACAGCTTCGGCCCCATAGACGTTCCGGCCAACCGTTACTGGGGCGCCCAGACCCAGCGCTCGCTCCAGAATTTCCGCATCGGCGGAGAGCGCATGCCGGTGCCGCTGGTGCGTGCGCTGGGCATCCAGAAGCGCGCCGCCGCCGCCGCCAACCTGAAGCTGGGCGTGCTCGACCCCAAGCTCGGCGCCGCGATCATGGAGGCGGCGGACGAGGTGATCGACGGCCGGCTGGCCGACCATTTTCCGCTGGTGGTCTGGCAAACCGGTTCCGGCACCCAGTCCAACATGAACGCCAACGAGGTGATCGCCAACCGTGCCATCGAGAAGCTGGGCGGCGCCATGGGGTCGAAGACGCCGATCCATCCCAACGACCACGTCAACATGGGGCAGTCGTCCAACGACAGTTTCCCCACCGCCATGCACATCGCCGCGGCAGATGAGATCGTGCGCAGCCTGATCCCGGCGTTGGAGCATCTGCGCACGGCGCTGGACGCCAAGGCCGATGCCTTCCAGGACATCGTCAAGATCGGCCGCACCCATCTGCAGGACGCCACGCCCCTGACGCTGGGGCAGGAGTTCTCCGGCTATGCCGCGCAGGTCTCCTACGGCATCGCCCGGGTGAAGGGCGCGCTGCCGCAGCTCTACCGGCTGGCCCAGGGCGGCACGGCGGTCGGCACCGGCCTGAACGCCAAGCCCGGTTTTGCCGAAGCCTTCGCCGAGGAGGTGGCGGCCTTCACCGGCCTTCCCTTCGTCACCGCGGAAAACAAGTTCGAGGCGCTGGCGACCCATGATTCGCTGGTCGACGTGCATGGCCATCTGAACACGCTGGCGGTGTCGCTGATGAAGATCGCCAACGACATCCGCCTCCTGGGCTCTGGCCCGCGGTCGGGCATCGGCGAGCTGTCGCTGCCGGAGAACGAGCCCGGCTCCTCGATCATGCCCGGCAAGGTCAACCCGACCCAGTCGGAGGCGATGACGATGGTCTGTGCCCAGGTGATGGGCAACCACACCACCGTGACCATCGCCGGCGCCACCGGCCATTTCGAACTGAACGTGTTCAAGCCGGTGATCGCCTTCAACGTTATGCAGTCGATCCGTCTGCTGGCCGACGCCGCGAACAGCTTCACCGACAATTGCGTGGTGGGAATCGAGGCCAACCGCGACCGCATCGCCAAACTGGTGTCGGACAGCCTGATGCTGGTGACGGCGCTCAATCCCCACATCGGCTATGACAATGCGGCGAAGATCGCCAAGAAAGCCCACAAGGAAGGGACAAGCCTAAAGGAGGCCGGGCGTGAACTCGGACTCCTGACGGATGAACAATTCGATCAATGGGTTCGCCCCGAACGGATGGTTGGTCCCGGTTAAGCTTGGGGTTAGGGTGGGGGTGTCGTCGTTCCCGGCCGTTCCGGCCTTCCTCTGACCACCCCCATCCCCCACTTGCGATGCGTGCGTGACCATGAAGAAGCGTTCGGTCCTGATCGCCGGCCACCCCACCAGCGTCTCCCTTGAGGAGGAGTTCTGGGACGCCCTGAAATCGGTTGCTCAGTCCCGCAGCCTGTCGGTGAACGCCCTGATCGAGGAGATCGACCAGATCCGCACCGGCAATCTCTCCAGCGCCATCCGCGTTCATGTCCTGAAGGCGGTGCAGGGGCGCGAAGCGGGAGAACGGTGACGGAGTCCTCTCGGACAGCCACAATGGACAGCCGTCCGCGGCCGGCGTACACGCTTGCTGGCCGTCCGCCACCCGACGAGACCCCGCCGCCATGCCCGCCGCAATGCCTTCCGACGTCACCACGCTCGACATCATCGCCTTCGTCTGGTTCGTTGGCTCCTGGGTCGGCTTCACCATCACCCAGGACCATCTGCTGGCCGGCCGCAACGTGCTGAACCAGCATCTGCGGATCGTGCGGCGCCACTGGATCGAGCGGATGCTGGAGCGCGACAACCGCATCATCGATTCGCAGCTGTTCGGCCATACTATGCACAGCTGCACTTTCTTCGCCTCCACCAACATGCTGGTGCTGGCCGGCCTGATCGGGTCCTTCGGCGCGGCGGAGCGGGCGCAGCAGTTCATCTCCGACCTGTCCTTCGCCGTCCAGACCTCGCCCCAGCTGTTCGAGATCAAGATGCTGCTGATGGTGGTGATCTTCACCTTCGGCTTCTTCAAGTTCACCTGGGCGCTGCGCCAGTACAATTACTGCTGCGCCCTGATCGGCTCGGCCCCGATGCCGCCGGTGCCGCCGGACGACCGCAAGGAAATCGCCCGGACCATCAGCGAGGCGCTGACCCTGGCGATCACCGCACTGAACGGCGGGATCCGCGCCTATTACTTTGCGCTGGCGGCGCTGGTCTGGGTCATCGGACCGATTCCCCTGATCGCGGCCTCCAGCGGCGTTGTTCTGGTTCTTACCCGCCGTCAGGCATTTTCCGCCACCGAGAAGGTCATCCGCGTGCAGACGCAATGGCTGGAGAGAAACGATTCAACCAAGATGAAATAACGTTTAAAAAGCCACCATGTTTTCCGCGCGTGCGACCAAATATCCTCTACCTGATGGCGAGTTGCGGCGTCTAAGGTCGACGCATCAAAAAACGGCGCGACGACCTTCCCGCGCGGCGCACAGGATATGAGGGCGACGATGGACGCCGATACCGCACTGAGCATCATGGATACCCTGGATCAGGCCGAAGCGCTTCTGCGCCGCATGCACCTGCGCGACGGCTGTGCGGGCGCCAATGCGCTGGCCCATAACCGGCAACTGCTGGACGCCGCCCGCCACCGGCTGGAGCAGGTCCACAGCATCGAGGGGATGGGCGCCTTCGCCGGTGCGACGGCGCTCGCCTGATCCGGCTGGCCTGGGGCAGGCCCGGCTCACCCCTTCAGCAGCACCTTGCCGCCGCTGCGCACCTTCGACCAGTCCTTGGCGAAATAAGCGAAGTCCCGCGACGGCCGGCTGAACAGGAAACCCTGGGCCAGCGACACCCCCAGCCCGGTCAGCAGATCGGCGTGCACCGCCTCCTCCACCTGCTCGCCGATCAGGTCCAGTCCCAACTGGCGGCAGACGTCGACCATCGACCGCAGCATCGCCATGTCGCGCGGGCTGTTGACGGCGCCGCGGACGAACTTGCCGTCGATCTTGGCGTAATCGGCCTGGATGCCGTACAGCGACTGGAAGCTAGTCGATCCGGCGCCGACATCGTCCAGGCAGATGCGGAACCCGGTCTCGCGCAGCTTCTGCAGCACCTCGTTCAGCTTGGCGATGTCGGTGACGATGACCGTTTCCGTCACCTCGATCAGCAGCTTCGCGGCCAGATCGCCATAGGGGGCGACGACCGACTGGAACTGCTTGAGGAAGATCGGGCTCATCAGCGTCTTGGCCGACAGGTTGATCGCCACGTCCGGCAGCTTGGGCTCCTTGCGGAACTCCTGCAACGTGTCCAGCACCGTGCGGGTCAGCAGCAGGTCGAAATCGTAGATCAGCCCGACATCCTCGGCGAAGGTGATGAAGTCGGCCGGCGAACTCATCCCGTCGACACGGGTCAGCGCCTCCAGATGGTGGACGGCGCCGGTGCCGATGTCGACGATCGGCTGGTAGACGACGATGAAGTCGCGGTTGTCGATGGTCGCGCGCAGCTGGCCGATCCGTTCCACCGCGCCGGCCATCAGCCGGTTGGCGCCATCCTCCAGGCTGGAGATGGTGAACTCCCCGCCTTGCGCCGAGGCGAAGGCCTGCACCGTGTAGACCAGCGCGCGCGCCGCATCCGCCGCGTCCAGCCGGTCGTCGGCCATGTCCAGCGTCCAGGACCGGATGCCGCCGGGCAGGGCGCCGCCCGCCGCCTCGATGATCTGGGCGATGTGGCCCTGCACCTCGTTCCCGTCGATGTCGGCGGCATGGACGATGCCGTAGCGGTCGCCGGTCAATTGGCCAGCGCTGTCGCCGTCGGCGGAGATGCCGCGCAGATATGCGTCGATGCCTTCGCGCACCTCCGCCGCGGCCCCTTCCGGCATCGTCTCCACCATCGCCTGCAGCCCCTCGACCAGCAGCAGGGTCAGCCCCTGGTCAAGCCCCTTCTCGCGGGCGGCGAGGATCCGCTCCTCCAGGATGCCGGCGAATCCGGTCTGGTCCAGCAACTCGCCCTGCCTCGCGGCGGCTGCGCCGGCGCCGTGGCGTTGCGGTGCGGTCAACAGCACGGTCAGGAACAGCGACCCCGGACAGGAATCGAGCCGGCAACCGCCCAGCAGGGCCGGGAACTGCTGCCCGTCGAAGGCCTGGAACAGCACGCGCGACGGCTTGATCCGCGCCTTCTCCCGGATGCGGTCGAACAGGACATGGACGTATTTGCGGTCGCCGGGCGCCACCACTTCCATCAGGTTGGTGCCGACCAGCCCGCCGACCTCGCCCTTGGTCAGGCGGCAGCGCGCCCCGGCGGAAAACAGGATGTTGCCCTGCGCGTCCGTTTCGATCAGCAGGTCGGCTGCGGCGAAGGCGAAGCCGACGAAGCGGTCCCTGTCGCGGCTTGATGCCGGACGGCGCGGCGCCGCCGAACCGGCAGCCGGCGTCATCACCGGGCCGATGGCCGGCGCTATCACCGGGGCGGAGCGTCCTGCACTGTCCTGCGCCAAGGGCATCGTCATGAGGTTACAAATTGCATCAAAGTTTAGAGAGTTTCAGGATGAATGTGACCGAGAGTAACCAATATCGCCATAGGTTAGAAGAGAGTCTGTTGCCGACGACCTTCGACTTAACAGAACGCGACAATTTGTGACATCTATTCCGTAAATGCCAACGATCCGGCGGCGCCTTGCCTTCTGCCTGTCTTCTCGGAAATTATCGTTACCGAAAACTTGGCGCGGTCATTCCGGGACCGCAACGACGGTCGTCGGAAGCGCTGGCCGGGAATCGGCAACCCCCGCAAGCGGGTTGTCGAGCGGCCGCCAAAACTCACGCGCCCGGTGTGCCGCATCAGGTGACGTCCACTGTCGCCGGCTGGACCGTGGGTTTGCGCCGGCCGAGAAGCAATGCGTTGAAGCTCGCCTGGCCGGGCATCTCGATGAACCGGTAGGTCAGGGCGGATGCCGCAACCACCGTCGCCAGATACGACAGCGCAAGCCCATCCATCACCCAGGTGCCACCGAAGAAGATCAGCCGCGTCTCTTCATCACCGACCGCCGTCTCGGAGAACATCGGCCGGCCCAGCAGCTTCTGCATCACGGCCGCCGTCTTCTGGTACAGGGCGATGACCAGCGCATGCACCATGTAGATGGAGTAGGAACGGGCGCCCAGCCACTGGAACTGCACCTTGGCCAGCAGGTGCGAGAGGACTCCCCCCTCGAAGGCGAACACCCAGACCACCAGGCCGAACAGCAGCGGCGAGGCGAAGGACAGGGCATTGCCGCGCGCCGCCGCCACGAACACGATCACCGCAATCAGGCAGGCCGCCTCCACCAGCCCCGCCATCGGCAGCTTCGCCAGTCCGGCGCTGCGGGCGGCCATGAACAGCCGATAGACGATGTGTCCGGCGAAGAAGCCGTAGAGGCAGCGGAAATAGCCGAGGTCGAAACTGGTATCGATGAAATGGTCCGACCATCCCATGACGACGAAGGCGCCTGCAGCCGACAGCGCCACGGCCGCCGCCGTCACCAGCCACGGGCGGCGGGCCAACAGGCAGACAAGGGCAAAGGTGATGTAGGCGAAGACCTCCGCGCTGATCGACCAGCTCGGCATGTTCCAGGTCAGCTCGCTCTCGACGCCCAGTGAATGGACCAGGAAGAGGTTGCTGAGGATGGACGACGGCGCGAAGCGGCCGGTGAAGGCCGCTGCCTCGCCGTGGATCGCCAGTGCCTTGACGATCTCCAGCGGAATGAACGCGACCAGGGTGGCCGCATGCAGGGGCCAGACACGGCCCATCCGCCGGACCAGAAAAATCCCGGCATCCGGTGCCGAGTTCAGGCGCCCGAGATAGGCGTGGGTGATGACGAAGCCACTAAGGACGAAGAAAAAGTCGACAAACAGATAGCTACCTCGAACGAACGGATTGAGATAAAAATTTCCAAAAGCGCTGAAATGGAATAAAGCCACGAATAACGCGCATAAGCCACGCCAACCGTCCAGCACTGGGAAACGCATTGGGTTTCTCCTAATCGGGGTGTCAATTCAGTCAGGTCATGTCGATGGCCGATCCTAATATTGCGGCGGAATATTCCTTCGATAGATAAGGAATAGGCGGTTGATTACCGCGGGGTGAAAGTAAATGCTGGTGGCGCAACCAAATAGCCGGAAAATCGGTTTATTCCGAATGACTGCCGACAGCTACCCCGGTCTGGTTCACTGTAGCGGCCCTGCAATTGGTGGGGAGTGCGGATTTGCCAAACTGTCCGGTGGCCATAGTGCCGATGGCACAGTTCGCAACACGGATTCGCCTCTCTGCCACCGGCTGGGTGCTGCCGGGGCAGTACGTCTCCTGCGCCCAGCGGTTGAGCTTTCTCACGATTGTGCCTGGCCGTTCCGCCCGGCATCCTTCATCCATCTCGTCGCGGCCGAAGAACCGGATGATGCCCATCCACCGGCGCAGCGCGTGCAGTGGCTGCAGTTCGGCCGTGGCGAGAACGAATTCCGCCCCGACATGAATCCCTGCATGTAAAAGGCCCCGCGACCGGTCCGGTCGGCGGGGCCTTCTAGTCTTTATGCGATCCGAAGCGTCAGCGGCGCACGAACAGCCGGTTGACATGGCCCATCTTGCGGCCGGGCCGCGCTTCCGCCTTGCCGTACAGGTGCAGCCGGGCACCGGGTTCGGCCAGCAGTTCGGGCCAGCGCAGCACGTCGTCGCCGATCAGGTTGGTCATCTCGGCATCGGCCAGCCGCTCCACCGATCCCAGCGGCAGGCCGCAGACCGCGCGCACCAGCTGTTCGAACTGGCTGGTGGCGCAGGCGTCCATGGTCCAGTGGCCGGAATTGTGCGGGCGCGGCGCCATCTCGTTGACCAACACGGCCCCGTCGGCGGTGACGAACATCTCCACCGCCAGCACGCCGACCAGATCCAAAGCCTCGGCGATGCGGCGCGCGATGCGGTCGGCTTCTGCCGAGGTCGCCTCCGACACCTTGTCCGCCGCGGCGGGGGCGATGGTGACGTCGAGGATGCCGTCCTTGTGGCGGTTCTCCACCGCCGGATAGGCGACCATGCCGCCGTCGGCGCCGCGGGCGACGATCACCGACACCTCGCAGGCGAAGGTGACGAAGCCCTCGACGATGCCCTCCACCCCCGGCTTGCCGCCGCCGATGGCCGCCCAAGCAGCCGCCGGATCGCTGCCGCTGTCCAGCCGCGCCTGACCCTTGCCGTCATAGCCGAGCCGCGTCGATTTCAGAACGCAGCGCGGTCCGATCTCCGCCACCGCGCTGGCGACCTCCTCGGCGCTGTTGGCCGCGCGCCAGGGTGCCGTCGCGATGCCGAGCCTGTTGACGAAGCTCTTTTCGGCGATGCGGTCCTGCGCAACCGACAGAACATTCGGGCCGGGGTTCAGGTTGGTGAAGCGGCGCAGATGCTCGGCCGTGGCGACCGGCACATTCTCCCACTCCAGAGTCACCACATCGACCGAGCGGGCGAAGCGCTCCAGCGCCTCCAGATCGTCCCAATCCGCCACCGTCGCCGCGGCGCTGACCTGCGCCGCCGGGCTGTCTGCCGCGTCGGGAGCGTAGACATGGGTCTTGTAGCCCAGCCGCGCGGCGGCAAGCGCCGTCATCCGGCCAAGCTGTCCGGCACCCAGCATGCCGATGGTGGAACCTGGGGCGAGGCGGGGCAGGAGAGTGCCGGTTGGCTTGCCGGTCATGGCGGTCAGGCTTTCTGTCTGTCAGGCGGGATCGTCTACGGGGGCCTCGGCCACCGCGGCGGTCTGGCGGGCGCGCCAGCCGTCCAGCGCCTCGGCCACCGCCGGGTCCATCAGCGCGATGACCGAGCCGGCCAGCAGGGCGGCGTTGATGGCGCCGGCCTTGCCGATTGCCAGGGTGCCGACCGGGACACCGCCCGGCATCTGCACGATCGACAGCAGGCTGTCCATGCCCTTCAGCGCGTGGCTTTCGACCGGAACGCCGAAGACCGGCAGCGGCGTCATCGACGCGGCCATGCCCGGCAGGTGGGCGGCGCCGCCGGCCCCGGCGATCACCACCTTCAGCCCGCGCGCCTTGGCGGTGGTGGCGTATTCCACCAGCCGGTGCGGGGTGCGGTGGGCGGAAACGATGCGGACCTCGTGCGGGACGCCCAGCGCCGCCAGCGTGTCGGCGGCATGCTTCATCGTCGTCCAATCGGACTGGCTGCCCATGATGATGCCGACCAGCGGCTGGGCGCCGGCAGCCGAAGGGGTGCTGTTCGGGGAGTGATCGGCGGTCACGGCCTGGCGCTTTCCTCAAGGTCCGGAAAGCGGCGCATTATAGGAGGAGTCGGGCGCCTGTCCAGAGGCGCCGCCGCTCCGCCTCCTCCGGCCACGACGAATCCGGGCCTGCGGCTGCGACATTCCGGCCCTTCCGATGGAACATGGTTCCACCTATGGTGCCGTCATATATGGACTGGATAGACCCTGCTCATTCCCGGAACCGGACCCATCGCATGACCGACGCCGCTCCCAACGAAGACTCCAACGACGACCGACGCAAAGAGCACCGGGACATCCGCGCCGCGATGGCGGAGGAACGGATGGCCACCGTCGGCATCAACGAGGCGTCGATCGAGACGCTGGTGCGGACCTTCTATGGCAAGATCATGAAGGACGAGGAGCTTGGTCCGATCTTCGGCCGCGCCATCACCGATTGGGAACCGCATCTGCGCAAGATGATGAATTTCTGGTCGTCCATCGCTCTGCTGACCCAGCGTTACGACGGCCGCCCGATGCCGGTCCACATCTCGCTTGGGCTGGAGCCGCCGCATTTCGAGCGCTGGCTCGGCCTGTTCCGCGAGACCGCCCACGAGGTACTGCCCGCCGAGGGCGCCAACTTCCTGATCGGCAAGGCCGAGAACATCGCCCGCAGCTTCCAGATGGGCATCCAGTTCTTCACCGTGCCCAAGAAGGAGTGAGGGGGCTTTCCCATCAGGAAACCGTCATCCCCGCGAAGGCGGGAATCCAGTCTTTCCAAGCGCTTGATCCGGCAGCCTGGATTCCCGCATCCGCGGGGATGACGCCCAAAGGCCCGTATGGTTAAGCAATAATGTCCGGCAACAGCCGGCTCTCCAGGACCATGATCTGGTCCTTCAGCATCAGCTTGCGCTTTTTCAGCCGCTGCATCTGCAACTGGTCATAGGGCGCGCGTTCGACCAGCCGGGCGATGACGTCGTCCAGGTCGCGGTGCTCGCTGCGCAAGCTCGCCAGCTTTTCCTTCAAAATCTCTTGCTCGTTCATCGCGCCCGTTAGGAATGGCCGTTGCCCCGGGTGGATCGGGGGTGCTCTTGCGGGTAACCCGTTGGCTGGGCGGGCCGGACTATACCAGAAATCCAGCGGCACGGCACCGCCAAACCGCCGGTTCGGTCCTTTGGCCATCCGGGATATCACCGCGGCGAGGGGATCGGCCCGATGCCTCCTTTGCGGATACCGGCAATGATTGCGGGAAACGCCCTTTCCGGTAACATGGTGGTCCATTTCAATGAACAGGCGAACGGGACGGGAAACCCTCAATGACTGCCCCAATTAAAGCCGGCAAGCGTATCGGCATCCTGACCAGCGGCGGCGATTGCGCCGGGTTGAACGCGGTCATCCGTGCGGTGGTTCACCGCGCCACCGGCTATGGCTGGCAGGTGCTGGGGATCAAGGAAGGCACCCAGGGCCTGCTCCAGCGCCCGGTCCAGTACCAGACGCTCGACCTCGGCTGCGTCGACGGCCACATGATGCGCCAGGGCGGCACCATCCTGGGCACGACCAACCGCGGCGACCCCTTCGCCTATCCGATGCCCGACGGCACGCTGAAGGACCGTTCCGACGAGATCATCGGCGGCTACCGCGAACTCGGTCTGGACGCGCTGATCGGCATCGGGGGTGACGGCAGCTTCGCCATCCTGCACAAGCTGGCGCAGAAGGGCGGCTTCCCGATGGTGGGCGTGCCCAAGACCATCGACAACGACCTGGGCAAGACCGAGGTATCGGTCGGCTACGACACCGCCGTCGCCGTGGCGGTGGAGGCGCTGGACCGCCTGCAGCCCACCGCGGCCAGCCACCACCGCGTGATGGTTCTGGAGGTGATGGGCCGCGACGCCGGACACATCGCGCTGGCGGCCGGAATCGCCGGCGGGGCCGACGTGATCCTGATCCCGGAAATCCCCTATTCCATCGAAAGCATTGCCTCCAAGATCAAGGACGTCCGCGATTCGGGGCGCAACTTCGCCCTGGTCGTGGTGTCGGAAGCGGTGAAGACCCTGGAAGGAACCGGCGTCAAGAAGATCCTCCAGGGCGGCGAGAAGCGCTATGGCGGCATCGGCGACTACATTGGCGAGAAGATCGCCGACGCCACCGGGGCCGAAACGCGCGTCACCGTGCTCGGCCATGTCCAGCGCGGCAGCATGCCCAGCCCGCGCGACCGCCTGATCGCCTCGGCCTTCGGCGTCCATGCCGTCGACCTCATCGCGGAGGGCAAGTTCAACCGCATGGTCGCCTGGGCCAACCGCGGCGTCATCGACGTGCCGATCACCGAAGCGATCGAGCATTACTCCTGCGTCGAACTGGACGGCGCGCTGGTGAAGACCGCCCGCGGCCTGAACATCAGCTTCGGTGACTGACCGGCCCGATGACAGGCGTCCCCATGACCGGCACGAAGTCGGCGAACCCGTTCTGGGACTTCTCCCTGGCCGTCTACGGCCGGCCGGGTGTGCCTGCCTGCTGTCTCGCCCTGCAGGACCGGCGTGGGGTGGACGTCAATGTTCTGTTGTTCGCCGCCTGGGCCGGGCTGGAGTGCGGCGTCCGCCTGTCCGCCGGGGACCTCGCCCGCATCGACGGCGCGGTGTCCGGCTGGCGCGAGGAGATGGTGCGCCCGCTGCGCGCCCTGCGCCGCCGCGCAAAGGCGGAGGACGATACCCTCTACCGCCGCATGAAGGCCGCGGAACTGGAGGCCGAGCGTGTCCAGCAGGACCGCCTGTTCGCCGCCGGCGGGTTCCTGCCGCAGCCGGGCGGCAGCGTGACACTGGCCGCCGCCAACATGGCGCGGCTGGTGCCGGGCGGCGATCCGGCGCTGGAGGAGTTGGTGGGGGTGTTGGGATAACGGATTCAGGGTGGGGGTCTAACTCCGCAAGAAGCTAAGCCTCTACCTGTTCAGAATCAGCTCGTCCGGATTGCGCACCGTGTTCGACACCAGCACCGGCTTGCCCGCATAGAAGGCACTGCAGCGCTTGCCGCTGACCAGACGGGTCAGCGCCGCTTCCCACTCGCGCCCCTTCGGGCCGATGATGCGCAGCTTCAACTGGTCGACCAGCGGAACGACCTTGAAGGACTCGATCTCGATCGGCTCGGCGCTGGTGGTGGTGAAGACATCCTGCTTCAGCGTCAGGGTCTTGCCGTTGATCTCCAGCGTCACGTCCTGCGCCCACGGGCAGCCGTTCGACTTGGCGCCTTCGTTGGCCTGCGCGGCACCGATACCGAACCCCAGCATCAGGGCGGCGGCGAGAGTGACCCGGCGGAGGCCGGATTGGCCCCGGCGGAGGCCGAATTGGCAAAATGCCCGGATTGGGCGGGAGGTCATGATCCGCTCCTCAGGAATGCGGCGCGGACAATAGCGATGCGTCAGCCTCATGACAATCCAGGGAAAATCCCGATTCTGTGACCGTTTGCGTCGATTTCCGACCGTGCCCGGCTGGACCGCGGAGGGGGCGCCGGGGCATGATCTGGACCCAGGCTGCACTCCCGCCAATCCACAAGAGTCCCGATGGTCACTTTGTCGCAGGCCCTGCTGATCGCCCTCGACCACCATCAGGCGGGCCGGATGGTGGAGGCGGAGGACATCTATCGCCGAATCCTCAACGCCGATCCGGAACATGCCAACGCCATGGAACTGCTGGGCGTGCTCGCCGCCCAGACCGGCCGGTTTGGTGCGGCCGGCCGCATCCTGCGCCTTGCGGTGGCGTTGCGTCCCGATGGAGCCGGCGGCCTGTCCAACCTTGCCGGGGTAGAGCAGTCGGCCCGCGCCCTTGATGGCGCGGTGCGGCTCTATGGCCGGGCGCTGCGCCTGCTGCCCGACCTTGCCGACGCCCACGCCAGCCGCGCCGGGGCCCTGCGCCGGCTGGGGCAGGCGGAGGCGGCACTCCTCGCCACCGCCAAGGCGCTTGCTCTGGCACCCGGCCATGCCGACGCGCTGGCAAACCGGGCAGCCGCCCTGCTGTCGTCCGGCGATCCCGCGTCGGCCGAGCGCTGCGCCCGTCGTTCGCTCCGCCTGAACGTCCGCTCCGCCGTCGCGCACGCGACCCTGGCCGCAGCGCTCGCCGCGCAACGCCGCTGGGTGGAGGCGGAGACCGCCGCCCGCGATTCGCTGGCGCTCGACCGGAATGCCGGCGAGGCGTGGGAGGTGCTGGGCGCCGTCCTGGGCAAGCTCGGCCGCTTCCCGGAGTCGCTGGAGGCATTCACGGCGGCCGAGCGGTTGCAGCCCGGCTCCTCGCCAAATTCGTCCCTGTATGCGGCGCGCGGCACCGCCCTGATCGCCATGGCCCGCCCGGCGGAGGCGGCTGCCGACTTCGAGCGCGCCCTGGCCGTCCGGCCGCAGGATGCCGGGCTGCATTGGAATCTCGGCTTCGCCTGTCTGATGGCCGGCGATTACGCGCGCGGCTGGCCGGAGTTCGACTGGCGCCGCCATGACGACCGTGCCGAACCGCCCTGGCGCCACTTCACCCAGCCGACATGGCGCGGCGAGCCTCTGAACGGCCGGACCATCCTGCTCTATGCCGAGCAGGGGTTGGGCGACACGCTGCAGTTCC
>PJUA01000353.1_pt1 | contig 29960 bp, 19 predicted proteins | sample 1512151 | NCBI WGS metagenome assembly PJUA01 (sample SAMN08177678, study PRJNA422409) | Soil metagenome, whole genome shotgun sequencing project. | isolation source: Soil enriched on filter paper: beechwood xylan treatment | place: USA: Madison | collected 2015-01-15
CGGATCAGGGTCATGCGCTGCTCCGCCTCCGGCTTGCCGATGCGCTTGGCCTTGTAGTCGGCCTTGACGCGCGCGATCTCGGCGCGGCGGCAGTTCACCAGCTGGTCGAGAGCGATCTGAGTACGGTTGAGGTTCTGGTTTTCGGTGTCGAGGTCGTTCATGACGCCCAGGATCGCCTGATCGCGGCCCTGCTGCGCCTTGGAATTCCAGTAACCACCGAGCGTGCCCAGCGCGGCCCCGGCAGCGGCGCCGATCAGTGCGCTCTTCAGGTTGCCGCCGGCGAGCGCGCCGGTCAGCGCGCCGACGCCGGCCCCGATGGCGGCGCCCTTCAACATGTCCTCGGCATAATAGTCGCCGGTCGAATCGAGCGCGACGCGGTATTGGTAGCAGGCGTCGGTGCCGTCATTCGCGCCGATGCGGTCCTGCTGCGTGGTCACGCAGCCGCTGAGCGCCATGGCGACGATGGTGATGGAGACGAGGCTTGCCTTGGCGCGGTTGCTTCGCATGAGCTTATTCCCGTTTGCACTGCCGTTTGCGGCGTCATTCGTTCCGTTCCCGAAGTCCCGGCCGGCCGTTCCACCCCCACAGTGGATACGGCCCCCCTGCCGATCGGGTCCGGCTGCAACGCTGCCACAGCAACAACCGCAAAGGAAGTGATCTTTACCACCAATTCGTGCGGCCTTTTATGCATCGGCATCCGCGTGTAGCCTGCGCTGCACGGCATCGTTGGGGGACTGCAATGTTTCGAGGAAGGCGACGCCAGGGCACAGCCGCCGGCGCAATTTTGGGAGGCTTCGTCACGGTCGCCGCCGCAGCGGGACTTGTGCTCGCGGCCATGCCGGCGCGGGCGGAAATCGCCGCCCTGGTCATCGGAATCGATCGATATACCCAGGTCAACCCGCTGCAGGGCGCGGTGAACGACGCCCGCGACATCGCCGGCGCGCTGAAGGGGCTGGGCGTCCGCAAGCTGCGCCTGTTCATCGACGGGGAGGCGGAGCGCAGCCGGATCATCGCCGCGTGGCGGCAGCTGATCGCCGAGACCGCCCCCGACTCGACGCTGGTGCTGACCTTCGCCGGCCATGGCGCCCAGCAACCGGAGCGTGTGCCCGGCAGCGAGGCCGACGGCATGGACGAGTTCCTGGTGCTGGCCGATTTCGCCCCGCGCGGCCCCGGCACCGCCCAGCGTCTGACCGACGATGAGATCGCCGTTCTGCTGAAGGAGGCCGCTCCGCGCCGGGTGATCTTCATCTCCGATTCGTGCCATTCCGGTACGATGACCCGCGCCTTCGACGACCGCGCCGGCATGCTGGGCACGCGGGCGGCGAAGATCGACGGCGTTCCGGTCGACCATATAGAGGACGACGCCCTTCCCCTGCCCACCCGCGCCGCCCTGCAGGCGGAGGCGGAGGACCAGCCGAACGTCACCTTCTTCGCCGCGGTGGCCGACCACGAGCTGGCGCCGGAGGTGATGATCGACCAAAAGCCGCGCGGCGCGCTCAGCTGGGCGTTCGCCAATGCCTTGCGCGGTCAGGCCGACCGCGACGGCGACGGCATCGTCACCAAGGGGGAACTGGAGGCGCATGTCCGCGGCGCCGTGCGCATGGCGCTGGAGGGGCGGCAGCATCCGCAGGTGCAGCCGCGCGGCCGTGGCGAGATTCCGCTGATCGACCCGGTTGCCACCAAGCCGAAGCCGCCGTCCCTGCTGCCGGACGCCGGGCCGATCCCGCTGCGCATCCTGGGCAAGCCGGCGGCGGTGAAGAAGCTGGCGGCGGGCTTCACCGGGATCGAACTCGCCGGCAAGGACGATCCCGCCCTGGTCTGGGACAGCGCCACCGGCGAGGTGGTCAGCTCGATGGGCGACGTGCTGGCCAGCATCCCCGGCGACCCGGCGGACCCGGAAACCCGGCGGCGGGTGCAGGGGGTGGTCGACAAATGGTCGCTGGTGGTGCGGGTGAAGGCGGCGGCGCAGGACCGCTCGCTGACCCTGGCGGTGGAGCCGGGCGACCGCGATTACCGCAAGGGGGAGACGGTCTCGCTCGACATCGGCGGCAACAGCGGGACCTATTTCACCCTGATCAACCTCGCCGCCGACGGCACGGTCAACTACCTCTACCCGCTGGCGGAGCGCAACGACCCGGCGCAGATCCCGCACGGCGGCCCCTACCGGCTGGCTCTGACGGTGGAGCCGCCCTTCGGCGCCGACCATTTCCTCGCCATCGCCTCGCCGAAGCCGATGACGGCGCTGCAGCGCGATCTCGCGGCGCTCGACGGCAAGCCGGCCGCCGCGGAGGTCGCCACCCTGCTGACGCGTCACCTGACCGGACAGCCGGTGGAGTTCGGCATCCACGGCGTCTACAGCACCGCACGCTGAGCGGCGCCGGACGCGGGGTCAGGCCAGCGCCGGCAGTTGCGGGGCGAGCGCCAGATGCAGCTCGTGGCGCCCGTCCGGCAGCCCCGGCCGGTAACCGAAATCGAGGGCGATGCCGGACAGCGTCAGCCCGTTCGCCTCGGCATGGGCCTGCAGGCGGGCGAAGCCATCGGCGATCCCCGCCGCCGGTCCGTCCTGAACGGTGCGCAGATAGCGGCCGGCGTCGAGGTCGACGCGGACCATGCCGGCCGGGATCTCGCTCGCCTTCGCCGCCATGAAGCCGACCAGCCGGCGCTGCAGCCCATTCTCCTCCGGCAGCGACACGGCGGCGAAAGCGGCCGTTCCGGTGTCGGCGGCGAACACGCGCTCCCACGCGGCGGCGACGGCGGCGGGCAGGTCGTCGCGACCGGCCTCGACCATGCAGCCGATGATGGTCAGTTCGGGGAAGGTCACTGTCTCGATCATCAGGATCCCTTGGATGGCCCCTTGGATGGCCACTTGGATGGTGGTTTACAGGTCCGCATCGGCCAGCAGACGGGCCAGCACCGGGCCTGCGGCACCGGAACCGACCGGCCGGCCGTCGACGGCAACCAGCGGGCGCAAGCCCAGGCTGTTGGTCAGGATGGCCTCGTCGGCGCGGGCGAGGTCGTCGGGGGTGAGCGGCGCCTCCTCCGCGCCAAGGCGCTCCAGGATTAGGGCGCGGCGGATGCCGGGCAGCGCGCCGTCGGCGACGGGCGGGGTCAGCAATCGGCCGCCGATGGACAGGAACAGATTGGCGACGCTCGATTCCGCCAGCCGGCCGGCGCCGTTCAGCAGCAGCGCCTCGTCGGCGCCCCGCTCCGCCGCCTCCTGCCGGGCCAGGATGGAATCCAGGTAGTTCAGCGACTTTAGCCGCGACAGCGGCGAATGCTCGTTGCGGCGGGTGCAGCCGGCGATGATCGCGGCGACCGGCGACGTCATGTGGGCGGCCGGCGCCGCCGTCATCAGCAGGGTCGGACGGGCGTCGGACGGCGGCAGCACGCCGCGGGCGCCGGTGCCGCGCGACAGGGTCAGGCGCAGGACGCCGTCGGTCAGGCCCACCGCCTCGATCAGCGCCGCCATGGCACCGGTCAGATCCGCGGCGTCATAGGGCACCGGCAGGCGGAGCAACTCCGCCCCCACGCCCAGCCGGTCGAGATGGCGCGGCAGGTGGCGCGGAGCGCCGTCCTTGACCCGGATCGTCTCGAACAACCCGTCGCCAAGGGTGAAGCCGCGGTCGGCCGGGTCGATCCGCGCCTCCGCGGCGGGCACCAACCGTCCGTTCAGCCAGATTGTCATTGCAACCTCTCCCCTACCCACTCCACCACCGGATATCCTGCGGCGCGCAGTTGGGCGCGGGCCTTGACCAGCATCTCCTCATGCTCGTCCGCCGGATCGGAATCGGCGACGATGCCGCCGCCGGCCTGGGCGATCACATGATCCTGCGTCACCGACAAGGTGCGGATCACGATGTTGCTGTCCATGGCGCCGTCGAAGCCGATCCAGGCCACAGACCCGCAATAGGCGCCGCGCCGCGCCACCTCCAACTCGTCGATGATCTGCATGGCACGAATCTTCGGCGCCCCGGTGATCGACCCGCCGGGACAGGCGGCGCGCAGCAGGTCCACCGGCCCCAGCCCCGGCAGCAGGCGGGACGTCACCACCGACACCAGATGATGGACGGTGGCAAAGCTCTCCAGCCCGAACAGCACCGGCACCTTGACGCTGCCGACCTCCGACACCCGCGCCAGATCGTTGCGCAGCAGGTCGGTGATCATCAGGTTTTCCGCCCGGTCCTTGATGCTGGCCGACAGCGCCGCCGCCGCCGCCGCGTCGGCGGCCGGGTCGGCGTGACGGGGTCGGGTGCCCTTGATCGGCCGCGTCTCGATCGTCCGGTCGGCGCCCAGCCGGATGAAGCGCTCCGGCGACGCTCCGGCCAGACGCAGCCGGGGGCCGCAGTTCAGGAAAGCGGCGAATGGCGCCGGGCTGAACCGGCGCAGCCGCTCGTACAGCGCATAGGCGTCGGTGTCCGGCCTGGCATCGGCCAGGAAACGCTGGGTGAAGTTGGCCTGATAGATGTCGCCGGCGCGGATATACTCCAGAACCCGCCCGACCCGGTCGAGGTAGTCGGGACGCGACAGCTCCGACCGCCAGCGCATCGGCGCAGGCCCGGCCGATTGTTCCGGAGGCGGAACGGATAGCCGCACCGCCATGCGCCGGGCGCGGTCCTCCGCCTCCGGCCGGGCGGCGATGACCCAGGCGCGCCGTTCCTGCCGGTCGAAGGCCGCAACGACGTCGTACAGGCCGAAGGCGAAGTCCGGCTGCCCGCCCGGATTGCCATGGCGGGAGCGCAACCCCTCCAAAGCCGTTCCGGCTTCGTAACCGATGAAGCCCACGGCGCCTCCGGTGAAGGGAACCGGGCCGTCGGATGGACGCGGATGAGCAGCCAGCGCCCGTTCCAGCGCGTCGAAGGGGCTGCCGCCGACCGGGCGGCCATCGATCAGTGTCTGGCCGCCGATGGCTTCGACAGTTTGGAACGGTTCCGCAACGATATAGGAATGCCGTCCGTTCCGCGGATGGTACGCGGCGCTGTCGAGCAGCATCGCCCAGGGCTCGGCACTCCAGGGGCGGAACAGGGCGGCGGGATCGCCGCAGGAAATGGGAATTGTCAGCATGGCGGGGACAGTCGGCCGTCGGCTTACATCAAGATGGTGGCGCCGCCATCGACGACCAAGACGTGACCATTGACATAGGACGCCGCCGCCGAGGCCAGGAACACCGCCGCCCCGGCGATCTCCTCCGGCCGGCCCCAGCGCCGCATCGGCGTGCGGTTGGCGAAATAGGCGGAGCGCTCCGGGTCTCCCGTGATGGCCGCATTCGTTTCGGTTGCGAAAAAGCCGGGAGCGATGGCGTTGCTGGTCAGTCCCATCGGTCCATATTCGGCGGCCAGCGCCCGCACCATGCCGTTCAGCCCCGATTTCGCCGCGGCATAGACGCTGTCGTTGGCCCGCGAAATCTGCCCGGCGACGGAGGTGACGGCGATCAGCCGTCCGCTGCCCCGCGGCAGCATCAGCCGCGCCGCTTCCCGCGCCAGAATGAGGGAGGAAGCCAGATCGACGTCGAGAAGGGTGACGATCTCGTCGTCCGTCAGATCGGCCAGCGGCTTGCGGTTGCGCTGCCCGACATTCTGGACCAGCACATCGAGGCGTCCATGCTCCCCTGCGATCCGTGCGAAGGCATCGCGCACCGCCGCCCGGTCGGAGACATCGAAGGCCAGCACCGAAGCCGACCCGCCGGCGGCTTCGATTTCGGCGACGCGGGCCTCCAGCGTCGCGGCGTCGCGGCCGTTCAGCAGCACATGCGCGCCCGATCCGGCCAGCGCCCGTGCGATCTCCAACCCCAGTCCACGGCCCGACCCGGTGACGAGCGCCACCTGCCCGGCGAGCGAGAAGGTCGACAGATAGGGTGGGATCGTCGCGGCCATGTCTGTCTCCGGCTGTTGCAGCACCGCCCGCGCCCAATCGGCGCCGCCGAGATGTAGCAGACCGGTCCGCCCATTGGCACCCTCGATGCGGCAGGCGCTTGCCGACCGATTGTTGCCTGGCTACCACTTTCTTGCATATCCGCTTCTGCCCGCCGTCCCACCGCGAGAGTTCCGGCCATGCCGCTTCCTCCTCCCGACAAGCTTCGCGAACTCGCGACGATGTTCGCGACCAACGCGCCGGCCGCCGACAGTTTCGAGCCGTTCAGCGAAACACGGACCAAGCTGGCGAAATACTCCAAGATGGCGCTGATCGGCGTTGCGCAGAGCGGTCTGCAGACCGGCGTCACCGCACTCAGCGGAGTGGCGACCACGACCGTCAATGTCGGGATCGGCTCGATCGCCCTGTTCCCGCTGGGGGCGGCGCTGGGGCCGTGGCTGGTGGCGCTGGCCATCGGCATCACCGCGAACGGCATCTTCGCCCTGCACGATCTCCGCACCGCCGCCACGCGCAGCAACGGCTATCCGTGCAGCTGCGGCAAGTGCAAGGCCAACCTGACCTACGTGATCGACCGCAAGGAGAACAACACGGCGATCAAGGCGGTCAGCGTCTTCACCGCCGGGCTTCCCTTCATCGCCGACCGCATCTGGTCGATCCGCAAGTCCTTCCGGAAGGACAGCCCGAAGGAGAATGTCTGCATCAGCATGATCGAGGGGGCGCGCGGCGGCTGCCTGTGCGCGATCGCCTCAATCATGATGCTGTGCGGCGAGTGGAAGCAGAACGAAAAGGCGGATGCCGCGCTGGTGGTCGACGCCGTCGCCATCATCTGGTCGAGCGACGGCGCCAAGAAGCTGAAATCGAAATGGTAACGGCGCGCCGGACGGATCGGAGCAGGCCGGCGGCATAGGAAAAAGGCTTCGGATGCCGGAGCATCCGAAGCCTTTCCGTTACCGCATCACCGTCAGTGGACCGACGCCTCCCGCGCCGCGGCGGCGCTCGCCACCGGCGGTAGGGCGAAGCCCAAGGGCGGACGCTCCGGCGCCTTGAAGCCGTGCGCCCGGTCCTCCTCCACCACCACGCCGTCCAGCGCCAGCCGGCCGTCGACCACCGACAGGGTCATGGTGGTCTTGCCCTCCACCTCCTCGTCGAGCAGACGCTCGGCGATCGGGTCCTCGACAAGGCCCTGGATGGCGCGCTTCAACGGACGGGCGCCGAAGGCCGGATCCCAGCCCAGATCGCCCAGCCGCCGCTTGGCCGCCGCATCCGCCACCAGGGTGACGCCGCGCTCGGCCAGCCGCTCGTTGACGCGGGCGAGCTGGATGTCGACGATCCGCGACATCTGGTCCCGGCCCAGCCGGCGGAAGATCAGGACATCGTCCAGCCGGTTGAGGAACTCCGGCCGGAAGGCCTTGCGAACCGCGTCCATCACCTCCACCGTCGCACCGGCCATATCCTCGTCATCGCCCAAGGCGCTCAGCGCCTCGGCCCCCAGGTTGGAGGTCATGATGAGGATGGCGTGGCGGAAATCGGCGGTCCGGCCCTGCCCGTCGGTCAGCCGCCCGTCGTCGAGCGCCTGCAGCAGGACGTTCAGCACGTCGGGATGCGCCTTCTCCACCTCGTCCAGCAGCACGACCTGATAGGGCCGGCGCCGGATGCGTTCCGCCAGCGAACCGCCATCGTCATAGCCGACATAGCCCGGCGGAGAGCCGATCATGCGGCTGACCGCGTGCTTCTCCATGTACTCCGACATGTCGAGCCGGGTGATCGCCGTCTCGTCGTCGAACAGGAAGGCGGCCAAGGCCTTGGCCAGTTCGGTCTTGCCGACGCCGGTCGGACCCAGGAACAGGAAGGAGCCGGTCGGGCGGCTGGGGTCCTTCAGGCCGGCACGGGCACGCCGCACCGCCTTGGACACCGCACGCACCGCCTCCTTCTGGCCGACGACGCGCTCCGCCAGCTTGTCCTCCATGCCCTTCAGCCGCTGACGCTCGCCCTCCAGCATCCGTTCGACCGGAATGCCGGTCCAGCGGGTGACGACGGCGCCGATGTCCTTGGCCGTCACCTCGTCACGCTCCGTGCTGGCACGCGATTCGGCCTCGGCCAGACGCTTCTCCAGATCGGGCACCACGCCATAGGCAAGCTCGCCGGCCTTGGCCCAGTCGCCGTCGCGCTGGGCGCGCTCCAGCTTGGTCCGGGCCTGGTCCAGCTCCTCCTTCAGGCGGCGCCCCTCGGTGCGGCGGGACTGCGAGGCGCGCCATTCCTCTTCCATCGAGGTCTGGCGGGCCTCCGCCTCGGCCAACTCGCCTTCCAGGGCGTGCAGGCGTTCCTGCGAGGCGGCGTCCGGCTCGGCCTTCAGCGCTTCGCGCTCGATCTTCAGCTGGGCGACGCGGCGGTCGACGGCGTCGAGCGCCTCCGGCTTGCTGTCGATGGCCATGCGCAGGCGGCTCGCCGCCTCGTCGACGAGGTCGATGGCCTTGTCGGGCAGCCGGCGGTCGCCGATGTAGCGCGAGGACAGGCTGACCGCCGCGACCACCGCCGCGTCGGCGATGCGCACGCCATGGTGCACCTCGTACTTGCCCTTGATGCCGCGCAGGATCGACACGGCGTCGTCCACCGACGGCTCGTCCACCGTCACCGGCTGGAAGCGGCGGGCCAGCGCCGCGTCCTTTTCGATGTATTTGCGGTATTCGTCCGGCGTGGTGGCGCCGACGCAGCGCAGCTCGCCACGCGCCAGCGCGGGCTTCAGCATGTTGGCGGCGTCCATCGCCCCATCGGTGCGCCCGGCGCCGATCAGGGTGTGCAGCTCGTCGATGAACAGGATGATGCGGCCGTTGGCCTCCTGCACCTCGGCCAGGACCGATTTCAGCCGCTCCTCGAACTCGCCGCGGAACTTGGCACCGGCCAGCAGGGCGGTGAGGTCGAGCGCCAGCACGCGCCGGTCCTTCAGCCCTTCCGGCACATCGCCGGAGGCCAGTCGCTGGGCCAGCCCCTCGACCACGGCGGTCTTGCCGACGCCGGGGTCGCCGATCAGGACGGGGTTGTTCTTGGTCCGGCGCGCCAGCACCTGGATGGTGCGGCGGATTTCGTCGTCGCGGCCGATCACCGGATCGAGCCGGCCCTGCCGCGCCTCGTCCGTCAGGTCGCGGGTGTAGCGGGCCAGCGCCTCGCCGGAGGTGGTTTCGGTCTCGGCGTCGGCGGGATGGTCCTTGCGCTGGGCATCGGCGGCGGCGGCCAGCGCGTCGGCATCGACACCGGCGCGGCGGAACAGCGCGCGCAGCGGGCCGCTCTGGCGGGCGAGGCTCTCCAGCAGCCGTTCGGCGGTGACGAAGCGGTCGCCGCCGTTGCGCGCCGAGGCGACGGCGCCCTGCAGCACGGCGGCCAGCGCCGGCGACATGTAGAGCGGCTGCGGGCCTTCGTTGGCGCCCGGCTGGACCGGAGCGCGGGACAGTTGTTCCTCGGTCGCGGACTTCAGCAGATCGGGATCGCCGCCGGTGTCGCGCACCAGACGCGCGGCGACGCCGCTGGTGTCGTCGATCAGGGCCTTCAGCAGATGTTCGGGGAGAAGCTGTTGGTGCCGCTCGGCAAGGGCGGCGATCTGCGCGGCCTGAATGACGCCACGCGCACGATCGGTGAATTGACCGAAGTCCATTCGGCACTCCGTTTCCATGGTCTCCCGCCCAGCCATCCGGCGCGGGACGGCGCGTCCACGATCCGCAAAATGCGCGATCGCCCGGCGCCTGATGGGTAAATGGTTAACGGATTTGCGGCGATCAAGAGGGGGGAGTTATGAGGGCGCCGGCTGCACCCGTTGCCCGGAACCGGGCTTGCAACTGAAGCTCAACAGTTCGATCCTTCGGCCGCACCGGTAACTCCGGCCAGCTTGAAGAATACGAGATTCATCGTATATTGTGGGGGTTGCCGGTGGGGTGGTCGACGGTAAAGCCCAAGGTCATTCGGGCCTTGAAGGACGGGACGTTTCAGCACGAAGCCCGAAATGCGATCGATACCAAGAACTTGCTGCAGATGGGAGCCGTTACCGCTGATGACGTCATTCAGCTATTGAAGAACGCCAGAGGCAACGATCACAGCGTCAGCCCTCACCACAGGGATCCAGGCATCGAGGTCAACATCGTAAAGCGTCAGGGCTGGTACATTAAGTTTTACTTCGTAGATCCTGACACGATCTTTATCAGCGTTCATCAATGAGGTGTCGTCGTGAAGATCTACCGTGAAGGCGACAAGAGCAAGGCCGTGTGCGAGACGGACGGACTGACGACGACCACCTTCGCCCTGCGCGACGTCCCGTTCAAAGACGGCAAAGGCGTGGCGCAGAACATCCTGGTCGCCGTATGCGACAAGTGCGGTGCGGTCGTCGCCACTCCGCCGCAATCGACGCCGGCCATCAAGGCCGCCTACGACAGGGCCACGATCTCCATCGAAGCCAACCTGCCGTCGGTCTACACCGACGCTCTCGATCTTGCGGCGTATCGCATCGACCCGGGCCTGACGACCGAATTCCGCAAGCCGCTGCTGATGTACTACATCAACCGGTACGCCGCCGACCGGAGCCTGTCACGGCAGTTGGCCGACAGCCTCATCGAGACCAAGGCCTTTTTCGAAGACGCGCCGAAGGCCGTGAATGGTTCGGCAAGGCGGCGTCTGTCGATGAAGATCACCCCGACCATGTCGCGTGATCTGGAGGCCGTCGTCGAGGTCACGGCGCTCAACAAGACGGATGTCATCAAGTCCGTGATCGGCTGCATCCACAAGGACATCGTTGCCCCGGAGAAGCCAAAGGGGCTGAAGACGCTCAGGATGCTCGCCGCCGTCGCTTCCTGAGCCACAAGGTTAGACGCCAGAGGGCAAGGCGCCATATTGACACGCGATCCCCACCGCCCCTTTCATAGCGTCACGATATGGACAACAAGGGGTCCGGTGGGATGGACGTTCGGCAGCTTCGCTATTTCCTGGGCATCGTCGAGCATGGCTCGATTTCCCGCGCGGCGGAGACGTTACGGGTGGCGCAGCCGGCGCTCAGCCTGCATTTGAAGCGGATGGAAGAGGATTTCGGCTGCCAGTTGGTGCTGCGCACGGCGCGCGGCGTGGTGCCGACGGAAAGCGGGCGGCGGCTGGCTCAGCGGGCGGCGGCGCTGATCGATCAGATGGACGGGCTGCGCGACGAGGTGCGCGCGGTGGAAGCGGTGCCGGCCGGGCCGGCGACCGTCGGCATCCCGACCTCGCTCGGGCCGGTGCTGACGGTGCCGCTGGCGCTGGCGGTGCGCCGCACCCATCCGCAGATCCGGCTGAGGGTGGTGGAGGGACTGTCCGGCCATATGCTGGAATGGGTGCTGTCGGGGCAGCTCGACCTTGCGCTGGTGTTCGGCACCAAGGAGATGGGCGGGCTGGAAACCGAGCTGGTGGCGCGGGAACGGCTGCATCTGGTCGGGCCGGCCGACGACCCGCTGCTGCGCGGCCGCGGCGCGATTCCCTTCGCCGAGGCGCTGTCCCTGCCGTTGATCCTGCCCGGCCGCCCGCACGGCGTGCGCGAGGAGGTGGAGCACGCCGCCCTGCTGGCGCGGGCCGGCGTCACCGTCGCGCTGGAGATCGACGCCCTGGAGCAGATCAAGGCGCTGGTGGCGGAAGGCTGCGGCTATACCGTCCTGTCGGACCGGGTGGCGCGGCATGGCGCGGCGGCGGAGCGGCTGACCGGCCTGCCCATCGTCGATCCGCAGATCGACCGGACCATCCTGCTGGCCCATGCCGCCGGCCGGCCGATGTCGGCCGCCGCCCGCGCGACGCACGGCATCCTCGGCGGCATCCTGGCCGGCCTGACGCAGGACGGCGGGTGGCGGTGAGCTGCCAGTCAGGAGCCTAGGTTGACGATCTCCACCCGCCGGTTGGCGTCGCTGGCCGGGTTCGCCGGGTCGAGAAGCTGCTGGGAACCGCGGCCGACGGCGACCAGCCGGCCCGACGACACGCCGAAGGTCCGGGTCAGGTAATCGCGAACCGAGGCGGCGCGCCGCTTCGACAGGGCGAGGTTGTAGTCTGGGTTGCCGACGCCGTCGGTGTGGCCGGTCAACTGAAAGCGGTAGGCGGCGAGATCCGGCGAGGTCAGGGCGCGGCCCAGCTCGTTCAGGATGCCGGTCGCCTTCGGCGTCAGCTCCGCCGAATTGAAGGCGAACTCCACCTGGAAGCTGATCCGCGGCGCCGCCTTCGGCTGGGGAGCGGGGCTGCCGTAGCTCGGTGCAGTTGCCGGTGCCGGGGCGGGAGCAGGAGCGGTAGTCGGCGCCGCAGTGGTGTCGCCGGTTCCCAGCGCCAGACCGCGGGTCCGCGGCTTCTCGTCGCCCTGCGGCCGGTCCGGCTTCAGCGCGCGGATGAAATCCTCCGACGTGGTCGGTGCGGCAGCCGGATCGGTAGCCAGTGCCGAACCGCTCACCGACAGCAGCAGACCCAGGCCGGCCAGCGCCGGCCGCAACATCCCGACCGCATCCATTCCCGCACCCCCGCTTCCATATCACGACCAAGCTTCGGCCATCCTAGCCAAATGCGTGTCCCGCCGCCAGCGCCGGCCCGCGGGGTTGTGACCCGGCGCCCCGATTCAGCCCGGCGGCGGGGTGGAGCCGCGCGCATCGCTGCGGACCATTTTTGCCGCAGGACCGGACGGTTCCCGGTCTTGCCCCGGCAAGAGTGCGGCGATACCGTGCAGCCCACGCCGCAGCCGTTCCGTGGAAACATGCACGATATCGTCATTCAAGTCCTGGGCGTTGCCGGGCTTCTCGCCCTCGTCAGTTTCCTGCCGCCGCTGGCCGCCCGCTTCCAGGTGCCCTACACGGTGCTGCTGGCCGGCGTCGGCGTGGCGCTGGGTGCAGTGATCCAGACCTTCGCCGGCATGCCGGGCAAGGGACCGTTCCACGACTTCCTCGCGTCTCTGGCGGAGCTGGACGTTTCCTCCGACGTGCTGCTGCACATCTTCCTGCCGATCCTGCTGTTCGAAACCGCTCTGGCGGTCGATGTGCGCCGGCTGTTCGACGATCTGGGACCGATCCTGCTGATGGCGGTGGTGGCGGTGTTCGTCTGCACCTTCGCCGTCGGCTATGCGGTCAATCTGTTCACCCCGATGCCGCTGGTCGCCTGCCTGCTGCTGGGCTCCATCGTCGCCTCCACCGACCCGGCGGCGGTGATCGGCATCTTCCGCGACCTGGGCGCGCCGCGCCGGCTGACCACGCTGGTGGAAGGCGAAAGCCTGCTGAACGACGCAGCGGCCATCGCCCTGTTCACGCTGCTGCTCGACATGCTGACGCGCAAGGCCACCGGCGGGGCCGGGGCGGCGGCGCTGGACTTCCTGCGCGATTTCTCCGGCGGCGTCGTCACCGGCTACATCTGCGGCCGCATCGTCTGCATGCTGGTGGAGCCGGTGCGCAACCAGCCGATGGCGGAGATCACGCTGACGGTGGCGCTGGCCTATCTGTCCTATGTGCTGGCCGAACATTATGTCGGCGCGTCCGGCGTGGTGGCGGTGGTAGCGTCGGCGCTGGTCATCGGATCGGTCGGGCGCACCCGCATCTCCCCCGCCACCTGGGGCGCCATGGAGCATGTCTGGCAGCAGCTGGGCTTCTGGGCCAACTCCCTGATCTTCCTGCTGACCGCCATCCTGGTGCCGCGGCTGATGGCCGACGCCGGCTGGGCGGAGGTCGGGCTGGTGCTGGTCGTCGTGCTGGCCGCCTTCGCCGCCCGCGCGGTGGTGCTGTTCGGGCTGCTGCCGATCCTGTCCTGGGCCGGGCTGGCGCAGAAGGTCAGCAATTCCTACAAGGCGGTGATGCTGTGGGGCGGCATGCGCGGGGCGGTGTCGCTGACGCTGGCCCTGGCGGTGACCGAGAATTTCCGGGTGCCCGACCGGGTGCAGAGCTTCGTTGCGGTGATGGTCACCGGCTTCGTCTTCGTCACCCTGTTCGTCAACGGTACGACGCTGCGCTGGCTGATCCGCCTGCTGAAGCTGGACGAGCTGACGCCGGTCGAGCGCGCCATGCGCAACCGCGCGCTGGCGCTGTCCACCGACAGCATCCGCGACCGCGTCGCCGCGGTGGCCGAGACCTATGAGGTCGACGGAGTCGTCAAGGACGTGATGGTCGCCCGCTATGAGGAGCGGCGGAAGCAGATCGACCAGGACCGCCAGGAGGAGGCTCAGCTGACCGGCGAGGACCGCGTCACCATCGGCCTCGTCATCCTGGTGAACCGCGAGGAGGAACTCTATTACGCCCACTTCTCCGAAGGGGTGGTGTCGCGCGCGGTGATGGAGATGCTGGCCGGCCGCAGCGGCCGGCTGCTCGACGCGGTCAAGAGCCAGGGGCGCAACGGCTATCGCGCCTTCGAGGAGCCCTTCATCGCCTTCTCCCCCTGGATGCGGGCGGCGAGCTGGCTGCAGCGCCGCTTCGGCATCCACCGGCCGCTGGCCCGGCGCCTGTCGATGCGGTTCGAGGTGCTGGTGGCGGTGCGCACCGTGCTGCGCGAGCTGCTGGCCTTCACCCGCGACCGGCTGGCCCGCGTGCTCGGCCAGGAGGTGGCGTTCGAGCTGGAGGGCATGCTGGTCGGCCGGCTCGGCATCGTCGAACAGGCGCTGTCGGCGCTGAAACTGCAATATCCCGACTATGCGGTGGTGCTGCAGAGCCGCTACGTCGGCCGCGCCGCGCTGCGGCTGGAGCATGCCGAATACCGCGCCATGCACGCCGAATCGATCATCAGCCAGGAGGTGCTGACCGATCTGGAACGCGATCTGGAACAGCGCCGCCGCGTGCTGGAACGCTTGCCGAAGCTGGATGTGCGATTCGACGTGGCCGAGTTGGTGCGCCGGGTGCCGCTGTTCGCCGGCCTGCCGTCGGAGCGGGTGGCGACCATCGCCACCCTGCTGCGCGCCCAGCTGGCGCTGCCGGGCGAGACCATCGTGCGCAAGGGCGAGCGCGGCGACGCCATGTTCTTCATCGCGTCGGGTGCCGTGGAGGTGCTGGTGCCGATGCTGGCGGAGCCGGTGAAGCTGGGCACCGGCGACTTCTTCGGCGAGATGGCCCTCTTGTCCCGCCAGCGGCGCAATGCAGACGTGCGGGCGCTGGGCTATTGCCAATTGCTGGTGTTGGATGAGAAGGATTTCCGCCGGCTGGTGCAGAAGGACGCGGATTTGCAGTCCCACATCCAGGCGGTCGCCGAAGCGCGCCGCCAGCCGACCCAGTCGTCTCCGGCCGTTCCGGCGGTAAGCTGACCGGACGGGGAAGGGATTTCAAGGATGAGCGGAACCGCGACGGGCGGCCAACCCTGGCTGCGCCTGATGCCGGGCCTTTTCGTGCTGCTGTGGAGTACCGGCTTCATCGGCGCGAAATACGGCCTGCCTTACGTGGAGCCGCTGACCTTCCTGCTGATCCGGCTGGGGCTGGTCGCCGTGGTGCTGGCGCTGGTGGCGCTGGTCAGCCGCGCGCCCTGGCCCAGGGACTGGCCAACCGCCGGGCGGATCGCGCTGGCCGGGCTGCTGGTCCACGGCGTCTATCTCAGCGGCATCTTCATCGCCATCTCACAGGGCCTGCCGGCAGGGGTGACCGCGCTGGTCGTCGGCATCCAGCCGCTGCTGACCGCAGCATTGTCCGGCCCGCTGCTGGGAGAACGGGTGACCGGACGCCAATGGGCCGGACTGCTGCTGGGCCTTGCCGGCGTCGGGCTGGTGGTGCGGGAGAAGCTGTCCATCGACGCCGCGCATCTGGTCCCGTTCGGCTATGCGCTGGTGGCGCTGGTCGGCATCACGCTGGGCACGCTGTACCAGAAGCGCCATGGCGGCGGCATGGATCTGCGCAGCGGCACCGCCATCCAATACGGCGCCACCGCGCTCGCCCTGGCCGTCGCCGCCCCGCTGACCGAGACGATGCAGGTGCAATGGACCGGGGAGTTCGTCTTCGCCCTGCTGTGGCTGTGCTTCGTGCTGTCGGTCGGCGCCATCTTCCTGCTGTTCGCCCTGATCCGCCGCGGTGCTGCGGCAAAGGTCGCCAGCCTGTTCTACCTGACCCCGCCGGTCACCGCGCTGATCGCCTGGCTCCTGTTCGGCGAGAAGCTGGGCCTCGTGGCATTGGCCGGCATGGCGGTGGCGGTCTGCGGCGTGGCGCTGGTGAACCGGAAGTAGGCGAAGGGGCCGGGTGAGCCGCCGGGCGAAGGCGCCGGCCGCGGTAAGATTTCGCTGGATCGTCCGCCCGCTCAGCAATCTAATATGTCTGACAAATCAATAATCCCCTGGGGAGGGACGCGATGGCGGACGTGTTGGACTTCGGCAGCTTCGACTACATCATCGCGGGCGGCGGCACGGCCGGCTGCGTGCTGGCCAACCGGCTGTCGGCCGATCCGGACGTCTCGGTCCTGCTGCTGGAGGCGGGCGGCAAGGACAGCTGGGTGTGGCTTCACATTCCCGCCGGCTATCTGTTCTGCATCGGCAATCCGCGCACCGACTGGTGTTTCAAGACGGAGGCCGAGCCGGGGCTGAACGGCCGCAGCATCCATTACGCCCGCGGCAAGGTGCTGGGCGGCTGTTCGTCGATCAACGGCATGATCGCCATGCGCGGGCAGGCGCGCGATTACGACGAATGGGCGGCCATCACCGGTGATTCGCGCTGGAGCTGGAAGGAGGTGCTGCCGGTCTTCAAGGGCAGCGAGGATTATTGGCGCGGCGCCGACGAGATGCACGGTGCCGGCGGCGAATGGCGGGTGGAGCGGCAGCGGTTGCGCTGGGACCTGCTCGACCGCTTCGCCGAGGCGGCGCAGCAGGCAGGCATCCCGCGAAACGACGATTTCAACCGCGGCGACAATTTCGGCGTCGGCAGTTTCGAGGTGAACCAGAAGGGCGGCATCCGCTGGAGCGCGGCCAAGGCCTTCCTGCGCCCCGCTCTCGATCGGCCCAACCTGAAGCTCGCCATCGAGGCGGCCATCGACAAGGTGGAGATCGCCGACGGCCGCGTCACCGGCATCCGCTTCACCGTCAAGGGGGAGCCGGCACGGGCAACCTCGAAGATCGAGACGGTGCTGGCGGCAGGCGCCATCGGCAGCCCGGCGATCCTCCAGCGCTCCGGCATCGGCCCGGCGGAGCATCTGAGGAAGCTGGGAATACCCGTGGTGCTGGACGCTCCGGACGTCGGCGCCAACCTGCAGGACCATCTGCAACTGCGCATGATCTACAAGGTCGACGGCATCGTCACGCTGAACAAGCGGGCCGGCAGCCTGTTCGGCAAGGCGATGATGGGGCTGGAGTACGCGCTGTTCCGCAAGGGACCGCTGACCATGGCGCCCAGCCAGCTCGGCGTCTTCGCCAAATCCTCAGCTGAGGTCGCGACCGCCGATCTGGAATACCATGTGCAGCCGCTGTCGCTGGAGAAGTTCGGCGATCCGCTGCACGCTTTCCCGGCCTTCACCGCCAGCGTCTGCGACCTGCGCCCGGCCTCGCGCGGCTGGACCCGCATCACCACCGCCGACCATCGCGAGAATCCGGCCATCGCCCCCTGCTACCTGTCCGATCCGGCCGACAAGGCGAAGGCGGCCAAGGCGCTGGCGCTGACCCGCCGCATCGTGGCGCAGCCGGCGCTGGCCCCCTACCACCCGCAGGAATACAAGCCCGGCCCCAGCTTCCAGACCGAAGAGGAGCTTGCCAAGGCCGCCGGCGACATCGGCACCACCATCTTCCACCCCGTCGGTACCTGCCGGATGGGCGGCAAGGACGACGCCACCGCCGTCACCGATGCGGAGATGCGGGTGCGCGGCGTGCGCGGCTTGCGGGTGATCGACGCCTCGGTGATGCCGACGCTGACCTCCGGCAACACCAATACGCCGACGGTGATGATCGCCGAACGCGGCGCCGCCCTGATGCGGGCCGACCGCCGCGCCACCCTGAAAGGGTAATCCGTCCGAAAAGCGCCGCCGACAGCGCAAAAATTTCGCTCGGCGGCCCAACAATCCGCAATGGGATTTTCCGATCACCCCCAATCCACGGCCAACCCGCAAAATCATTTGCCTGCGAAAGGTGCAGACTTGTCCCCAACGATAGAAATCCGAGGGGACGAGAGATGGACGGCATGCCGAAAGGCCTGCGGGCGGAACGGGCGGAGATCGACCGGAGCTATCGCCTGGACGACCGCTACAGCCGGGCCGAGGGCCAAGTCTATCTGTCCGGCACCCAGGCGCTGGTCAGGCTTCTGCTGCTCCAGGCGGAAAGCGACCGGCGGGCAGGGCTGAACACCGCCGGCTTCGTCAGCGGCTATCGCGGCTCGCCGCTGGGCGGGCTGGATCAGGCGCTGTGGCAGGCCAGCCGGCATCTCGACGCCCATGCCATCAGCTTCGTCCCCGGCGTGAACGAGGATCTGGGCGCCACCGCCGTGATGGGCACCCAGCAGGTCGAATCCTCCGGCGAGGGCACCGTCGATGGCGTGTTCGGCCTGTGGTACGGCAAGGGGCCGGGGGTGGACCGCTCCGGCGACGTGCTGAAGCATGCCAACGCCTATGGCAGTTCGCCGCGCGGTGGCGTTCTGGCGGTGGCCGGCGACGACCATGGCTGCGTGTCCTCCAGCATGCCGCACCAGAGCGACCTTGCGATGATCGCGTGGTCGATGCCGGTGCTGAACCCGTCGGGCGTGCGCGAGTTCCTCGATTTCGGCCTGTACGGATACGCGCTGTCGCGCTTTTCCGGCGCCTGGGTCGGGTTCAAGGCGATCTCGGAATCGGTGGAAAGCTCCGCCACCGTGCGGCTGCCGTCGCTCGACCGCGGCTTCCTGCCGGTGGAGTTCGATCCGCCGCCGGGGGGCTTGCATTACCGCTGGCCCGACCTGCCCAGCCTCGCCATCGAGGAACGTCTTGCCGCCAAGGTCGCGGCGGTGAAAGCCTTCGCGCGCGTCAACCGCATCGACCGCACCGTTCTTGGCCGGGGCGGCTGGCTGCGCATCGTTACAACCGGCAAGGCGCATCTCGACCTGATGGAGGCTCTGCGCCTGCTGGGCATCGGCCCGGTGGAGGCGGCGGAGATCGGGTTGTCGGTCCACAAGATCGGCCTGTCCTGGCCGCTGGAACCCGACTTCGCCTTGACCGCCGCCCGCGGTGCCGAGGAGATCCTGGTGGTCGAGGAAAAGGCTCCCGTCGTCGAGGGCCAGTTGAAGGACCTGCTGTTCCACCTGCCGGCCGGCGAGCGTCCGCGCGCCGTGGTCGGCAAGACCGACGAGTTCGGCGCCCATCTCCTGCCCGCCACCGGGGAACTGCGCCCCTGGATCGTCGCCAAGGCCCTGGTGGAGCGCATCCGCCACCGCTTCCCGGAGCGTGACTTCGCCAATCGTCTGGCCGACCTGCTGCCGGCCGAAGCCCCCGCCGCCCCCGCCCTGCCCCGCACCCCCTATTTCTGCTCCGGCTGCCCGCACAGCAGCTCCACCAAGGTGCCGGAGGGCAGCAAGGCGATGGCCGGCATCGGCTGCCATTTCATGGCGTCGTGGATGGACCGCGACACGGTGGGCCTCAGCCAGATGGGCGGCGAGGGCGTCAGCTGGATCGGGCAGTCGCGCTACAGCAAGCGCCCGCACATCTTCCAGAATCTGGGCGAGGGCACCTATTTCCATTCCGGGCTGCTGGCGATCCGGCAGGCGGTGGCCGCCAAGGTCAACATCACCTACAAGATCCTGTTCAACGATGCCGTCGCCATGACCGGCGGCCAGCCGGTCGACGGGCCGATCTCCGTCGACGCCATCACCCGCCAGCTGGCGGCGGAGGGCATCACCCGCATCGCCGTGGTCAGCGACGCGCCGGAGAAGTATGACAGCCGGTCAGGCTTGGCTCCCTTCACCACCGTGCATCACCGTGAGGATCTCGACGCCGTCCAGCGCGAGATGCGCGAGATCCCCGGCGTCACCGCCATCGTCTATGAGCAGACCTGCGCCGCCGAGAAGCGCCGCCGGCGCAAGCGCGGCACCATGGACGACCCGGCCCGCCGCATGGTCATCAACGATCTGGTCTGCGAAGGCTGCGGCGATTGCGGGAAGAAGTCGAACTGCCTGTCGGTGCAGCCAAAGCAGACCGAATTCGGCGTGAAGCGGCAGATCGACCAGTCCAGCTGCAACAAGGATTATTCCTGCGCCGACGGCTTCTGCCCCAGCTTTGTCTCGGTGATGGGCGGATCCTTGCGCAGGCCGAATCCGGACAAGGTCGCCGCCCGCTTCGCCGACGATCTGGCGGCATTGCCGCTGCCGCATTACAGTGCGGCGGAGGATCCGGCTGAAATCCTGATCGTCGGCGTCGGCGGCACCGGCGTCGTCACCGTCGGCGCGGTGCTGGCGATGGCCGCTCATCTGGAGGGCAAGGCGTCCTCCGTGCTCGACTTCATGGGCTTCGCGCAGAAGGGCGGCGCAGTCTACAGCTACCTCCGCGTGGCCGGCGATGCGACGCGGCTCAATCAGGCGCGGATCGACCCGAAGCAGGCGCAGCTGGTGCTGGCTTGCGACACGGTGGTCGCCGCCTCGCCCGACGCGCTGAAGACGGTACGGCTGGGCCGGACGCGGGTGGTGGCGAACGCCCATGTCGCCCCGACCGGCGCCTTCACCCGCGACGGCACCAAACTGCCCGATGCCGGCGGGCTGCTGCGGAGCCTGCGCCGCGCCGCCGGACCCGACCGGGTGGAGGTGGTGGACGCCAACCGGGTGGTCACCGCCCTGTTCGGCGACAGCATCCTCGCCAACGTGTTCCTGATGGGCGTCGCCTTCCAGAAGGGGCTGCTGCCGGTCGGGTTGGAGGCGCTGACCCGCGCCATCGAACTGAACGGCACCGGCGTCGCCGCCAACCTGCGCGCCTTCGCCTTCGGCCGCCTCGCCGCGCACCGGCCGGAGTTGCTGGCGACGCTGGGGGCGGAGGAGGAAGCGCCCGCGACAGATCTCGCTACCATCGTCGAGCGCCGCGCCGCCTTCCTCGCCGACTATCAGGACCGCGCCTATGCCGACCGCTACCGCGCGCTGGTGGAGCGGGCGCGGCAGGCGGAGGCCCGCGTTGCCCCCGGCTCCACCGCCCTGGCCGAAGCGGTGGCGCGCAGCGCCTTCAAGCTGATGGCCTACAAGGACGAGTATGAGGTCGCCCGCCTGCACAGCGACCCGGCCTTCCGCAAAAGCCTGGAGGAGCGCTTCGAAGGCGACTGGAAGCCGCTCTTCCACCTCGCCCCGCCTCTGCTGTCGCGCGACACCAACGGCTATGGCGAGCCGCGCAAGATGGCGCTGGGTGCCTGGATCCTGCCGGTGTTCCGCGGTCTGTCGGCGATGAAGAAGCTGCGCGGCACCGCGCTCGACCCGTTCGGCTACACGGCGGAGCGGAAGATGGAACGCGCCCTGATCGCCCGTTATGAGGCGACGGTGGCGGAGATCGCCGAGCGGCTGTCGGCCGACCGGCTTGCCACCGCGGTGGAGCTGGCGGCCTTGCCGCAGGAAATCCGCGGCTTCGGCCCGGTCAAGCACCGCGCGCTGGAGGCGGTCGAGCCGCGCTGGCGGGCGCTGGAACAGCGGTTGCGGGAGCGGACTGCTCAGGCGGCGTGAGGGAGACGGCGTGAGGCGGCCTCACTTCGCCAGGAAGTGAAGGAAGGGGAAGGCTTCGAAGTCGAAACGGATCAGGGCCGGCGCCCCGCCGCTGCGGACCAGATGGTCGTATGTGCAGTAGGGCGCCGCCTGATCCAGCCCCCAGAAAGCCCGGCCCTCGTCGAAATGCCGGCCGATATAGGCGACGACGAAGTCGAGGTATCGCTGGGCCGCCGGCGTACGGTTGAAGGCCAGGAAGCCGGCGAGGAAATCACGGGTCGGGCCGCGCCCCCGCCGGTCCTGCATCACCGCCACGTCCCACGCCTGCCAATCGGCCATCGCAAGCCCCGGATCGCTGAGCAGCAGCGCATCGACATCGACCTGGATCACCGGCCCGGTGCCCTGCCGCAGAAGCTGCTGCGTCACCGCGAAACGGGCGGAGGCGAAATAGGTCAGCCGCACCGGGTCCGGCAGGGCGGCGAGGTCGATGGTCTCGAAGGAGACGGAGAGCGGGGCGTCGCCGTCGGCGGCCAGCCGCATCAGCTCCGCCTCGGTGTCGTCCGACGGGTTGACGACATGGACATGCAGGGCGCAGGACGGCGCCTTCTCCAGCCGGGTGGCGAGGAAGCCGGCGCCGAAGCGGCGCCAATAGGTCTCGTCGCAGCCCACCAGCAGGATCGGCCGGCCATCGGCGTTAGGCGGGACCGGCATGCGGCGGACGGCGCGCCCAAAGCATGCAGGGGGTTCGGCGGCCAGACCGTCGAAGAAGGCCGGCTCGCCGCGCACCATCGACCACAGCAGCATCTCGAAATCGGCGGAGATGTCCTGCGGCGTCCAATGGCGGGCGTGTTTGCGGAAATAGCGGCTGGCGAGGTCGAGCCGACCCCGGCGATACAGGCGATAGCAGACCACCGACAGGGCGACGCTGTCCCGCGGCTCCGCCATCAGCCGCCGACGCGCCGCGGCGGTGATCCGGTCCAGCATCGCGTCGTCCATCACCCCGGTCTGAATCGCCACCACCGCTGTGCCGAACAGGTTCTTCACGGCATCGGCATGGCCGTCCGCCGCGGCATCGGCGAAGGCGGCGACCGCCTCCCCCAGGGCGATCCGGTCGACGGTCTTTCCGGCGGTGGCGAGCACCGCCGCCATCAGCCGGCTCGCCGCCAGCCGGCACAGGCCCAGCCGGTACCGGCAGTCGGCCCGGCCGGGATAGAGCGCGTCCAACCGCCGGTAACACTCCTCCGCCTCGTCCGTCCGCTCCTGGGCATAGAGGCAATCGCCGAGCCGCAGCAGATAGGCGTCGGACTCGGGCGCCAGCCGCAAGGCCCGGCGCAGCGCGACGGCGGCACCGGCGCCGTCGTCCAGATCGGTCAGGGCGCCGGCCAGATTGCCGAAGGGTTTGACCCACCCCGGATCGATGGCGGTCGCCACCCGGTGATGAGCGGCGGCCCGATCCGCCTGACCCGCCGCCCGCAGCGCCGATCCGAGATTGTCGTGATAGGCGGCGCAGAGGGTATCCCGCCGGATCGCCTCGCCGATCAGCCGCACGGCTTCGGCGGACTGGCCGGACTGGTGATGCAGCACGCCCAGCAGGTGCCACGCATCAGCGACCTCGGGGGCCGTCTGGATGATCTTCCGGTAGATGTCCGCCGCCTCGGCCAGGCGATTGCCCTGGTGCAGCCCGACGGCCATGCGCAGCGCTTCGGATACGGTGGTCATGGCGGGCGGACTTCCGATGTGGGATCTTTCGTCGGAGAGGGGATCTTTGGGCTACATCGCGCCCAGATCCTGCGCCTCCAGCACCGTTTCCGGCAAGGTCAGCGACAGCCCGTCGAAGGGTGCCAGCAAGGCGCGGACGTTGGAGCCGACGCCGCAGGCCCGGTATTCCAGGCGCACCGCCTCGATCCGTTCCGGCAGCATCCGCTTGTGGTCGGTGATCAGCTGCCACGCCAGGACGCAGCTGTTCTCCCCATCCTGGGCGGTGACATAGTCGTAGTCGCCGTAGCGGTTGCGGCGGGCGGCGTCGGCGACCTTGACGGTCATCTCCGGGAACTCGCGCCTGGTCGTCGCCAGCAGCGTTTCCATGGTGTAGAGCGGCACCGGGAAGACGCGCGGCGGCTGGACCAGGGCGCCGAACAGGCTGTCGGGCAGGGTCTGCACGTCGACGGTCAGGCGGTTCTCCCCCGGCAGAACCGTCGGGTTGCCCAGCACGACGATGTAGGATTTGTAGACGGCGCCGGTGTCGCGCATGCGGGCGGCAACGATGGGGAAGTCGCGGCTGTCCGGCATGGTCACCGGCAGCGCAGTCGGCTGCACGCGCCGCCACGGGGTGGGCGCCTGGGTCAGGTTGTCGCGGACCCAGCCGGCGCAGCCGGAGGTCAGCAGCGTCGCCGCCGCCAAAGCAGCCAACAGCGCCGCGCGCTTCCAGCCGGTCCGGGCCATACCGGAAATCGAAGTGTCGGAAATTTGACTCTCGGGCATCAGGGCTCCCTTACCAGTCATGCCCTTACCAGTCATGATAAATGGTCTTCCAGGTGATGCTCACGCCTTCGCGTGATTCCTCGGTGCTCAGCCGGTCGTCTACGGACTTGAACTGGGCATAGGCCTCGTCGAAGCGCATCAGGTTGTAGAGCGCCCAGCCGCGCAGGATCCCGAGGTTCCGCGGCTCCGGCGTCAGCTCCTTGCGGGCGTCGAGCAGGCGCAGCACGTCGTTGTAGCGCTTGTCCTCCAGCGCCCGGTTCGCCTCCGTCGCCATCAGCGACGCGCGGATTTCCGCCTTCTGCGCCGGGGTCATGTTGGCGCGCGGCAGGTCACGGGTCAGGCCGACCGTGTCGCCGGTGGCCAGCCGCGCCACCGCCTGACCATAGGCGTTCTCCTGCGCCAGCGTCGCCTTCTGCGGCAGGCCGGCCGCTGCCGGCGTGCGCGTCGTCCCGGTGGATGCGCCGCCCTTCGCCGGTTCGCGCGCGGCCATCGCCTGCGCCTCGGCGAAGGCGGCCTCGGCCTCCGACGGGCGCTTCATCTCCAGCAGGCACCAGCCGCGCTGCTGCAGAAGGGCGGCGGTCGGACCGCTTTTGGCGATGCTGTTGCGGATGATGCTGAGGCACTCGGCGAAGTCCTGGCGGGCCAGCGCCCGGTCAAGCTCGCTCGGCCCCTGCGGGCCGCTGCGCCCGCCGCCGGCCCCGCGCGGCGGATCCACCGCCTTTAGCGCCTGATCGATCCGGCTCGACTTGCCCTTCCACGGTGCGGCGGCGGCGCGGGCCTGCGCCTTCTCACCCAAGCCGTTGTAGGCCAGCACCAGCCCTTCCGCCGCCTTGTCGGACGGCACCCAGCCGTTGGCCTGCGAGAACCAGCTCTGCGCCTCGGCGAAGTTCTTCTGCTTCTGGAAATACCAGCCGAGCGCGATGGCGCCGTCGGCGTCCTGCTTGTCGCGGACGATGCCCTGGATGCGCGACAGGTCACCCGCCGTCAGCGCGCCGGGCTTGGCATTGCCGAGACGCTCCAGCAGCCGGCCGGTCTCAAGCTCGGCCTCCGCGGTGCGGACGGTGGAGTAATCCTCCCCCTTCGCCGGGTTGGCGGTGGCGCCCAGCGCGGTCAGTTCGCGCAGCTGGTCCGGGCTGAGATAGCGCGACGCCTTGAAGATGGTGTCGCGCCGCTCCTTCGCCTTGGGGCAGGTGCTGACGATGGTCCGGTAGGTGTCGAAGGCGCGGTCGGCCTGCTTCAGCTCGGCATAGGCCTCGGCCAGCCGCCACGCATTGTCCAGCCGGTTGCAGGCCACCGCCTCCGGATGGGCGGCGGCGGCATCGACCACCTCCTGCCAGCGCTTGGTGTCGCTGGCCGAGCGGATGCGGCCGGCGCTTTCGGCGGTGTCGAGTTCCTGCAGAAGCTTGTCCGACGGCTGCCAGGACGGCGACTTGCGCCGCTGCTCGGCGATGGCCGCCCGCGCCTCCGCCACCTTGCCGGCGGACATCAGGTTCCAGAACGGCGTCTCGTCGACGCCCGGGGTGGTCGGCTGCGGCGCGAACAGGTCCTTGGGCGGTTCCCAGCCCGGGTCGAGCGCGCGCAGCCGGGCGATCTCGGCCTCCAGCCGCTCGCCGTCGCCGATGCGGGCGTAATAGCGCAGCGCCGTCTCGTCCACCTTGCCGGCGGCGGGGGCCGAGCCGCTGCCGGGAGCCGGCGCCACCTCCACCTTCACGCCGGGGGCGAGCGCGCGGCCGCCGCCGTTCGACTGCGCCCATGCACCGGTTCCGGCAGCGGCGGTGGCGATGCCGGCGAGAAGAAGGGCCGAAAGAAGGACAGGACGGGTCACGGATCGATCCCCAGGCTTTGCGCCGCCAGCGCGGACAGATGGGCCAAGGTGGTGGAGTAATAGTCTTCGTCAGGCGCCAGCGGCGGCACCGTCACAGGATCACCCGCGCCGGCAAGACGGCAGGCCAAGCGGTAGACCGCCAGCATGCCGACCGATGCCGCCACCTGTGTGGTGGTGCCGCCCGGAAGCGAGACGGTGGCGGGCACCGTCGCGCCGCCGTATTTCGTCGCCAGCGTCGCGAAGGGCCGGAAATAATAGGGATCGCGGTAGCCGTCCCACGCCAGATAGAGCGGCACCCGCACGGCGTCGTAGCCGTACTGTTTCTTGAATCCGTCGGCGATGCCCACCGCCCCGGCGGCATCCAGCGTCATCCAGTCCGGCGGCAGTTGGAACCCGCCGAAGCGCGCCTTCGACAGCAGCACCAGCCCGGCATCCGACAGCTTGCTCCAGCGTTCTCCGCCGGGAAGGGCGGCGAAGGCGCGGATGGCCGGAAAGATCCAGTAGCTGGGGTTGAGGACCAGCGTGTCGCCCTTGCGGAAGCCGTCGCGTCCCGGCAGCAGCACGGTCAGCCCGGCCTGCTCCACCAGCAGGCCGGAGGCCAGCGCCTTGACGATGGCGGCGGCGGCGGTGCGGTAGGCCTCCGCCTGCCAGACCTCGGCGGCGCGCAGCAGCGCCCAGGCGATCAGCATGTCGCCGTCCGACGCGTTGTTGCGATCGGCAACGCCGCCGTCGGGCGTCCAGCGCCAGGCGGCCAGCCCGTCGCCGCGCACCATCAGCACGCGCTGGGTCCAGCCCCACAGCCGGTCGAAGGCGGCGCGGTCACCCGCCGCCACCGCCAGCAGCATGCCGTAGCCCTGCCCTTCGGAATGGCTGATGCCCTTGTTGCCGGTGTCGACGATCCGACCTTCCGGCAGCAGGAAGCGCTCGGCATAGCGGCGCCACGCCGCCGCGTCGAAGGGCGCCGCGCGCAGGTTTCCCGGCAAGGCCGCCGCCAGCCCGAGGGCGGCCGATCCGATCAGCAGGTCGCGCCGCGATGCCGTCATGATCCGCTTCCCTCCCCCACGCTGCTTTCGCCCCCGCTGCGTTCACGATGCCCGCCCTTCAGCAGCAGGCGCATGCTGACCGTCAGCACCACCGCCGTGCCCAGCAGCAGGGCGAACAGGACCTCGATCCGCTGCGACAGGTTGCGGGCCAGAATCAGGATCAGGTTGCCGATGTCAAAGGGATTGAGAATGATCTGGTAGGGGCGCGACGCCTCCAGCGTGGTGACGGCCGGCGCCGCGCTGCTCCACAGCGCCCCGCCGCCGCGCAGCTTGTCCCACTGCTTCTCCCCCTGGCCCGCCTCGCCCAGGCTGCGCATGGCGCGGTCGATGGCGCGCGGGTCCGAAGCGGTCAGCAGGGTCCAGGTCAGCGGATCGTTGCCGGGAGCCCGGTATTGCAGCAGGGCCGCCTCCGGCAGCGTCTCGGCGGTCTCGGTCAGCGCCACGACGTCGACCGGGGCATCCTCCACCGTCCAGTGGTTGATGTAGCGCGCGGCGGCCGCCACCACCCGCCGCGCCCAATCGGGCAGCCAGCCATGTCCGGCGGCCGGTTCCCTGGCGTCGCCGGCCATCCGCTGCCAGCGGTTCGCCGTTCCGCCGTCTGCCGCCATCGCCGACCCCATCAGGCCGATCTGCCCCGACGTCTGCGCCGTTGCTCCCGGCCGTGCCGCACCGGTGCGGGCGGCGTTGCCCGACCAGCCCAGCCGCAGCCGGTCGGCCAAGGCACGGCGGTCGGCCGCCGCCATCGGCTCGCCCCGCGCCTTGGCCTGGGCGATCAGCGATCCCGCCTCCAGCAGTCCGGCCAGACGGTCGGCGGGAAGCGGCGCGGTGGCGAAGACCGCCTGCGGCAGCGCCGCGACCGGGCCGACGATCAGCGCGTTGTCGTTCGGCGCGCCGTCCCAGCCGGTGTAGGGCACCACCGCCATCAGGTCGCCCGCCCTTTGCGCCAGCTTGGCGGTCAGGCTCCAGGCGGCGCCGGACCAGGCGGGATCGCGCCCGACGACCACGAGGTCGAAGGGCGGCGCCGGCTCGCCCCCGGCGACGCCGCCATAGGGGTAGGCGGTGCTGGCGAAGCCGCGCAGGTTGGGCAGGGTGACCAGACGGGCGAAGCCGGGGATCTCGATGCTGGAGCTGTCCAGCAGGGTGAAGGTCGGGCGCCGCACCGCGAAGACGCAGTCGGTGCCGCCGGCCGGCGGCAGTTCCGCCTCCACCTCGATCAGGTTGGGACCGGGGCGGAACAGCGCCATCGCCAGCGGCATCTCGCCATTCTCGATCACGCCGCTGGACCGCTTGTCGACCTCCATGGCGCCGGCCGACTTGCCGTTCACCCGGACGTTCAGCACCGCACCCGGCCCGAGATTGCCTTCGAAGGCGCCATTGACGTGGAACAGGATGGAACGGTCGCTGACCGGGGCGAAGCCGGCCGGCAGCGTCAGGCCGAAATGGCCGGTGTAGCGGTAGCCGCTGTGCTGCACCGTCTGGAAGCCCAGCTCCGACAGGCGATAGCGCCCCTCCGCCTGCACCGGCGCGGGCGGCGGGGCGGCGGGCGCGGGCGCGTCGGCGACGATCATCGCGGTCTGGGTCGGCAGCGGCCGGGTGACGTCGGACAGCCGCATCACCGCCTGATCGACCTCCTGCTGCGTCCGGCCCGACGCGACGGCGACGAAGCCGCCGCCGGTCCCGTCGCCTGCGGCCGGCAGGGGATAGACCGCCAGGAACGGGCCGGTGATGGCGGCGGCGCGCGCTTCCCCCAGGATCGGCGCGATGCGGTCGCGGGTGCCGATCAGGATGTTCTTGCCGCCGGGCAGCGGCAGGCTTTCCAGCGTCGGCGCCGCACCGCCGGCGGGCTTGGCCGGCACCGGCACCGCCACAACGCGCGGGGTCCGGTCGCCCAGCAGCAGGCCATAGGACTGCGCCACCATGGAGCCCCAGCCGAGATGGTCGGCGTCGATCTCGCTGCCGGGATAGAGGATCGCCAGCGGTTCGCGCGCCCGGTCGACGGAGGCCAGCAGCTGGCGCATCATCGCGAGGTCCGGTTCCGGCACGCCGCCGTCCGACAGGAGGGTCAGTGAGGACGCCGCCAGATTGACCCGCGCCCACAGGTCGTAGGTGCCGCGGACCGTGCAGATGGCGCGGTGCTGGGCGCTGGTCTGGAAGACGATCTGGTTCTCGCCGGGACGAATCAGGCTGCCCGGCAGGGTGATGGAGGCGTTGACCGGTCCCCGGAAGGCGGAAAGCGGCAGGTCGGCCACCGGCGAGCCGTTGATGAAGACCGACATCGCCCCCTTCTCGGGCAGGATGTCGATGCCGTTCTCGTAGGTCAGCGCCAGCACGGCGGAGGTCAGCCCGACCACCGGCGGCAGGACGGCGCGCAGGACCACCGTCTCCGTCTCGCCGTTGAGGGTGACGTCCGGCTGGTCGTCGCGCAGGTTCGACAGCGGGATCACCCGCTTGTCAGCCGCCAGCACCGGCGGCGCCCAGCCGATCCACAGGGACAGCAGAGCCAGCAGCATCCAGCCGGCCCGGCGAACACCGGTATGATTGCGCATGCCCGCCATCGCCGTTACGGAGCCTGGAAGGTCACGATACGCCGCAGCGCGCCGGGCAGAGCCAGCAGCACATGCCCCAGCCGCGGCACCACCCGAGTGGCGAAGAAGAGCAACCCGCCGAAGAAGGTCGGCGCGGCCACCCGCTTGCGGTCCAGGAAGATGTCCCAGCCGACGCTGTTGCCGAAGACGAAGCGCGCCATCTCCACGATGTCCTGGCGGTCGCGCGGGGCGAATCCGGCGCCGACCGCCAGCTCGCCGCCGCGCATCTCGATGCGGAAAATGCGCACGCCGGTGGTGGTCGCCGCCTCCGTCTCCGTCGCGGCGATGGTCAGGACCGGCGTGCGGTCGGGCTGGGCCAGCAGATCGCGCCATTGCGGATCGACCACCAGCCCGACGCCGCCGGCCGACACGTCGGCGACCGTCAGGTCGATGCTGGTCCCGTCCTCGAATTTCAGCGCCGCCAGGCGGTCGACGGTGAAACGCTCCTGCCGGCGGACGCGCTTGCGCTCATAGACGACGGCGAGGCCGCCCAGCGCCAGCAGGAAGCTCAGCGAACACCACACCGCCACCGGCACGATGGCGGCGCGGTGTTCCGGGAAGATCGAATAGCGCCAGGCGCAGGCGCCCAGACCGGCGGCCAGCAGCAGCGTGGTGA
>PJUA01000354.1_pt1 | contig 29930 bp, 27 predicted proteins | sample 1512151 | NCBI WGS metagenome assembly PJUA01 (sample SAMN08177678, study PRJNA422409) | Soil metagenome, whole genome shotgun sequencing project. | isolation source: Soil enriched on filter paper: beechwood xylan treatment | place: USA: Madison | collected 2015-01-15
ACGTTTCTTCCGTCCAGCACAACTTTGCCGCGAGCAATTTGAGCGATTACATACGGCAGCAGCGCTTGCTCCACTGTATGAATCCGCTCGGATAGACTTTCCCGCGTATCCCCATGCTCCACCTCAACAACCCGCTGGGCAATAATGGGACCGCTATCCAAGCCGCCGTCTACATAATGCACCGTCACGCCAGTCACTTTTACGCCGTACTCCAGAGCTTGTCCGATTCCGTCAACGCCGGGAAAAGCCGGCAGCAGCGAAGGATGAACATTGATCATTCGGCCATAAAAAGGCTCCACCAGCACCGGCGTCAAAATACGCATATATCCGGCAAGCACAATCAGCCCGATGCCCCGCTTCTCCAGCTCCGCCAGGATAACTCGCTCATAGTCCTCTCTTGAGGCATACTCCTTTGGCTTGAACAAAAAGGCTTCAACGCCCGCCTTCGCCGCCCGCTCCACAACGGGAGCGCTCGGCTTGTCACAAACAAGAAGCCCGATTTCGACATCGAGCTTCCTGTCCCGCACCGCATCGGCAATGGCTTGAAAGTTGCTTCCTTGTCCGGATGCAAATACCGCAATGCGCAGGCTAGCCATTACACCTCAGCTCCCGTAAAGGTCACGATACGGCTGCCTTCCGTAATTTTGCCGATGGTATAAGCTTTTTCTCCAAGGCTTTCCGCCACGCGTACCGCTTCCTCCGCCTGTTCGGCAGGAACGACAATAACAAGGCCGATGCCCATATTAAACGTTGTAAACATATCGCGATTCGTAATCTCGCCTTTTTTCTGCATCAGCTCAAAGATTGGCAGGATCGGCCACGAGCCGTATTGGATGTCCGCGTTAACGCCTTCCGGCAGCACGCGCGGAATATTTTCGATAAAGCCGCCGCCTGTAATATGCGCCATGCCTTTCACTTGTACCTTACTGATCAGCTCAAGCGCCTGCTTCACATAAATGCGGGTTGGCTCAAGCAGCACGTCGCCCAGCTTTGCTCCGCCCAGCTCGTCAAGCTGCTGGTCCAGCGAATAACCTGCCTCTTCAAGCAGCAGACGGCGCACCAGAGAGAAGCCATTGCTGTGAATGCCGCTGGAAGCAAAGCCCAAAACAACGTCGCCCGGAGCAATCGTGGAGCCGTCGATCATTTTTTTTCTGTCGACGATGCCAACGGTGAAGCCTGCGATATCGTATTCCTCCTGGGAATACATACCCGGCATTTCCGCCGTTTCGCCGCCAATCAACGCACAGCCGGACTGAACGCAGCCTTCAGAGATTCCTTTGACGATAGCTTCGATTTTTTCGGGAACCACTTTGCCGCAAGCCAGATAATCCAGGAAAAAGAGAGGCTCCGCGCCTTGCACGATGATATCGTTGACGCACATTGCAACGGCGTCGATGCCGATTGTATCGTGCTTGTCCATAGCAAAAGCAAGCTTCAGCTTAGTGCCTACGCCGTCCGTGCCGGATACCAGCACAGGCTCCTCGTATTTGCTTTTGTCCAGGCTGAACAAACCGCCAAAGCCGCCAAGCTCCGCCAGCACCTCCGGACGGTATGTCCGCTTCACGTGTTTCTTCATCCGTTCGACCGCTTCATTGCCCGCGGCAATGTCGACGCCGGCTTTTTTGTACGCTTCTGACACGATCATCGCACCTTTCGTTTTGGGGCTCAATGGCAGAAACAGAAATTTAGCTATATATGCGGGGCGGGCGCTGCGGGGCAGAGGGTTCTTCCGATCGCAGTTAAAATCAGATTTTCATTGAACAATTTTTAATGGTTAAAATCTGATTTTACAAGCGAACACTCCGTTTCTCCAGAATCCCTCTGCCCCTCCGCTGCTTCGCACTATTTAGCTAAAATCTGTTTTTATATTGAGCCTTTGTTTTTTCAATTAATAAATGGAGTTGAGCTAAAGATTTTCAACTGTGAGGAGAAGATTGATCCTCAGTTAACCTGCGGTTAGCACTGCCTTCGGTTAAACCCTGGTCAAGCGATGATTAGCTATGCCAGCGGTTAAACCCGGTCAAGCGTCGGCTAGCCTATGTCAAGCCGCGCCCGCTTTCTTTGTTTCAATCGGAAGAACTTTTCACACGTCGGCCCACACCGCTAAGATAAAACTCTTTTGTTCCACTTATATAGCAGGTATTAGCAGCTGCAGCTTTTGTCTGACTCTTCGTCTACGACTGTTGGGTAGTCGTTGTCGAAGCAGGCCATGCACATGCCGCGGTTATATGCGCCGTCGTTGCCGCCTACTGATTCGACAAAGCCTTGGTCGGTCAGGAAGGAAAGCGAATCGGCGTTGATTTCCTTGCAAATTTCCTCCACCGTCCGGAAGGATGCGATCAGCTCCTTGCGGTCCGGGGTGTCGATGCCGTAGTAGCACGGGTTTTTGAACGGCGGTGATGTGATGCGCACATGCACCTCCGTTGCTCCGGCCTCGCGCAGCAGGTTGACGATCCGGCGGGACGTTGTGCCACGTACGATGGAGTCGTCGATCATAACGACGCGTTTGCCTTCAACGACCTTGCGAACGGCGGACAGCTTCATCTTGACGCCTTTTTCGCGCAGCTCCTGGGAGGGCTGGATGAAGGTCCGTCCGGTATATTTGTTTTTGATGAGCCCAAGCTCGTATGGAATGCCCGTTTGCTCCGCATAGCCGATGGCGGCGGAAATGCTGGAGTCCGGCACGCCTGTTACGATATCCGCGTCCACGAAGGACTCAATCGCAAGGCGTTGGCCCATGCGCTTGCGCGCAGAGTGAATGTTGATGGTATTAATATCGCTGTCCGGTCTGGCAAAATAAATATATTCCATCGCGCAAGTCGCACGGCGTTCGATTTCTGCATAACGATCCTCGGTCATGCCCGTGGAATCCAGAATCAGCAGCTCGCCCGGCTGGACATCGCGGACATATTCCGCGCCGATGGTTTCAAAGGCGCAGGTTTCCGACGAAAACACATACGCGTCGCCGATACGGCCCATAACCAGCGGGCGAAGCCCGTGGGGATCGGATGCAACCAGCAGCTTGTCGTTGGTCATAATCAGGAATGCAAAGCCGCCGACGATGCGCTGCAGCGCTTCTTTTGCTGCCGTTACAAAATCCTTGGGCGAACGCGCGATCAAATGCGCGATAACCTCCGTGTCGCTGGAGGTCTGGAAGATGGAACCGCTCATCTCCAGCTCGCGGCGAATTTCAGGCGCGTTGACGATATTGCCGTTTGTCGCAACGCCAAGATCGCCGTCTCGATACCGGAAAATTAGCGGCTGCGCGTTAGCAAGCTGGCTTGCCCCCGACGTGGAGTAGCGGACATGCCCGATGGAGCGGTCGCCCGCCAGCATATCCAGCTTTTCCTTGTCGAACACTTCCTTGACCAGTCCCATGCCGCGGTGATAGTTAAAGGCGTTGCCTCTAGCCGTATCTACCGTACAAATGCCGGAGCTTTCCTCGCCCCGATGCTGCAGCGCATGCAGACCATAATACGACAGTCCGGCAGCATCGGGGTGGCCAAACACCCCGAATACGCCGCACTCCTCACGAAGCTTGTCAAACATATCATCCCGGCCGATGCCCTCGTTATAATGGTTGCCCGTCCACAGACGGGGAAGGGTCATCACTTCATGAGACATGGAATCGCATCCTTCCAAACCTTCTCCAGTTGTTGTACTGGCGAGTTAATGCCAGTCTTGCCGTTTACGTTAATGGTCAGAGCGTTTCCTGTTACTTTGCCGATTGCTGCATGGGACACGCCTTGCTCGCCCAGCCAAGCGATAAGCTTCTCCGCCAGCTCCGGCTTAGCCGAAAGCAAGATGCGGGATTGCGATTCACTGAACAAAAGATGGTCGGCGCGCAACTCGCTGCTGAGAGCAACCTCTGCGCCGATGCCGCCGCTGATGCAGGATTCTGCAAGAGCTGCCGCAATGCCGCCTTCAGACAAGTCATGCGCGGAGGCTACAAGGCCTTTTTGAATAGCGCCAAGCACAGCGTCCTGCACCTTTTTCTCCACTTCCAGATCAATGGCTGGAGGACGGCCCGATGGAGCGCCGTTCAGCACGTATTGCAGCTCGCTGCCGCCAAACTCGGCTTTCGTATCGCCGATCAGCACGATAACGTCGCCTTCGTTTTTGAAGCCTTGTGTCGTGATATGGTCATGATCGTGCACCAGACCAACCATGCCGATAACTGGCGTCGGGTAAATCGCGCCTTTGGCATTTTCGTTGTACAAGCTGACGTTTCCGCCGATAACCGGCGTATCCAGCTTGATGCAAGCCTCGCTCATGCCGTCTGCGGATTTTTCCAGCTGCCAGAATACTTCCGGCTTTTCCGGATTGCCGAAGTTCAGGTTGTCCGTAATCGCCAGCGGCTCGGCGCCGGAGCAAACGATATTGCGCGCCGCCTCCGCAACCGCGATACGGCCGCCTACTTCAGGGTCCAGATATACATAACGTCCGTTGCAGTCCGTAGTCATTGCCAGCGCCTTGCGCGTGCCGTCAATCAGCACAACTGCCGCGTCGGAGCCGGGTTGAACCGCCGTTGCCGTACGAACCATATAGTCATATTGATTGTAAACCCATTCCTTGCTCGCAACCGTCGGAGACGCCAGCACCTTTTCCAAAGCGCCATTCAGATCCGTAATTTCTGCAAAATCGGAGCTGTCCACGCCAGCGTTCTCACGGTAGTAAGCCGGCTCGGCGGAAGGTTTGTTGTAGACCGGACATTCGTCAACCAGCGCCGTAACCGGCATATCGGCCACTTCCTCGCCCTTGTGGAACAAGCGCAGACGTCCGTCATCCGTTACTTTGCCAACCTTGGCGCAAATAATGCCCCAACGGTCAAAAATTTCCTTCGCCTGCTCTTCATGCTGCGGCTCAACGACAAACAGCATGCGCTCTTGCGATTCAGACAGCATCATTTCATAAGGCGTCATGCCCGTTTCGCGCTGCGGTACCTCGTCGAGGTACAGCTCCAGGCCGTTGCCCGCTTTGGAGGCCATCTCCGCGCTGGAGCAGGTCAGACCCGCCGCGCCCATATCCTGAATGCCAAGCACGATGCCGGAATTGATCAGCTCAAGCGTTGCTTCCATAACGAGCTTTTCCATAAAGGGATCGCCGACTTGAACCGCTGTACGTTTCTCCTCGGATTCCTCCGACAGCTCCACAGACGCAAAGGTTGCGCCGTGAATGCCGTCGCGGCCGGTTGCCGGACCTACGTAGAAAACAGGGTTGCCTACGCCTTTGGCGACGCCGCGCTGGATTTTGTCATGGTCGATCAAACCAACGCACATCGCGTTAACAAGAGGGTTACCTTCATAGCTTTCGTCAAACATAACCTCGCCCGCAACGGTCGGGATGCCGATACAGTTGCCGTAGCCTGCGATGCCGCTGACAACATGCTCGAACAGGTATTTCACGCGCTCGCTGGCCAGATTGCCGAAGCGCAGACTGTTCAAGAGTGCAACGGGACGTGCGCCCATGGAGAAAATGTCCCGGATAATGCCGCCAACACCGGTTGCCGCGCCTTGATACGGCTCTACAGCAGAAGGGTGGTTATGGGATTCGATTTTGAAAACAACCGCCTGATTGTCGCCGATGTCTACGATGCCGGCGCCTTCGCCGGGACCCATCAGAACGCGCGGACCTGTCACCGGGAATTTTTTCAGGATCGGCTTGGAGTTTTTGTAGGAGCAATGCTCCGACCACATAACGCTGAATACGCCAATTTCCGTATAGTTAGGCTTGCGTCCCAGAAATCCGCAAATCAGCTCGTATTCATGGTCCGTCACGCCAAATTGCGTATAAATCCTCTGATCGGCGATTTGCTCCGCCGTTGGTTCCTTAGCCGTTAACTGCTGCGCCATGCTGTTCCCTCCATGCATTCAAAATCGATGTAAACATGCCTTTTCCGTCCTCGGAGCCGAGAAGCTGATTGACGGCGCGCTCGGGATGCGGCATCATGCCGACCACGTTGCCCGCTTTGTTGCTGATGCCCGCGATATTTTCAACGGAGCCGTTCGGGTTGGTATCGCCCGCATAGCGGAAAACGATTTGATTATTGGCTTTAAGCTCAGCCAACGTCTCGTCGTCGCAATAGTAGTTGCCTTCGCCATGGGCGATAGGAATATCAATGATGTCGCCTTCGGCATATTGGTTTGTAAACGGCGTAGCCGCGTTAACGACTTCAAGATTCGTGGAATGGCAGCGGAATTTCAAGCCATTATTGCGAATGAGAGCGCCAGGCAGCAAACCCGCTTCCGTCAGGATCTGGAATCCGTTGCAGATGCCAAGCACGTATTTGCCTTGCTCGGCCGCTTTTTTCACTTCGTTCATCACATTGGCAAACTGAGCGATCGCGCCGCAGCGCAGATAATCGCCATAGGAGAAGCCGCCTGGCACGATAATCGCGTCATATGCCGAAAGATCCGTAGCCGTATGCCATACGTAATCGACGGATTGACCGATGGTGCTTTCTACCGCCTTGTAACAGTCAATATCGCAGTTGGAGCCCGGAAATACGAGTACCGCAAACTTCATCGCTTTATCCCTCCAGCTCGAAACGGTAATCTTCTACGACAGTGTTAGCGAGCAGCTTCTCGCACATCACTTTCAGACGGGCTTCCGCTTCAGCGCGATCGTTCGTGTCCAATTCCACCTCAAGGTATTTGCCGATGCGAACCTTGTTGACTTCTGCAAAACCCATGGAATGAAGCGCGCCTTGCACTGCGGTTCCTTGCGGGTCCAAAACGTTTTCCTTGATCGTAACGTAGACGGTTGCCTTCATAATTGCCTCCTGATATATGGTTAGTTTAGGGTTAACAAAACGAAAGGATAAGTTGCAATGGCTCCATAAGAGCCTGTATATAAGGCTTATAGCTAGGGCTGACGCGTTCATTCCCTGTCCGACATATGCCTCACGAGCTCAAGTTATACGGCTACAGCTCCGCGCCGGTCAGGCGGCGGTAGATTTCACGGTATCGTGCCGTCGTTGCAGCGACCACGGGCTCCGGCAGCGGGGCTGGCTTGCTGTCGCGGTCCCAATCCGAGCCAAGCAGATAGGTACGTACCGGCTCCTTGTCCATGCTGTCGATTTCCACGTCATAGGCGTAATTGCCTTCCGCCCAAAAACGCGAGGAATCCGGCGTGAAAATTTCATCGATCAAAATAACTTTTCCGTCGATAAGGCCAAATTCAAACTTGCAATCCGCAAGGATAATGCCGCGCTCCTGGCAATAATGATGCGCCAGCTTGTACAGCGCGATGCTGCGCTCCTGAAGCTCCTCCGCCAATTCCCGGCCAACCAGCTCTGCCATCCGCTCAAAAGGAATGTCCTCGTCGTGGCCTACATCATTTTTTGCAGCGGGGGTAAAAATCGGCTCCGCAAAATGCTCGTTTTTGCGCATGCCCTCCGGCAGCTTGATGCCGTTGATTTCGCCGGTGGACTGGTATTGGCGCCAGCCGCCGCCGGTAATATAACCTCGCACCACGCATTCGATATCAATGCGCTCCGCCTTGCGCGTCACCATGATCCGGTTGCGCAGCAGCTCTGGCTCTGTAATGATATCGCCAAGCTTCTCCACATCGGTATGCACAACGTGGTTCGCCTGCTCGTCCTTCGTCAAATCAAACCAGAAGGCCGACAGCCGGTTCAACACATTTCCTTTGTCCGGCACGGCGGGATCCAGCACGTAGTCGAACGCCGAAATCCGATCCGTTACAACGATGAGGAAATGCTCGCCAAGATCGTACAGCTCGCGGACCTTTCCTTTATAGACCAGCGGAGCCTTTACGTAATCGACCGCTGTCGATATCGCTTGCGATTGCCCTGTCATAAACCCGTTGCCCCCTTAACGTTTTGTCCGTGCTTAAAACCAAATGTCGCCGGAAAGAAACGGACTGCATCGCCCCAGGAAGGGGCAGCCCTTTCTTCTGGAAACGGTCTTTTAAATCAGGCCTAACCGTTTAAAAATCGTATCTACGTTTTTCAGATGCCATGCCGGATTAAAGCAATCGTCCAGTTCCTCCGCCGAAAGCACGCTTGTGATCTCTTCCGTTTCGTCCACGATGGAGCGGAATTGGCGCTGCGTCTCCCAAGCCTGCATCGCGCGCGGCTGAACCGTATCGTATGCCTGCTCGCGGCTGAAGCCTTTGTCGATCAGCTTTGTCATAATGCGGCCGGAGAACGGAACGCCATAGGTCGCGCTCATGTTGCGCTTCATGTTTTCCGGAAACACCGTCAGGTTTTGGATAATATTGCCCAGGCGGTTCAACATATAGTTAAGCAGCATAGTAGAATCCGGCAAAATAACACGTTCCGCCGAGGAATGGCTGATGTCGCGCTCATGCCACAGCGGCACGTTTTCGTAGGCGGTCAGCATATGGCCGCGAATAACGCGAGAGAGGCCGGACATATTTTCCGCGCCGATCGGATTACGCTTGTGCGGCATTGCCGACGAGCCCTTTTGACCTTTTGCGAACGGCTCCTCCACCTCGCGGAATTCGCTCTTTTGCAAGCCGCGGATTTCGGTTGCGAACTTGTCCATGGACGTAGCAATCAGCGCCAGCGTCGCCATATATTCCGCGTGACGGTCACGCTGAAGCGTCTGCGTGGAGATCGGCGCCGCCGTGATGCCCAGCTTGCGGCATACAAACTCTTCAACAAAGGGATCAATATTGGCGTAGGTGCCTACAGCACCAGACATTTTTCCGAATTGCACGCCGTTTGCCGCATGCTTGAAGCGCTCCAGGTTGCGCTTCATTTCCTCGTGCCACAGCGCCATTTTGAGACCAAACGTAGTTGGCTCCGCATGTACGCCATGCGTCCGCCCCATCATCGGCGTATCCTTATATTGAACCGCCTTTTCACGCAGGATGCCGATAAAACGTTCGATGTCCTTTAACAGGATTTCGTTGGCCTGACGCAGCAAATAGCCCAGAGCCGTGTCCACAACATCCGTTGAGGTCAAGCCGTAATGCACCCATTTGCGCTCCGGTCCAACTGTTTCCGAAACAGCGCGGGTAAACGCGATAACGTCATGGCGCGTCTCCTGCTCGATTTCGTAAATGCGGTCGATGTCAAAGGTAGCCGATTTCCGCAGCGCCTCCACATCCTCCTTGGGAATGACGCCAAGCTCCGCCCAAGCCTCGCAAGCGCAAAGCTCAACCTCCAGCCAGGCTTTAAATTTGTTTTCTTCCGTCCAGATCGCTCTCATTTCCGGTCTGCTGTAGCGTTCCAACATTTAACCTTCACACCTTCCGGCTTTTGTTTTCTTCATTCCAGATGCCGCTTTCCTCAATCCAGCGAAGCGCAGCATCCGTGCTGTCGGCCAATACGTTGACATGGCCCATTTTACGTCCCTTAACGGCGTCCTTTTTGCCGTACAAATGCAGCTTCGACGTGACGCCAAGGTCTTCCGCCGCTTCATCGCGCATAGACAAACGCGCAACTGTCGGCTCAACATGCTGTCCCAGTACGTTTACCATCACAACAGGCGTCAGCAGTCCGGCATCGCCAAGCGGCAAGCCGCAAATCGCGCGAATATGCTGCTCGAACTGACACGTTTTGCTTGCTTCCATCGTGTAATGCCCGCTGTTATGGGGACGAGGCGCCAGCTCGTTTACGAACAGCCTGCCATCCTCCGTCACGAACATTTCCACCGCGATCAGCCCAACCGCGCCAAGCCCTTCCGCAATGGCAACTGCCAGCCGTTCCGCCTCCTCTGCAACCGAAGCTTCGATCCGCGCCGGCACGATGGACAAGTGCAGAATATTATTTACATGTATGTTTTCAGCTGCGGGAAAAGCTTTGATCTCCCCGTTCGAGCTGCGGGCCGCAATGACCGAAATTTCCTTTTGAAACGAAATAAACTGCTCCAGCACCAGCTCCGTGCCCGCTTTGGACAACGTTGCATAAGCTTCCTCTATTTCGTCCGTGCTGCGAATGACCCATTGGCCTTTTCCGTCGTAACCCCCTGTTGCGGTTTTGAACACCGCAGGCAGGCCAAGCTCGGACACCGCTTGAGCAAGGCTTTCGACGCTTGTAATCTCCCGATAGGGAGCAACCGTTGCGCCAGCAGCCTCGATCGCCCGTTTCTCGCGCAAGCGATGCTGGGTTGTATGCAGAAGAGCGCTGCCTTGCGGCACGTAGGCTTCCTTCGTCAGCATCGCGGCTACGCCCGCGTCTACATTTTCAAATTCATAAGTAATGACGTCGCATTGCGCCGCCAGCTCTCTTGCGGCAGCTTCATCATCGTATGCAGCCGTAATCTGGCGGGACACCTGTCCCATCGGACAATCCGGCGTCGGGTCCAGCGCCACGAAGCGGTAGCCCATTGCGCTGCCGGCGTTCGCCAGCATTCTCCCGAGCTGTCCGCCGCCCAAAATGCCGACGGTGCTGCCCGGAGCAATCAAGCGTGGCGTTTGATCGCTTTTGCCTGTCTCAGCTGCTCCTGCCCCGGCCGAAGCGTGACCGGCTGCGTTGTTACCGGCTGTGTTGTTTTCTGCCCTCAAGCCAGCTTTGTCAGAGCTTTGACTCATAACGTCTCACTGCTTTCCAGCACCTGCTGCTTGATTGCCTCGCGCCGCGCTTCCACGCGCGCTTGCACCTCGGGATCAAATGCGCCCAGCATTTGCGCCGCCAGCAAACCCGCGTTGGTGCCGCCCGCATTGCCAATCGCTACAGTTGCCACTGGAATGCCGCCCGGCATTTGCACGATGGACAGCAGCGAATCCAGTCCGCTCAGGCTGGAGGATTTCACGGGCACGCCAATAACCGGCAAAATCGTTTTGGAGGCGACCATGCCGGGAAGATGAGCGGCTCCGCCAGCGCCTGCGATAATAACCTTCAAGCCGCGCTGCTGGGCCGTTTCCGCATATTGGAACATCAAATCAGGCGTCCGATGCGCCGATACCACCTTTTTTTCGTACGGAATTTCCAGTTCGTCCAGAACGTCGCAGGCCAATTTCATAGTGTCCCAGTCCGACTTGCTGCCCATAATGACGCCCACCTTAGCAGACATGTTCTCAAACCCACTTTCTATATTTTCATTATTATCTTGTAACGCAACATTTAAAAAGGCTGCAGTAATTAAAAAAGGTCCCTTTCAGCCATTGAAAATAGAGGTTGCTCAAAAAATTCGCCGCAATTTGCCGCCACTGTTTTTGAACACGTACTATTACACGCTGCAGGACCCTAGCCAAAATCAACACCTTCGAGCTGCAAGAAGCAACGAAAGTCATCATCTTTAACAAACCGGACAACGCCTCAGCCGCCATGCTAAAGACAACATAAGGCTGCTCCATCCATGAAGCAACCTCTATATGACTTAGGCAATTGTGACTCTCGTCACGACGAAATGCCGGCATCGCAAGATGCGAACCTTCGGCAGGCTTGTCTATTAGATGATATTCAAAGTGGCATAATCAGCATCGAATATGAAATTCAGCCGAAAATTCCGTTGCTCACTTAGCTTCCACTAAGCTCCGCTACTCATTTTCTAGCTTCACCCCATCTTCTCGGTACTGATAACCGAACTTTTTGAACTCGATCTATTGTTGGTTTATTGGGCTCGTAGTCCAGAAATTAAGGTTTCCGGGTAGAAACATTCGGGCCTCTCCCGAATATATACGAGGAAAAAATGAATGAGCGGAACTCTCCGCCTCAAACCTATTCCAGTTTATCGAATTGGCTCTATACTGTCAACAAAATACGAACGTTTTCTGTAAATCAAATATTAAAGTTCGCTTTTGGCAAAAACCTATTCGCAAAAAATCTGTTTTATCGCTCTCCGCTAAGCCATTAATTCCAGGAGCTCGCGCAAGACTACATTAACTGTCGGCTGAATACATATGAAATAAGCGATGTTATGGCATGTCAGATGCCTTTCCTCATCATAAATGATTGGCATTTCCCTGTCGAGGACCCAAGCGGCCTTCCTTCCTTCCTTTTGACAGGGAAAGCAGGCTTTTTAATTACTCTTTTTTGAACCTATACCATAAGGAGGGGAAAGCTTTGCGGATTTACAGTGTAAAAAAAGGGGATTCACTCTGGGCGCTCGCCCAGCGCTTTGGCGTGTCCCTGGATGATCTGATGTCAGCGAACGGCCTGCAGGATCAGTCGGTGCTTGTTATTGGGCAAGCGCTCATTATTCCAGGCCCGCCATCCGGCTCCGCGCATGTAGTACGATCAGGCGAATCATTGTGGAGCATCGGGCAGCTGTACGGAGTATCTATTCAAGAGCTGGCGACAGCAAACGGAATAACCAATCCCGCTCAATTGGCGATTGGTCAAAATCTGATCATCCCCCAGCCGTCAAGGCCTGTAATCGAGGTAAATGCCTATACGGAAAAATTCGATGAGCAAGGAGCCGCGCTTGTGAGAGAGGTTGGGGAGCATTTGACTTATTTAAGTCCGTTCAGCTACCGGGTGCAGCGCAGTGGACAGCTTCAGCCTCTAAATGATTCCGCAGTTATTGAAGCGGCTTACAGCAAATGGGCCGCGCCCATGATGGTCATTACCAATTTTGAAGGCGGCACCTTCAATCCCGAAATCGCACATTCTGTTTTGGCCGACCCGGACGCGCAAAATGTTCTTCTTGAATCCATTCAATCCACTATGCGGCAAAAGGGATATATAGCGCTAAACGTCGACTTTGAATACGTTCCGCCCGCTGACAAAGAGTTGTACAACGCTTTTTTGCAGCGGCTTGTCGACACTCTGCACCCGGAGGGCTGGCTCGTCTCCTCAGCGCTCGCTCCCAAAATATCCGCCGATCAGACTGGAACCCTGTATCAGGCCCATGATTATGAAGCACATGGACGCATTCTGGATTTTGTTGTGCTCATGACCTATGAATGGGGCTGGTCCGGAGGTCCGCCGCGTGCAGTTGCGCCCATCAACGAGGTCGTCAAGGTGCTTAATTATGCGCTGACTGTCATACCCTCCTCCAAAATCATGATGGGTATGCCTCTCTACGGCTATGACTGGACGCTGCCTTATGTACAGGGGGGACGGTGGGCGCCAACCGTCAGCCCGCGGGAAGCCGTCATTCGCGCGGCTCGCAACAATACCTCCATTCAGTATGATGAAACCTCGCAATCTCCTTTTTATCATTATTACGACGACGAAGGACGCGAGCATGTTGTTTGGTATGAGGATGCCCGCAGCGTTCAGGCCAAATACGATATTGTAAAAGCCTACAAGCTGCGTGGTGTAAGCTATTGGGTGCTCGGCGTGCCGTTCCCGCAAAACTGGTTTGTGCTGAACGCCAACTTCACCACCAAAAAGCTCGTTTGAATTATAAGATCGCTGCAAAAAATAGGCCTTCCTCCAGTCATAAGACGGGGAAGGCCTTGCTTATTTTTCAAGCATTTGATTAATTGGACAAATTACCGGCTGTACGCTATCAATTGGAGCATTTTCATAAGGCTCGTCTATTTGCTCCAGCTCCTCACAGACCTTCTCATAAACCGAAGGCAGCAACACGCCTAGTGAAACAAAGCAGCATAACAGCATCACGGACAGCCTGTTCCTGGTCATTGCCTTCTTCACCTCTGTGCAAACGTGTCCTTATTACTATATCAAAGCTTAATGAACAAATGATGAAAATTGTGTAAATTTACATCTGGACAATATACAACTTAACGCAAAAAACACTCCGAAGAGTGTTTTTCAAGGCTATCGCTTTGAACGTTTTGAATTAATCCAGCCAAATCGTTTTTTCCAAAATATCAATGCGCTCCGCCTTCAGCGGCTTCATATCGGGATGGCCCAGATAGATAAAAGCAACGATTTCTTCATCGCTGCGAAGCTCGAAGGCTGCTTTCATCGCCTCATGAAACATAGGAGCGCCGGAGCGCCAAATCGCGCCAAGGCCTAATCCGTGGGCAGCGAGCAGCAGGTTTTGCACGGCTGCTTGAGCAGCGGCCCGTTCTTCTGCCGCAACCGCTCTTGGATCGTCGGCCGGCGAGCAAATAGCAGCAATAACGACCGGAGCCCGGAACGCCTTCGCGATTTCCTTTTTCCGTTTTTCCTGCGCCTCTTCTTCGGTAAGCCCGGAAGCCTCGCTTAACGCAACATCGGCATACCCTTCACCCAGCTTGTTTCGGCCTTCGCCCGTCATGACAACAAAGCGCCATGGCTGCGTATTATGGTGGCTTGGCGCCCATCCCGCGGCTTGAAGCAGCTGGATGATGACGTTGCGCTCCACCGGTTCGTTTTTAAATCTGCCTATGCTGCGGCGTTCGGCAATGGCTGTCAGCACATCCGGTAATGATTGGCTCATCGTTGTAGTTCCTCCTGGCCTCCTGAAATTGAAGTCAGTTTACCTCACTCGCCGCTATCCGGTCAAGCTCGTGTATTAATGGCCGGTTGTTTAGTTACTTATTCAATTGAAGGGCCGCCTTTCCAGGCACGTCCTCCGGCGCAATTACTTCATAATAGGTGACGCCGCGCAGCCAAGTGTAGTACAGCTTGACATAATTGCCCTCTTCCAGCTCCTTGCCGCTTGTAAATGTCATTTCTTTTTTCTTTCCCTTTGTATTAAAAGCATCTTGTACATATTCAAATCGTCCATTAGCAAGCTGCTCGCCAGAGCTTTCTATTATAGTAAAATAAACATTTTTGCCCGCCAGGTTCTCCGGGTCAAGCTTGTCCGGGTTATAGAATGCAATAATGAGACAAACAGCGGAAGCAAGCAGCAAACCTGCGATCCATATTATTTTTTTCAACCTTGAACCCCCCTTTTCAAAATAAAACCCATCAGGAAACAATATCTTTACGCTTTAATCTCGATATGGACATAGCGGCAAACAGGAGAATAAAACCTGTACTGGAGACCCAAAACATAACTTGCTGAAAGCCCTCCAGCTTGTTCTGGCTCAGTACGCCCATGCCAATGGTTAGCAGAGAAAACGGAAAAAACAAACCCAGCTTTGCAACGTAAAATCCGAGACCGGCAAATACCGCGCACAAGCAAATGCCGATCGGCGTTGCAAAGCTGCGCATTTTTAAGGAGAGCGCCAGCTGCAAAGCGCCAATGGCTAATGAAGCATACCAGCCCCGCATGATCCAGCCGACAGTTTCCGGCGGAAAACCGCCTTCCAGCGCCAACAGATTCCCGGCAAGCCAATAAAGCAAAACAAACAAAATTTGTGCAGACAAAATCAGCATCCCGGCCACAAACCATTTGGCGAAAAAGACGCTTGCGGGCGATATCGGCGAGCTCATCGTCATATTCCAGTTCCGGTTTACATGCTCCAGCCGCGCCAGATAGGAGCAACAAATCGCGATTAGAATCGGCAAGAAAAACTCGCCGTAAAACAGGCTGACCTGCGTCCAAAGACTGTACCAGCCATTGCCGAGAACACCCTGGTTGGCGTAATAGTTGGCGCAGCCAATGAGCAAACTGACAACGGGCAGCACCGCCAGCAGCAGTCCGATCCGGGAATGCCGGAGCTTGAGCCATTCCGCCGAAATACTTCTTATCATGTTGTCCCCTCCTTAAACTTCCTGACGCGTCACGGTCAAATTTCCGGCGGCATAAAACAGAATAGCCATTATAACAGCCGCCGCCACAGCGCCAGCGCTGACTTGCTGAATGAGATACGTCCCGCTGCTTTCGCCGTACTGATAGGCAACCGGCCCTAAATCCATATAATAGGACCAGATCAGCAGGCGTCTGACGGTTTCAGGAAACAATCCGGCGGTCATTCCGGCAAAGCCGCCAAGCATGCCCAGGCATAACGCAAAGGCCTGATTTTTGAGGCCCAGCGAAAGCCACTGCTGCAATGCCGCAACGGCTAGCCCAGTAAGCATGGAGCCCCCGGCAAAACGTATCAGCAGGTCAAAGGGAATTGCTCCGTCAAACCCTTTTATCCAGCCGAGCAAAAGAATAAAAGCGCATTGGGCCAAAACGCCCAGCAGCAGCAGACTCATGGCGCAAGCAAATTTCGCGCCGTACAGGCGGCTTCGTTTGACGTTGGTTGCCAGGAGCATTTTCCACGTTGCTCCCTTGTGCTCCATATCGCAAATGCGCGAAATAACAATAGCCGTCAGGATTGGCATAAAAAGTCCGTTCATCGAGGAAATCGAAAAGATGGCCGCTTCCCATACGGCCTGATCCGGGTTTTTGGCAATGGCCCGGCTGACGGACATGAACACCCACAGCCATTCCACGGTCAGAAACATCAGCAGCATCAGGCCGATTTTTTTGCGCCTTATTTTAAAAAACTCCAATGCCAATGCATTCATCACAAGCTGCGCTCCTTTCCGGTCAGCTCCAGGAATATGTCCTCCAGACTTTTTTTGCGTCTCTCGATCCGGGTTACCGGTATATGCTGCTCCACCAGCAGCCGATTGAGGGCCGCTACCTCGGCATCCTCCACATTGTCAAGCCGCAGACGGCTGCCATCCGCCGCGACATTGTATCCTTTCGTAAGCAGCAGCCACTCCGCCTGGGCGTTGTCGCCGGTTTTGAACGTTACATGCGAGCGGCTCCGCGCTCTGAGACTATCCATGCTGCCCTGATACAGCATGGCGCCATCGCTGATAATGCCTACCGAAGTAGCAACCTGCTCGATTTCGGTCAGCAAATGGCTCGACAGCAGGACGGTTATGCCATATTGCTCAGGCAGCGACTTGATGAGCTCGCGGATTTCGCCAATACCGGCAGGGTCAAGCCCGTTTGTTGGCTCATCCAGTATCAGCAGCTTTGGAAAAGAGAGCAGTGCCATCGCAATGCCAAGCCGCTGCTTCATGCCAAGCGAATATTGATCGGCTTTTTTATGCTTGTGGTTTTCCAGACGGACAATGCGAAGCGCCTCCTCCACGTTTTTCAACGGCACGCCTCTTAGACGCTGCATCACCTTCATATTTTCGAGTCCGGTCAAATGGCCGTAATAAGAAGGCGACTCAATCAGGGAGCCCGTTCGCTTCAGAATGGCGGAGCGGTGTTTGTCCAGGCTTTGCCCAAACAGGCTGATCCTTCCTTCGGTGGGTTTGACAAGCCCTAGCAGCATTTTTAATGTAGTTGTTTTCCCCGCTCCGTTTGGACCGAGAAAGCCATAAATATCTCCTTCTTTTACCTCCAGATTAACCTCCCTCACCCTGGACACAGCTCCATAGCGTTTAGTCAAATGTTGCGTTTGTATAATTGCGTCAGCATTCATGTCAGTACCAGCTCCAGTTCCGTGTTTAAAATTTGTCTAATTCCACACCTCAACTGTATCCTCCGCGCCTTTCCTCATCCTGAAGCGCACCTTACGCCTGCCTTAAATCTCTTCCCCAAAAAGCAGCTTCCACGAGTATTCATGTATAATAAAAGCGGGTGATGCAGCTTGGATAATGTTAAGGACAAAAAAATATTGATTGTAGACGACGAGCCCGACATCAGGGTTATGATTGAACGATTTTTGCGAAAAGAAGGCTTTTTCCGCATCTACACAGCGGGCGACTGTTCGTCGGCTCTGGCGGCCATAGGCGCAAGCAAGCCGGATATTGCCATATTGGATGTTATGCTGCCGGACGGAGACGGCTTTACCCTGCTTTCCTCCATTCGAACGATGTCAACCCTGCCCGTCCTGTTTCTGTCTGCCAGAGGCGAGGATGAGGACAGACTGCTGGGCCTTGGCCTCGGCGCCGATGATTATATCGTTAAGCCGTTCCTGCCGCGTGAGCTGCTGCTCAGACTAACAGCTATTCTCAAGCGGGTGTATGCATCGCCCGTCAACAACCGGTTGACCAGCTTCAGGCTGGGCGATTCCGTCATTGATCTGGACAGTGCCGTCGTGCGCAGGGATCAGGCCGAGCTGCCCCTTACAGCCAAGGAGCACGCCATCCTGACCAAGCTATATGAAAACAGAGACCGTATTGTAACGACCGACGCCTTATGCCAGGCAGCCTGGGGAGACGACAGCTACGGCTATGAAAATTCCTTGATGGTTCATATCCGGCGAATTCGCGAAAAGGTCGAGCAGGACCCTTCTGGTCCAGTCCATCTGCTGACCGTTAGAGGTCTTGGCTATAAACTGGTGACGAAGGAGAACCCTTAAATGCGAAGCGTCATTGCCATCCTACGCCGCTTTGTCGCTTCCACCATTCTCGTATCCATCGGTTTGCTGATCTTTAATTTTATTTTGCTGGGGACGCTTGTTTTTAAGGAAATGAATCAAAGCCAATCGCCTGAAGGCGTGTTAAAAAAAGTGGCTTCGAAGCTAGACAAACCCGGAAACGGCTATGTCCTGGAGGATTCAGGTGGCAATTTGCTGCGGGAAAACGACGCATGGGCCATGCTGTTGGACGGAAACGGCGACGTCATCTGGGACTCCGGCCTGCCCGGCGAAATTCCCCGCTCCTATACGCTAACGGATATCGCCAAGTTTTCACGCTATTACTTGCTGGATTATCCCGTGTACACCTGGGAAAAGGACGAGGGTTTGCTGGTTATGGGTTATCCCAAATGGAGCTACGGCAAATACCAGTTTCAATTCCTGTACGATTGGGGCCGATCCTTGCCTCTTCGGCTAACGGTTCTGCTTTTGCTTAACGTTGCCGTGGCTCTGCTTATTTCGATTGTCATTGGAATGCGAATGATGCGGGGAATCCGTCCGCTCGTGGAGGGGGTTCATGGGCTTGCGCGCGATGAGGAGGTCAAGCTGGATGATGCAAAAGGCTTGTTCGGCGATTTGGCCGGCAGTATCAATTCCGCCTCCTCCATGCTCCAAAGCCGGACGGCGGCCCTGAAAATGCGAGACGAAGCACGCTCCAACTGGATTGCCGGCATTTCGCATGATATACGGACTCCTCTTTCTATGGTATTGGGTTACTCCAGTGAATTGGAGGAAAACGCAAGCTTGCCGGAGGAGCAGAGAGAGCAAGCCGCCATTATAAGAAGGCAAGGCGAAAAGCTGCGTTCTCTCGTAAGCGACTTGAATCTGGTATCCATGCTGGAATACGAAATGCAGCCGCTGCATTTGAAGCCGCTCAGGCTGGCGGCACTGTCCAGACAAGCCGTTGCCGAATTGCTGAACAATCGGCTGGACGAGCGATATCAGATTGACTTGGATCTGAAGGAAGTAGCCGTTCAAATAAACGGGGATGAAAAGCTGTTAAGCCGGGCGATAGGAAACTTGCTTCAGAACAGCGTAAGACATAATCCGGAGGGCTGCCGGATTACGGTGGAAACCTTCCTATCAGAGGATCGTTCACGATATGCCGTCAAAATACAAGACAACGGCAAAGGAATTCCGGAGGAGCAGCTAGCCGATGTTACAGAGCTTCCTTATTCCTCCAAACGCAAAAAGCCCGTGTCGAATGGACACGGACTGGGATTGCCTATGGTAGCCAAAATTGCTCAGGCTCATCATGGGCAACTGCTTTTGGAGCGCAGTGCTACAGAGGGCGGCTTGAGCGCAACGTTGTTATTTCCCGTTTTTGATCAGCAAAGCAACGACAAGACCGATTCTGACAGGCCTGACAGGCCAGCGTTTTGAAGCGACGCTGTCTGGACAACGCTCCTGGAATCCACATCCCCAAAAGCAGCCGCCAAAGATAGTGTATAACTATCATTATAGAAAATAACAAGATTTAGTAAATCCTGTATTCAAAAAACGCCCCAAATCTCTGCCATTGCTGCAGGGATAGGGGCGGTTGCTTCACTTATTGTCTTTGCGGGCGTCAATTAATCAAACAAATGCTTATACTCCCCGTAGCCTTCCTCTTCCAGCTTTTCCTTTGGAACAAAACGCAGGGAGGCGGAGTTGATGCAATAACGCAAGCCGCCTTTATCGCGAGGGCCGTCGTCAAACACGTGGCCCAGATGGGAGTCCCCTTCCTTGCTGCGAACCTCGACCCGCACCATAAAGTGGCTGGTGTCGGTATGCTCCATTATGGCTGACTTCTGAAGCGGCTTGGTAAAGCTTGGCCAGCCGCAGCCAGCATCGTATTTGTCTAGGGAGCTGAACAGCGGCTCGCCAGAAACGATATCGACATAAATGCCGTCTTCCTCGTGATCCCAATATTCGCCGGTAAAGGGGCGTTCCGTCGCATTATTTTGCGTAACCTCATATTGGATGGGCGTCAGCTTTTTTCTAAGCTCGTCAGAATCCTTTGTCACTGTCCAATGTTTGGCGATAAACGCGTCGCGTCCCGATCCCTTGCGGTACATTTTGTAGCGGTAAGGGTTGGTATGATGATAGCCCTGATGATAATCCTCTGCCGGATAAAAAGGACCCGCTTCCGTAATTTCGGTTACGACAGGTTTGTCGAAGCGACCGCTTTTCTCCAGCTCCTCCTTGGATTTCTCCGCCAAAACACGCTGCTCCTCGGTGTAGTAGAAAATAGCGGTGCGATACGACTCGCCCCGGTCATGGAATTGCCCGCCGCTGTCGGTAGGATCAATTTGCTGCCAGAAGATGCTCAGCAGCTTGCTGTATGGGAAAATTTGTGGATTAAATTCGATTTGAACCACTTCCGCATGGCCCGTCGTTTCCGAGCATACCTCTTCGTAAGTCGGGTTTTCGGTATGTCCGCCGGAATAACCGGAGCGAATGCTGATGATGCCCGGCATTTCTTCAAACGGAGACACCATGCACCAGAAACAGCCTCCTGCAAACATAGCGAGCTCTTTTTGGGATGTTTCCTGCTTATCCATTCCGTATCTCCACCTTTCATCGGCAGCCGATTAAAATTCGGCTTTTCCTTATTATACCGAAGAAAGGCGGGATGTAAAAACGGTAATAGAAGACTTACCCATTTGCCATTTTTTTAAAGCCACCGCCTAGCGGTCACTTATGTCCTTAAGAGCCTCAAAAAACGGCATTGTCTTCAAATAACGGTCACCGCCGTCCTTTAGACGCTCAAAAGTTGCGTTTAGGTGACAAATTTAGGCTTTTACGGTCATGCATGACCTTTAAAAATGGAGATTCCATCAAAATTCAACTGTTCGACTTCATCTAAGCCCGGCATGCTAGACATTGCTCCCTTGCGGACAGTCGCCAAAGCGCCAACAGCATTGGCAAACGCTGCAATCTGGTCAAGCTGCTGCTGAGTCAACTGCAAAATCCTCGACCCTTCGAGCCCCAGCATAAGCACTTGATGCAGCACCCCGCCCAAAAAGGCATCGCCTGCTCCCGTCGTATCCACCGCCTTCACCTGATATCCCGGCACCTGCCCGGTCAGCTCGCCGCATCGGTAATAGCAGCCCTTTGCGCCAAGCGTAACAAAGGCAAGCGAAATAGAAAACGTGCTGCACAATTCCTCAAGCGCTGCCTCCATGTCCGGTTTGTCCGTCAGAAAAAGCAGCTCCTCCTCGGAAAGCTTTACTACATCGGCAAAAACAAGCGCCTTGCGAATCATATCGCCGGCATGCGTCAGACTATCCCACAGCCTCTCCCTCAGATTGGGATCAAAGGAGATCAGCCTGCCAGCCTGCTTCGCCCGTCCGGCTGCATACAAGGTCGCCTCTGCCGCAGCTTCATGCGTAAGCGACAGGGAGCCAAAATGAAAGATGCGGCTATTTTCAATTAGCTCATCGGCAACCTCCGCCTTAATCAGCGTTGCATCCGCTCCGGGATTGCGATAAAAGCTGAAGCTGCGATCTCCGCCGGAATCCAAATGTACAAACGCCAAGGTCGTTGGCGTTTCCGCCGTAAAAACTAGACCTGAGGAATGGATGCCCGCAGCCTCTAACGAGTCCCGCAGGAAATGGCCAAAGGAATCATCCCCCACCTTTCCGATAAATGCCGTTTTCCGCCCCAATGCGGATAAGGCTGCCAGCACATTGGCCGGCGCGCCACCGGCATTTTGCACAAATCGCGGATTTCCCGCCTCCATTTTGCCCTCGGGGGTAAAATCTATCAACAGCTCTCCTAAAGCTACAACATCGTACATAGGCTTAACCGCTCCTATTTCGTTTGCATTCATTTTATAATCCCGCATTCTCTATTCTGCCAGTCCAGCCAATTGCTCTGTCTGCTCAAGCAAAAACGGGGCGTATACGATTTTGGCAATGGAGCATGCCGAAGCCGCAGAGATGGATAACCCTCGTCCCTGCTTCTCATAAGAGGTCGTTGTCCATACCTTTTCCCCATTATTTAAAAACAGCTCAACGGAATAGAGGTCCATATATATATCCAGCTCAATGCTCCCTTGCCTGGACAGCTCCAGCGCAACTGGCTGCTCATCTCCATAATCAGAGCTTAATTCCAGCTTGCCCGACCGCCTGTCCACCTGTATCCGTACCGCTTGATTCCCGCTTTTGCGCAGCTCTATCATAAACTGCCCCTCTTCATCAGCAATGTCCACATGTAAATGTCCACTATCGCCTTCCGGCAGCGGTAAAACCTCATCTTGTAGAAGAGAAACCTCCTCAAGCATACTGGCGGCCGCAAAATAGGATTGAATTTGCTTAACCGGCCGTTGAATAAGCTGATTCCCTCGTACGCTCAGCTCTCTTGGCAGCGACATCATGCCATTAAAGAGTATTCCCTCCGGCGGAGCCGCTTGCGTCCATTTTTGCATCCAGCCGATAAGCAGGCGTTCTCCAAACTCTCCCTCCGTCGTTTGAGGCGCATAAAAGTTCGAGCCATAATCCAGCAGTCCTTCGCTTTCTACAAAAAATTGGCCTTGCCTGTAATCCAGCTTGCCGATGGCATAGGCGGTTTTATGAGAAATATCTCCCCTGTATTGAGGATCGCATGGCATCGTTGAAAACAACAATACGTCCTTACCGTCAACCTGAAAATAATCCGGGCATTCCAGCAGCAGATTGTCCTCCGGTTTGCTCTGATAAATCGAGGAAGCGAATGTCCACTCTATTAGATCGGAGGAGCTGAACATCAAAATTTCTCCCCGGCGATTGGTATTGCGGACAGCCAGCACGCAATAATACATATCGCCTTCCTGCCAAACCTTCGGATCGCGGAAATCGCAGATGAGATAACCTTCCGGCAGCTCCCGTTCGGCAATGACGGGATTATTCTCGTGCTTGGCAAAGGTAATCCCGTCCTCGGACACTGCAATGCATTGATATTGCCTGATTTGCTCCTCGTTCTTAATCCCATTCAAATTGGGGTCAATGTGGCCCGTGTACATCAGATACAGCTTGCCGTCCTTCTGGATGGCGCTGCCGGAAAAGCAGCCGTTTTCATCATAGGACTTGTCGTTTGCCAGTGCGGTCGGCTGGTAGCTCCACCTGATAAAATCAGTAGTCGTTGCATGCCCCCAATGAATATTATTCCACACCACGTCATAGGGGTTATGCTGATAAAAAAGATGGTAGTTTCCTTTAAAAAAGCTAAAGCCGTTTGGATCGTTCATCCAGCCAATTTCGGGAGTAAAATGAAAATGCGGCCGCTTGTCCACATTTCCTTTATATTTCTTAATGTAATCGGAAGCCTCCAGTATCTTATCCAATATGTTTCACCCTTTTCTATTTAATACCGCTGCGAACTACGCCATCAATGATGTACTTCTGGAACACAACAAACAGTAGAACGATCGGAATCGTCACCATCGTAAGCGCCGCCATCATATGGCTTGTAAAAATATTGTAGGTGTCGCTGAAAATGGCATTAAGCGCTACCTGAATCGGCATTAAGCCAGAGTTGGAGATTGCCATGACCGGCCATAAAAAATCGTTCCAGGAGGCAAGGAAGGTCAAGATGCCCACTGTTACGTACATCGGAACGCTAGAAGGAACAACAATTCGGCAAAAGGAGCCAAATTCCCCTAGCCCGTCCACCTTGGAGGCTTCGATCAGCTCGCCCGGATACGACATAAAATTTTGCCTGAACAAAAAGATGTTCATGACATTCACAAAAAACGGCAATAAATACCCCGCCATCGTATTAATCAGCCCCATATCATGCACGACTAGAAATAACGGCAAAATAATGGCCTCAATAGGTACAATCATTAGAGCAATGATGAACAGCATCACTACATTTTTGAAGGGAAAATGAAATCTGGCGAGCGAATAGCCGGCAATCGAGTTGATAATGAGTCCCGCCAAAACCGTAATGGATGCATAAATCAAGCTATTAAACAAATTTTGAAAAATATTATAATACCCCAGCAGCTCCTGATAGGATTTTAAAGTCAAATCCGGGAAATGGGGCACAACTGCAAAAATCGTTCCCAAATCCTTATAAATGGTGTCGTCGATTTTGAAAGAGGACAAGATCATCCAAAGAAGCGGAATGAGAAATTGCAGCGCAAGCGCAATGGCCAACACATAAAATAACGCCTTTTTAACACGCTTCATGCCTTCTCCTCCTTAAACAGCCGCTTGATCACCATAGAAACAACAATCAAAAAGATAGTAAATACAAGCGTAATCGCGCTCGCATACCCAATGTTGCGGTGACGATAGCCATATTCATAAATGTATTGCAGCATCGTCATGGTGGAATAGTCGGGACCGCCGCCAGTCATGACCATCGGCTGTACAATGAGCTTAAACGCCTGAATGGTTGTTGTAATGACAAGGAACATTGTAATGGGCTTTAGTCCGGGCAGCGTAATATGCACAAATTTTTTAAAGCTCCCGGCGCCGTCAATATCGGCAGCCTCATACAGGCTTTTGTCGATGTTCGTCAATCCGGCCAAAAAGATCATCATCTGATAGCCGCAGCCCGACCAAGCGGATATAAACACAATGGTGGGCATCGCTTGAGTGGTGCTTGTCAGAAACGGCTGCGCCGGCAAACCCAGTCCAGTCAATATTTCATTAATCAGACCAGAGGTAGGATTCAGCATAACCGTCCACAAAATGGAAATGACAACTAGCGACAAAACAGCCGGGGAAAAATAGGCCGTTCTAAAAAAGGCGTTGCCAATTACCTTTTTGCTCACAATCATAGCCAGTCCCAGCGCCATGCCAAGCTGAAGCGGAACGACCAGCACAACGAATTGCAGCGTATTTAAAAAGCTTTTGAGGAATACCTCATCCGTCGCAATGCGGTAGAAATTGTCCAGTCCGATAAAGGACTTGTCATCCGGCTTAAGCAAATAATAGTCGGTAAAGCCATACGTAAATGCTCTGCCAATAGGTATGACAATAAACAACAGCGCAAGCACGATCGCGCAAAATAAAAAGCAATACGCCGTAATGACCTCGGCCTTTTTGTAAGACCGATTACGAAAACCCATAGCTGCACTCCCCCCTGCAAAAAAATGGCGAGGACTAGCCTCGCCCCTGATCATACCTGCTTATTTCTTATATTTCGCAAATTCCATATCCAGCTTTTTAACCGTGTCGTCCAAATATTTCTGAATCGTTTCGCTATCTGCGGCTTGATTTTGCGCAATTTTCAGCAATACATCCTTGGCAAACGTTTCTGACAAATACGGGTAGCCAACAGACACAGGGCGAGCCTTGTTTGTCTTCTCGACCTGATATTGCATAACCGTCCATGCTTCATTGTAGTAAGCATTGTCTGTATTTGTATTAATGACGGAAATGGCGTTTTTGCGTGATGGTATGGCGCCATTCGCAGCGTAATACTCTTCTGCAGCTTGATCATTAGTCAGCCATTCCATAACCTCAACAACCTGTTTGGACTTTTCCTCATCCGTTATTTTTCCACTTTTTACAAAGGTCCAGCTGCCCGATGGCGTATAGGAGCCGCTATAGCCTTCGCTCATTTTCGGGTATCTGACCGTTCTGTATTTCAGATTCGGGTAATTATCCTTCAGCTCGTTCACATACCAGAAGCCTGCCACCGCCAACGGCGCTTTCCCCGTATGAAAAGCCTTCTCCGGCTCGGAAGCGCTTGCAAGCGGGTCGCCTGCGAACAGCTGCGCATAGCTTGTCAAAGCCTGCAGACTTTTTTCGCCATTTAAAACGCCATCAACCGTCAGACCATCCTCCGCAACAATGTTGCTGTCATTCCCCCACAAAAGCGGTGTAAAATAATACGTTCCCGTCTCATAGCTTCCGCTTGCAATATCCGAAAGCAAGGTGCTGACCGCCAGCTTGTAATCAGCAAATGCAGCATCCGAGCTGGTTTTGGCGTAGGTATCAATGTCGCGCGCAAGCGCTACAAATTGCTCCCATGTCCAATCCTCGTCAACAGCCGGCACCTTTGCCTGTATGTCGGCCGGCAAGGCTTTAATCATATCCTCGTTGTACATAACCGCAACCGCTGAATCAGAGTAGCCCATCGCATAAAACTTGCCGTCGACCGTACCCTGCTGAATAATCGAATCCGTAAAACCTTCTTTGAAGCCATTGCTCATATAGCTGTCAAGCTCGCCGATGACGCCAGCATCAACGTACGCTGCAACGTCAGGGCCATCAAGGGTGAATATATCCGGCATATCATTGGCTGTAATTGCCGCATTCAGCTTGTCAATATACCCCGAACCCGCGCCGGCTCTTGTAATATTTTGAATTTCAACCTGAAGCTTGTCGGGATTTGCCTCGTTATAACGCTCGACTCTGCTTGCAAACATTTTGCCCTCCGGGTGGTCCGCAGCAGCTTGTGTCCATACGACGATTTTGTTATTTCCGTTTTTGCCGGAGCCGGCCGAGCTGCAGCCCGTTGCTTGCAATATAAAAATAATGCAACCCAGAACAACCAATATCTTCTTCATTGAAATCCCCCTTAAGAATATTTACTGAATACGTATTCACAATAAAAATACTATATAATAAAATGATTATTGTCAACACATGATATGATAATTGTGTATAATATAAAAGTATCCAAGAATTCGTATTCAAACACAAACAAATGATGATGATGATTGATTTCAGGATATAGAGGAAAGGAGCCTCATTATGACGAAAAAAATGACAATGCGCGAGGTAGCCAAGCTGGCCAATGTTTCACAGCCTACTGTCTCACGGGTCATTAATGGGAATAAGGATGTCAGCGAGGAAATTGTTAAACGGGTCATGCAGGTTATTGAGGAGGTTGGATTCGTTCCTAACAAAACAGCGCAAACATTGAAGCGCAATCAATCCAAGCTGATTGGGATTAGCGTAACGGAAATTTACAATCCTTATTTTGTTGAATTGATTGATCATCTGGAATCGGAAGCAAGAAAACGGGGCTATAATATTATTTTGCATAACTCCAAACATAACTCGATTCTGGAATGGGAGAATATCCAAAATTTTATGGCGCGGCAAATTGACGGCTTCCTCCTTGTTCCAACTGGGGAATATAACCTTCCTAGAATAAGCAAGCTTCCAATTCCGTCCGTTGTTGTCACCCAAAGCATTAAGGGCTTCGATAGTGTCGGACTGAACCATCTCCAAGCTGGACGCCTTGTCGCAGAGCAATTTATGCGGGCTGGACATGATACGTTCGGCTACATTGGAATTGATGCCGACGATAAATTTCGAGGCTTTGAAAATACGTTGTATGAAAATCAGATGCATTTTAACCCCGAACATTTTATTGCCGTCCCGGATGGTGAAAGCAGCAACCTGCTTATCCGAAAAGCGATTGAGGGTTATTTGGAGCAAAACAAAGAATTTCCGTTTAGCTGCGTTTTTGCTTCAAATGATGTGATGGCGCTGGAATTTATGAAGATAGCCCAGGAAAGAGGCATTCGGATACCGGAGGATATCAGTCTGATCGGATTTGATGACACGTATTTGGCTAAGGTTATGGGGATATCCAGCATCCATCAACCCATTGAAGAAATGATTACAACCACGCTGACACTGTTAATTAATCGTATTGAACAAGAGGTAGCATCTGAAACGGTCAGCATTCAGCTTGAGCCTACTCTGATCGAGCGCAACAGCTCCAGGCATCGCCGAACGTAAAGCACTCGCCAAACAAGGACATTTCGCCCCTCATGCCAATGGAAGCGAAATGTCCTTTATTTGTCGATACAGAGTCTGATGCTTTATTTGTTGCCTTCCATCAGCAAATCAGCGATAATGTCCAGCTGCTTGTCTACCGCAAGGGGATCGCTGGGAAGGAATTCGTCAAAATCAATAGAATAAACCTTACCATTTTGTCCTGCAGGCGTGCTTTGAATCAGCTTTTCAACCTTCTTCAGATTTTCCTCCGCCCCTTCATTGACGGCCAGGAACAAGCGGTCGCCTATGAATTCCGGTATCACCTCGGAGGATATTTCCCACGTTTCTCCGTTAATCACGTCGGATTCCACCTTGGCTGTTGGCTTCAACCCTAAATATTTGTAGATGATATTTCCGCCCATATTACTATCGCCATAAATAAAGATAGCCTCTGAACGCACATTCAAAATGGAGAACGTTTCATCAGCTCCGACATACGGACTAATTTTCTCTTTGTACTCCGCAATCTTCGCCGCAAATTCTTCATTCCATTGCTTGGCTTCCTCTTGCTTGCCCAGAATATCTCCGAACATTTCAACATCCTTTATCGGATCGTTATTTTGCTCGACAACAATCGTTGGCGCAATTTGGCTAAGCGCCTCGTACCCGCCCTCTGTAGCTTCGGCGAACGCCGCGGTGGTAACGATCAGGTCAGGCTCCAGCGCCAGCATTTTCTCCAGATCAGGCGGCACGCCCACATCCGTTACATCGGAAACATCGCTAATAAACGGATTTTGCAAAATATAGGTTGTAGCTCCAACCGGCTTTACGCCAAGTGCCATTAGCTCTCCCAGGTGAAAAAGACTAACGACGCGCTGAGGCTTCACCGGAATGTCGGTTTTGCCCTTCAGATGCTCATACACTCGCGTTTCGCTCGCCCCATTATCCGCTTCGGCAGCTGCCGTTGCCGAAGCGTTAGCCTCCGGCTGCGCCGCAGCTGCTGTCGGACTGCTTGACGGTGCAGGCGCAGCGGACTGGCATGCGCTCAGAATCAACGCTGTACATAAAAGCATCATCGCTCCAAACGCCGGTCTTGAAAATCTAAACATGGATGCGTCCCCTTCCCTATCCCATTGATAATAACTCTCGTTCTCATTATGGTGAAGGGGCCAAGACGTTGCAATAGATGATTTTGACAGCTGCAATGGATTATACTGAACAACCCGCTGGTTTTGCTCCCTATATTGAAGCGGTGAAAGTCCGGTATGCTTTTTGAACAGGCGGCTGAAATAATAAACATCGCCGTACCCTACGCCGCTCGCAATTTCCTGAATGCGGGCCTCCGAGTCCAGCAGCAGCTGCTTTGCCTTGAAGATGCGTACATGAATCAAATAGTCGATAGGACTAATGCCAAGTTGATTTTTAAACAAGCGGGATAAATAGCTGGCGCTGCAATTTTGCCTGCTTGCCAGGTCTTCCGCCGTAATCGGCATTTTATAATGCTCGTTCAAGTAACGAACACTTTCGGATACCATATCGGGCTTGCCCTTTTCTGCCGCAGCTTTCTGAGCCTGCCGCAGCGCCTCATGCACGAAGGGAAGAAAAAGAGACTGTGCCTGCAAACGCTCCAGCGGGGCGGCCTGCCGCCATAAGCGCTCCATGCTGTGGCACATCTCCTGCAAAATCAGCGATGCATGGGGAGTAAATGCATAAGGAGTATGAAGGCTATTCTGGCCTTCCTCAAAGGCGGCAACAACGTCATACAGGATCAGATAGCAGGAATACGTATCGGAAAATGCTGAGAAGCTCAGCTCAGCCCCGCTTCCTCCATGCAGAACGTAGGGAGAACGAGCCAGATAGTCCGTTCCCGACAGGCACGCCTTTCCTTCACCTTGCGTCGTGACTACAAAAAAACCGGAATGCGCTATAAACCCGCCGGGAATGTTTCCAAGCTCGACACTGCAATGGCGGATATCCAGCAGCCGGACGGCTGCTGTGCTCCATTGACCGATGTGTGCTTCCCAATCCATAGGCTCTCTCCTCTCCATTCGACACAATGCCAAGTGTCTTAGTCAGCACTGAACCGTCCATGCGTTATCATTCCAAGCGCTGCCGAATTCGGGGAAATACAGTAAGCGCCGTCCGATAGAAAACATCCTCGTGATAAGCCTCGGGAATCAGTTC
>PJUA01000356.1_pt1 | contig 29713 bp, 28 predicted proteins | sample 1512151 | NCBI WGS metagenome assembly PJUA01 (sample SAMN08177678, study PRJNA422409) | Soil metagenome, whole genome shotgun sequencing project. | isolation source: Soil enriched on filter paper: beechwood xylan treatment | place: USA: Madison | collected 2015-01-15
ACCGCAACCTGTTCGTCAAGTCCTTCGAGGTGAACGACAGCACCATCCTGTCGATCGACCCGTCGGTCAAATACGACACCGGCAAGATCGACGGCCTGAACGTCATCGGCGGACAGACCGAGATGTACTGGCCGGGCGCGCTGAACGTGCCGCTGCCCGCCACGCTGTTCTCGTCCGCCGCCACCTCCCCGGATGCGGAGACCGCCGCCAGCATGACCACGACCATCAAGGTCAAGGCCTATGGCATCAGCGCCGGCGGGCAGGCCCCGCACTTCAAGCTGCTGGTGGACGATCAGGTGGTGGGCGACGCCTGGGTCAGCGCGACCTCGGCCACCGACTACACCTTCACCGCCAAGGTGGACCCGAACGAGGCCCACAAGATCCAGGTCTTGTACGACAACGACGCCACCGTGAACGGCGTCGACCGCAACCTGTTCGTCAAGTCGATCAACATCGACGGCCAGACCATCGCCTCGACCTCCAGCATGGCGTCCTACGACAAGGGCCCGGTGGACGGCAAATATGTCGTCGGCGGCCAGGAGGTCCTCTATTGGGGCGGCGCCCTGACCTTCGGTGTGCCGGAGGAGTATTTCGGCGGCGCCTATGTTCCGCCGCCCCCGCCGCCGCCGAGCAAGGCGGTGGACATCGTCGTCAACGCCTACGGCATTTCGGCCGGCGGACAGGCGGCGCATTTCAAGCTGCTGGTCGACGGGCAGGTGATCGGCGATGCCAAGGCCGCCGCCACCACCGCCGCCTACAAATTCACCGCCAACATCGACCCGACCAAGGCCCACACCGTCCAGGTCTGGTACGACAACGACGCCACCGTGAACGGCGTCGACCGCAACCTGTTCGTCAAGTCGGTCGCCATCAACGGCCACACCGTCGCAGTCACCGACAGCATCGTCACCTATGACAAGGGCGCCGTCGACGGCAAGGACGTGGTCAAGGGTCAGGAAGGCCTGTATTGGGGCGGCGCCCTGAACGTCAAGGCCGGCGCCGACCTGTTCGGTGACGCGCCCATCAACCAGACCCCAGTCCCGACCGCCCCGACCAAGCCGGCCTTCTATGTCGCCGCCAACGGCAAGGATAGCTGGTCCGGCAAGCTGGCGGCGCCGAACGCCGACGGCACCGACGGTCCCTTCGCCAGCCTGGAGAAGGCGCAGGCGGCCATGCGGTCCAGCTCGACCATCGACACCACCTATGTCCGCGAGGGCACCTATCACCTGACCAAGACGCTGGAGCTGACCTCGCTCGACAACGGCCACAGCTTCCAGAACTATCCCGGCGAGAAGCCGGTGCTGAGCGGCGGCGAGGTGGTGAAGAGCTTCACCAGCGAGGGCAACGGGCTCTATTCGGCCAAGCTCGCCAGCGCCAGCAACCTCGACCTGATCGTCGGCGACGTTCGCCAGCATCTGGCCGAGAAGTACGCCTATGACGCCGCCGACGTCACCAGCGGCTGGCATTTCGCCGATGCGGCCTCGGGGGGCCCGAGCGGCTGGTATATCCGCTCCCACGGCACCGAGGTGACCAGCGCCGACATCCAGCCGAACACGCTGATCCAGGTGATGGACGCCGAACGGCTGGGCGACACGCTGACCGGCATCGCCAGCTTCAACGCCTCCACCCGCACCATCATGCTGAAGAACGGCGCCTCCCTGCCCTTCGCGGAAGGCACCACCTACAAGCTGCTGAACAACGCCTCTTATGTCGATCAGGCGGGCGAGTTCGCGTGGCGGTCGACCGACGGCAAGCTGCTCTACAAGGCGGCCAGCTCCGGCTTCGTCTCCAGCGGGGTGGAGGTGCCGCGGCTGGGCACGCTGGTCAAGCTGAACGGCGCCAGCGACGTCACCATCGATGGGCTGACCTTCAAGAACACCACCACCGGCGGCGACGCCCTGCTGCTGACCAATGCCGACGGCAACCACATCAGCGACAACAGCTTCCTCAACGTCGGCTCGGCGATCAAGCTGACCGCAGGATCGTCCAACAACCAGATCGCCCACAACACGCTGAACCACATGGCCGAGAACGGCATCGAGATGGATGGCCGCAGCAACGGCAACAGCATCTATGCCAACACGATCAGCAACATCGGCGAAGTGCGCAAGGCGGTGGCCGGCATCATCGGCACCGGGGTGGACAACAACCTGATCTCCAACAACGACATCGACCACAGCGCGCGCTATGGCATCTCGTTCAAGGATTACGGCGGCACCACCAACACGGTGAACCACAACAACATCATCCAGTACAACCACATCTCCTACACCGGGCTGGAGACCGCCGACGACGGCGCCATCGAGATCCTGGGCCGGTCCAGCGCCAACACCGGCATGGTCATCCAGGGCAACTGGATCGAGCACGCCAACGGTCTGGCCACCAGCGCGCAGGATACCTGGATGTACGGCCAGAAGGGCTTCGGCATCTATCTGGACGACATGGCCGGCGGCATCACCGTCAAGGACAACTTCATCAAGGACGCCGACTGGGCCTCGGTGCAGATCCATGGCGGCGACAACAACGTGGTGACCAACAACTTCTCGGTCATCGCCAATAACAAGGAAGACTTCATCCGCATCGAATGGCAGCCGGTGCACGGCACCGCCGGCGACCCGCACAACAACACGATCACCAAGAACGTGGTCATGGGCACCCTGCCGCTCGACGACTACACCGAGCTGCTGAGCGCCAACGACTTCGTCATCGACAACAACCTCGTCTACAACGTGCCGAAATACGGCGATCACGACGTGGTCGGCAAGCCGATGTTCACCAACGCTTATTGGGGCGACTATTCCCTGCAGGCGTCCTCGCCGGCCTTCGCCATGGGCATCCACGACCTCGCCTGGGCGAAGATGGGCGCCGAGGGCGTCGCCCATGTCGGGCTGGAGCATTTCTGGGACGCTGTCTGACCAAGGCCCGGATGCGGCGCATCGGGGGTACGCCTTCGACGCGCCGGACCCGTGGCATGGGCGGGGCCTGTTTCGCTCCACGGGCGGAGCCTGTTTCGCTCGATGATCGGGCGGCGCGGGCTCCGCCCAACTGCGTTTGTGGGACTCCGCTTCGAACGTTGCGCTGCTTGGCCCCCGCACTGCAGCGCACCATATGCAGGCCGCGCCCCGGCGACGGATCGGGGCGCCTCTTCCTTTCAGACCAGATGGACCGAGACCGTTTTCCGATGACGCAAGCGACGTGGACCGCGGGAACTTTGGCGAAAATCCTGGGAAGCGGCCTTCTGCTGTGGACCGCCTGCATGGCGCCGCCCACGGCGTCGACCGCCTGGGCGCTGGAGGAGCTGAAGCCGAAATTCGGCCCGGACGCGGTGCCGATCACCCGCGCCAGCGACTATGTCCGCACCGCCGCAGCGCCGGACTATTGGGCGCTCAGCCCCTATTACGTGCCGCAGACGACCGGCGCCTCCTGCTCGCTGGCCAGCGTGACGATGATGCTGAACGCGTTGCGCGGCCTGCCCGCCCTGGCCTCGGAACGGCTGGTGACAGGCAAGCAGCTGCTCGACCGGCTGGACGACGACCATTGGCGCGCCGCCACCGCCGAGGATGGCGAAGGCGTCTCGTTCGGCGAGCTGATCGACTATGTCCGCCGCAGCCTCGCCGCCTACAACATCGATGCGGAGGTGGAGGTCTGGCGCCCGCGCGACGCCTCTCCCGCCACGCTGGCGGAACTGCGCCGCATCCTGGCCGGGAACGAGCGAAGCGCCGACGACATCATCCTGCTGGCCTTCGACCAGGGCACGCTGACCGGCGATGTCGGCGTCGGCCACGTCGCGCCGCTGGGCGCCTATGACGCCGCGACGAAGCGGGCGCTGGTGATGGACCCCGACCGCAACTGGTACGTGCCCTATTGGACCAGCGACGCCCGGCTGCTGGACGCCATGCTGAAGCCGGACCGCGCCGACCCGGAGGGCAGCGGCCTGATCCGCATCCGCAGCCGCCGGGTGTCCGGCTGACCTCCGTTTATTTCACCTCCTGGCTGGTCAGGTCGGAGGGGTTCTGCGACCGTGTCGGCTCGCTCGGCTGATCGGGCTCGCTCGCCCATTGGTTCGGGCGCGGCACCGGGTTCCCGTTCAGGTCGGGCGGCGCGCTGCGCACGGCGGCGAGTGCCTGCTGCAATTCGCTGCTGCCGGTCGCGGCGGAACTGGACGCATTGGGCGGCCTCGTGCCCTGCGGCGTGGGGTGGGGATCCTGGCTCTTCTGAACCCCGGCATCGCGCGCGAGGGCGTCGCCGGCCGACTCCTTCGAACCTGAGTCCACCGGGGCCGCCCCGTCTTGTCCTGATTGAGGCTGTTGCTGATCCGCCTGCTGCGCGGCGGCACCGAGCAGCGGCAGGCCGGACAAGAGCCCCGACAGGAGCAGGGCGGCGGCGATCTTGCGCATGGCGCATCCTTCCTTTGGGCGACCGTCGGGGGAATCCGTCGGAGCACGGCGTGCGGCGGCACCAATCGGCCGTTGGCGCGTTGTACCGGGGACGGAGTCCGGCTTCGGCCGTCCGGTCCCAGCCCATCAGGAACACCGACAATGCCCAGCGAGTTCCCGTCTTCCCGCTCCTCCATCTCCAACCCCACGGCGCCGGCCTCGCCGTCCGACCGTGCCGAACGGCGCAGCGTCGGCGTGGTGGTGGAGCGGCGGCGCGTCGACAATCCCTGGATCGAGGCGCGCTGGCAGCCGGTGATGCTGGTCCCGGCCGACCCCACCCTGCCCGACTGGAGCGTGCTGGCCGAAGGCCCGGACTGGACGCGCCATTATGCCGGCACTGCCGAGATCGCCCTGTTCCCGACCGAGGCCGAGAACTACAAGCACAACCTCGACGGCGGCAGCCCCAGCGCCTACGTCATCCTGCGGCCGGGAGGGCCGGCGCCGGGGATCCGGCTGCTGGCCGTCACCGCCGACCCCGGCGAGATCGATGCCCATGCCGAAGCCGGCGACGACGTGATCGAGGCGCTGCCGCTGCCGATCCCGCTGGTGCTGTGGATGGATGGCTTCGTCGCCCGCCACTATGTCGAGCGCCCCTTCCACAAGCGCAAGCGCGACCGCGCCGACCCGGAGGCCCTGGCGCTCCGCCGCCGCACCGGGGGTCCGCAGCATGGCTGAGCGGATGGAGGAGGAGACCGGCTTCCTCGGCCGCTGGTCGCGGCTGAAGCGCGAGGCGCGGAGGGAGGAGCCCGTCGCCGAACCGGTCGTGCCGGAGGCGCCCGCCATGCTGCCGGCGGAACCGTCCGAGGCCGTCGAGGAAGAGGCGCCGGAGCTGCCCTCGCTGGACAGTCTGGATTCCGGCAGCGACTACACCGGCTTCCTCCGCCCCGACGTGCCGGCGGAGCTGCGCCGCCAGGCACTGAGGAAGGCATGGGCGAGCGATCCGGTCATCGCCGGCTTCCGCGGTTTTGCGGAGTATGATTGGGATTACAACGCGCCCGGCTATGGCGCCCTGCTGCCCACCGACGACATCGCCCGCCTGCTGGACGCCGTGCTGCCGGATGAGAAGCGGGAGGAGGAAGAGGTGGGTGAGGAGGAGGTGGTGGCGGCGGAGGCCGTGCAGGCTGACGGAGCCACTTGCCCCCACCCCAACCCTCCCCCGCTGGGCGGGGGAGGGAGCGAGTGTTTGTCCGAAGAGGCGGCGGCAGTCCCTCCCCCGCCCAGCGGGGGAGGTTAGGTGGGGGTCTAACCTCCCCAAGGAACGCTCAAATACACCGCCCGCCATCCACCTCCAGGCACACGCCCGTCAGGAAGTTCCCCTCGTCGGAGCACAGGTACAGCGCCGCGTTGGCGATGTCGGACGGCGTCGACAGGCGTCCCAGCGGGATGCTGCTGCGGAACTGCTCGCGGCGTTCCGGCGTGTCCTGGCCCATGAAGCGGTGGAGCATGCCGGTCTCGCCCGCCACGGGCGCGATGGCGCAGACGCGGACATTGTCGGCCGCGAGCTCCGCCGCCATCGACTTGGTCAGGGTGATGACCGCGCCCTTGGAGCCGTTGTACCAGGTCAGGTTCGGCCGCGGCCGCAGCCCGGCGGTCGAGGCGATGTTCAGGATCACGCCGCCGCCCTGATTGCGGAACACCGGTACGGCGTGGATGGCGCTGTGATAGATCGACTTCACGTTGACGGCATAGATGCGGTCGAAGGTGGCCTCGTCCACGTCCAGCATCGAGCCGTAGCGGTGGGTGTAGCCGGCATTGTTGACCAGGATGTCGAGCCGGCCGAACTCGCCGAGCGCCGCCGAGACGATGGCCTCGTAATCCTCCCCCACCGCGACGTCGGCGCGGACGGCGAGCGCCGTCTCTCCCAGGCTGTCGGCGACGCGGCCGGCTGCCGCCTCGTCCAGATCGGCGACGATGACGCGGGCCCCTTCGGCGGCGAAGCGGCGGGCGATGCCCTCGCCGAAGCCCGATCCCCCGCCGGTGACGACGGCGACCTTGTCAGACAAACGCATGAGCGGTTCCTCCCCGGCAATTCGCGGTCCGAGATGCGCGCGGCCGTTCGGCGCGCGGACTCCGTACAACAGGGAGCCGGCGCCATCGGCCGCATCGTGGACGCGGCGAAGAACGCATGATAGCGCGAAGCCGCCCGGTGGGGCAGTCGCCATCATCCGCTACATCGAATTGGGGAGATATAGGAGAAAATGGCGCGAGTGACGGGACTTGAACCCGCGGCCTCCGGCGTGACAGGCCGGCGCTCTAACCAACTGAGCTACACCCGCGCGATGGCTCCCGGTGCTGGACTCGAACCAGCGACAAGCGGATTAACAGTCCGCTGCTCTACCAACTGAGCTAACCGGGAACGGAGGCCCGCCTTATATGGCCGATGACGAATCCTGGCAAGCGGAAAAACGCAAAGCTTCGCATTTTTTCCGGACGGGGCCAGTTTCGCGCCCCTGGCCTGTGACAACGCGCACGGATCGCAGCCATGGGTTGCCGACGCGCAGGCTTGCTCTTGACAGTTCGGGGCTTCTCAGGCTTCTTCTCGCCTCCCCACCCCACCATTGCCGCAGGCCCCGATGTCCGAGGTCGTCCCCTTCGCCGCCGCCCGCGAGGCGCTGCTCGCGCGCCTGACCGAACAGCTGCCGCCCTCGTCGGAATGGGCGGGCCGGCTGATGCTGATGCCGGAGGGGCGCCGGGTGGAACCGATGCCGGCGGCCGAGGCGGTTGAGTCGCTGCGCGCCTTCCGCGCCGGGCTGGGCGAGGCGATCGGCGCCGCCGCCTGCTCGGTCGGCGGGGTTTGGGTCGGTCGGGAGGATTGCCTGGACTGGGACGGGCTGCTGGCGCCGCTGGCGGTCGCCGCCGCCTATGTGGTCGGCCGCACCCAGTCGGCCGGCGGCTTCTCTGCCGAGCTGTTCCGCTGCAAGGATGCGCTGGCCGGCTGGGGCGTGCGCGGCCTGCGCGGCGAACCGGCGGTGGCGCGCGCCGCCGGCTATGCCGTGGTGTCAGTCAGCCGCCGCCCGGACGACAACGAGATCGTGCTGGACCGGGTGATGGACACCTTCGCCTTCGTCATGCGCAGCCTGGGCGAGCCGACGGTGGCCGCGGCCGACATGGATCGCCGGCTGGTCAAGCGGGCGGTGCCGCTGCGGCGGTGATTGGGGCGGCGGTGAGGGGCGCGGTCAAGCGCCCTGCCCCAGCGCACAACGCGCCGCCGCCAAATCCCACGCCGCGCAGCCGACGCTCTTGAACAGGCGCGGGCGACCCGGCGTGGCGCGGCCATCCAGCGCATCGACCAGCGATTTGACGCTCTCCCACGCCACACCGGCCTGGATGAAGTCGCCGGCCTCGTGGCGGGCGCCGGCGGGATCGTCGACGAACAGCTCGCTGCCATGGACGGCGGTCGGGCCGAACTCCACCATGTCCGGCTTGAAAGCGCCGACGCCGACCAGCAGGCGGTCCGGGCGCGGCGTCTCGTCATAGATGGGGGACAGGCTGGTGGTCAGCGCGATCACCACCTCGGCCGCCGGATCGACCGGACCGCTCATCGGCCGCAACTCCACCCCCTGCCCGTCCTGTTTCGCGCAGAAGGCCGTGGCCGTCTCCAGGCTGCGGCTGTGGATGTCGATGCGGATGCCGGGATAGAGCGATGCCAGCGCCGCCACATGGCCGGCCGACTGGGTGCCGGCGCCGAGCAGCGCAACATGGTGCGGCGCCGGAGCCAGGGTCCGGATCGCCAGCATCGACACGGCGGCGGTGCGGCGGGCGGTGACGGTGGGGCCGTCCAGGATCACCTGCGGCGCGCCGGTCGGGGCGTCGAAGGCGCTGACCACGCCATGGATGGTCGGCAACCCGCGGGCGCCGTTGCCGGGATTCACGTTGACCAGCTTGTGGATGGCGATGTCCGCCGCAGTGGCCGGCATCGACAGCAGCACGCCGCCGTCTGGCAGCGGCAGCACCTGTCGCTCCGGGCTGGTGATGCGGCCGGCGGCATAGTCGCGGGCGGCGGCTGCCACCGCGTCGCACAATGCTGGGAAAGGAAGACGGGCGGCGGTCTGTTCGGCGGTGAGGACGGCGAGAGACGACACGGGAGGCGGCTTCCTCTTCGATGAGTGGGAAACGGTCAGGCGCGGGCGCGCTCGATCTCCACGCCGACGCTGGCGGCGTCGGGGAAGACGTCCAGCTTCTCCACACGCACCTTGGCCATCGTCACCCGCGCGTCGGCGAGGCAGCGCTCGGCGATGCGTTCGGCCAACGTCTCCACCAGCGTGACATGGCCCTGGGTGACCACGCCCTTGACGATTGTCGCCATGTCCTCGCCGGTGACGCCGGGGGCGATCACGTCGAGGTCGAGGTTCAGGCGGATGCGCTGGGGCTTCAGCCGTTCGTGGGCATAGACGCCGATCAGCGCGTCCATCACCAGATCGCGGACGAAACAACGGGTGGACAGCGCCGCCGGGGCCGAACGCGGCACCGGGGCGGTGACGGTGGCGAAGAGCTTGTTCATGGGCGACAGCCCTAACACGGCGGCGCCACCGCTGCCAAGCCGCCGTCCCCGCCAATGTCCATGCCAGACGGACAGGTCAGGGGCGGAGTCAGTGCATTTCCGAGCGGATGCGCTCGCGCAGCACGTCGATCGGGCGCAGATCCTCGCCCTCCTCATAGTGCCAGAAGGTCCAGCCGTTGCAGGCCGGCAGCCCGGCCAATGCCGCACCCACCTGATGGATCGAGCCGCGATGGTCGCCGCGCGGGCCGGAGCCGATCAGCGTGCCGTCGGCGCGCACGCGGGCGGCGACGCGGCGGCGCTGGTCGAACAAGGTCGAACCGGGGCGCAGCAGCCCGCGCTCCACCACCCAGCCGAAAGGGATGCGCGGTGCGCTGCGCTTGGGCGGCGTGTCGAGGATGGCAGCCTCCGGCGCTTCCTCCACCGCGTCGATGCGGGCCTGGGCCGCCTTGACGTAGGTGTCGTCGCGCTCCAGCCCGATCCATTTGCGGCCGAGCCGCTTGGCGACCGCGCCGGTTGTGCCGGTGCCGAAGAAGGGGTCGAGAACCACGTCGCCGGGACGGGAAGAGGACAGGATCACCCGGTACAGCAGCGATTCCGGCTTCTGTGTCGGATGGGTCTTCTTGCCCTCCTCGTCGCGCAGGCGTTCGCCGCCGCTGCAGATCGGCAGCAGCCAGTCGCTGCGCATCTGAAGATCCTCGTTGAGGTTCTTCATCGCCTCGTAATTGAAGCGATAGCGCGCGTCCTTGTCGCGGGCCGCCCAGATCATCGTTTCATGGGCGTTGGCGAAGCGGGTGCCGCGGAAGTTCGGCATCGGGTTGGTCTTGCGCCAGACGATGTCGTTCAGAATCCAGAAGCCCAGATTCTGCAGCGTGGCGCCGACGCGGAAGATGTTGTGATAGCTGCCGATCACCCACAGCGAGCCTTCCGGCTTCAGGATGCGGCGGGCGGCCGTCATCCAGTCCTGGGTGAAGCGGTCATAGGCTTCGAAATCGTCGAACTTGTCCCATTCGTCATCCACCCCGGCGACGCGGGTGTGGTTCGGCCGCAGCAATTCGCCACCCAACTGCAAGTTGTAGGGCGGATCGGCGAAGACGAGATCGACCGAAGCGGGCGGCAGATCGTTCATGAGAGCGATGCAATCGCCGACCAGGATACGGTTTTCAGGGAGCATTTTACGACCGGCAAAGAACTGAGACTCGGCCGGACAATGAGTCGCGGCCGAGTCGCCGTCAACAGCTTTCTTTGCCAAGTGACGGCGGGTCAGCCGCTTAGTGCCTTTTGCCGTTTCACTGGTGCAAAACTGACTCGGTGATGCGGCGTGACACCATGGCGGGTCAGCGCATCCAGATGCTCGGGCGTCGGATAGCCGGCGTTTCGGTCCCATCCATAGTGTGGATACAGCACCGACAACCGCAACATCTCGCTGTCGCGCGCCACTTTGGCGAGAATAGAGGCGGCGGCGATGGACTGGCTGCGGCTGTCGCCCTTGACGACCGCCACCCTCTCGCACGCGATGTCGGGGGTGAACTTGCCGTCCACCAGCGCCGCGTCGGGGGCCGGGCCGGGCAGCGCCAGATAGGCCCGTTTCATCGCCAGCAGCGTCGCCTTGTGGATGTTCAACTCGTCGATCTCGGCGGCCGACGCCTCGGCGATGGCGAAGGCAAGCGCATGCGACCGGATCGCCGGCTCGATCTCCTCGCGCAGGCGGCGGGTGACCGCCTTGCTGTCGTCGATCTGCGCCGCGATCTCCGGCGGCAGGCCTTCGGGGGCCAAGACCACGGCGGCGGCGACCACCGGGCCGCAGAGCGGGCCGCGCCCGACCTCGTCGATGCCGCAGACGCGGCGGCCGGGGCCGAAGCCGGCCTCCAGCGACAGGTCGGGCCGCTGCCGGGGAACGGCTGCTTTGCGGGGCGCTTTGGCAGGCATCGGCGGACGGCCTTCCGGAGAGGGGACGGGATGGGGCCGCTTGATAGCGGTGGCGGAGTCCGGGCGCAAGGCCGCGCCCATTTGCCTCAAGCAAGCTCTTGAGAAGCGAAGCGCGGCTGCGCTATGGATGCGCCCCGATTTGCCGGATCAGTGAAAGCCGGACCACGCCACAACCCGCCACGCCATCACCCGAGAAGCAGGCCATGACCGAAACGACCCAGACCGCCGCCGAATGCCCCTGCCGTTCCGGCAAGCCGCTGGACGCCTGCTGCGGTCCCTATCTGGCCGGCATGCCCGCCCCGACGGCCGAAGCGCTGATGCGCTCGCGCTATTCGGCCTTCGCCACCGGCAACATCGACTACCTGCACGACACGCTACTGCCCAGCACCCGCGACGACTTCAACCGTGAAGAGATCGAGACCTGGGCCAAGAACAGCGTGTGGACCGGCGTGGAGATCCGTTCGACCGAAGCCGGCCAGCCCGGCGACAGCGACGGGATCGTGGAGTTCGTCGCCCGGTTCAGCATGAACGGCAAGCCGATGACCCACCATGAGACCAGCCGTTTCACCCACCAGGACGGCCGCTGGTACTATGTCGACGGCCAGCTGGGCGCCCGTCCGCGCAGCGGCCCCAAGGTCGGCCGCAACGATCCCTGCCCCTGCGGCAGCGGCAAGAAGTACAAGAAGTGCCACGGCGCCTGAGCCTGCATGCCTGACGGTCGGCCCTGAGTCGCGGCTGAATCGTCACGCTGCACCTGCACAAATTCGGCGAAATCGCCCCGCCCCGCCCACCGATTGGGCGGCGGCGGTGTTTTTGTTGTGCGCGCAGGGTCGAATCGCGCAATGACGATTGAATTATGGGTCGGAACCGATCATCCTTCGCTGGCCCTGTTCCGGGTCTCCCTTCTTTGGTTCTTGCCGGGATGGGGTTTAACACGACAGATGAGACGATAACTGATGTTCGACCGTCCGCAGCGCTCTTCCTTCCGCGCTCCTGAGATCACCCAGCGCGACATCCGCGCCACCGTCAAGTGGTTCAACGCCACCAAGGGCTTCGGCTTCGTCACCCCCGACGATGGGTCGCCCGACGCTTTCCTGCACTCCACGGTTCTGCAGTTCTGCGGACACGACAGCCTGCCCGAAGGCGCCACCATCACCTGCGACCTGTCGCGCGGCCCGAAGGGCCCGCAGGTCGCCACCATCCACGCGGTCGACACCTCGACCGCCGCTCCGAGCCGTCCGTCGCGCGCCCCGCGCGAGCGTGACAGCTGGGGCAACGACGGCGGCTACGGCGGCGGCAACAGCTACGGCGGCAGCCGCGGCGGCTACGGCGCCGACAGCTACGGCGATTCGGAAGGCGGCGAAACCGTCGACGGCACGGTGAAGTGGTTCAACGTGTCGAAGGGCTTCGGCTTCATCGCCCCGTCCACCGGCGGCAAGGACATCTTCGTGCACATCCGTGCGCTGGAGCGGTCGGGCATCAGCGGTCTGGACGACGGTGCGCAGGTCCGCGTCACCATCCGCCAGGGCGCCAAGGGTCCCGAGGCTCAGCGCATCGAGATGGCCTGATCTCTCATCGGTCGTTGTGATGTGAAAAAACCCCCGCTCCAACCGGAGCGGGGGTTTTTTCTTGGTCTTTTTTCCTTGGGCACGGCCGATGGGCGCGGACGCGCCTACCGCCTCACCCGCTCCGGCGGGAAGCGCAGCCGCACCGTGGTGCCGCGTCCTGGTGCGCTGTCGACGGCGATGCCGCCGCCATGCAACTCCACCAGCGCGGCGGTCAGCGGCAGGCCGAGGCCGGAGCCGTGCTGCGTTGCCGTCATCCGGTCGCGGGTCGGGTCATGGATCTGGGCGAAGGCGGTCAGCGCCTGCGGGATGCGCTCCGGCGGCATGCCGCGTCCATCGTCGGCGACCGCCAGGATCAGGCTGCCGGCCGCGTCACGCTCCGCCGACACCGTCACATGGCCACCGGGATCGGTGAATTTCAGGGCGTTGCCGACGAGGTTGGTCAGCATCTGCCGAACCAGCGACGGATCGGCCCACAGCACCGGCAGGTCGGCCGGCAGCCGGGCCGACAGCGCCACACCCGACCGCTCGGCCCGCGCCGCCATCATCGACAGGGTGGCGTCGACGATCAGGGAGGGCGGGCAATCCTCCTCGTGCAGCTCCAGCCGCCCGGCCTCGATGCGGGCGAGGTCGAGCAGGTTGTTGATCAACTCCAGCATATAGTCGCCGGCCGCGACGATCTGCGCCGCCGCCTCGCCATAGCGCGGGCTGCCCGGCGGTCCCAGCAGCTGGTCGCGCAGGATCTCGGCAAAGCCCATCACCGCGGTCAGCGGCGTGCGCAGCTCGTGGCTCAGGTGATGGACATAGTCGGACTTGCGGCGGTTGGCGGCGGCCAGCTCCAGCGCCCGTGCCTTCAGGTCGGTGATGTCGGTGCGCAGGCCGACGGTCCCGCCGTCGCGGGTCCGCCGCTCTTCGATCCGCAGCCAGCGGCCATCGGCCAGCTGCACCTCCATCGGCGGGCCGCCATGGCGGTGCAGGTCCAGCCGCCGGGCCATCCACTCCTCCGCCCGTTCCGGCGGGATCCGATAGAGGCCGCGCCGCATCCCGTCGTGCAGCAGACTCTCGAACGGCGTGCCGGGCTGCGCCAGATCGGGGTCGGAGATCTTCAGGTCGCGGTAGCGCCGGTTGAACAGCACCAGCCGGTCGTCGGCGTCATACAGGACGAACCCCTCGCCGATGCTGTCGATGGCGTCCAGCAGCAGCCGGTGGGCCCGCTCCGCCCGCTGTTCCGCCCGTGCCCGGCCGGTGATGTTGCGCAGGATGCAGAGGATGCGGTCGCCGTCGTCCGAAAGGGCAACCAGCCGGGCCTCGAACACCGCGCCCCCCTCTCCGCCGTTTTCCCCGCCGTTTTCCCCATTGACCGGGAGGCGGATGACGACGCTGGCGGTCGGGTTGGCGGTTGCGGCGCCGGCCGCCACCCGTTCCAGCGCCTCCACCAGCGGTGCGGCGGTGGCTTCGGGCAGCACCTCCTGGATGCGGCCGTTCAGGAAGCGCTGTGCCGGGATGCCGAGATCGGCGGGACTGCCGGCGGCGAAGTCCAGGATGCTGCCGTCGCGCCGCAGCTCGAAGCGCAAATCGGGATAGGCGTAGGACAGGGCGACCAGCTGTTCGTTCAGCCGCGCCACCTCCTGCCGGGCGGCAAGATCGGCCGGCGCCTCCACCAGCACGAAATCGCACCCCGGAACAGGGCCGATGCGCACGGTCAGAGACAGCGCTTCACTGTCGGCGCGGCGGATGATCACGGCGCGTTCGGCGGCCGCCGTCGGCGCCGGTCCCGCGGGGGTCATGCGCAGAGTGCCGCCCGCCGCATCGGGGTCGAGCAGTTTGCGGGCCGTCCGGTTCATCCAGACCACGCCGCCATCCTCGGCCCGGACCAGCCACAGCGGCGTGGCAAGGCCGGTCAGCAGAGTCAGGTCCGGCAAGGCGGGCATCGTGGCGGACAGGGACGGCATCGACTCCCCGGCGGCGGGTGTTCCGGACAGGGATCTGTCGCGTCATGGAAGGATAGCACAAGGGCATGAAAACAGCCATCCGTTGAGGCGTGGCGGCTCACCCGTCCGTCGGCGTGTCCCAGTAATGGCAGGCGACATGGTGGCCGGGCGCCACCTCCTCCAGCGCCGGGACCGCTTGGGCGCAGAACTCCCGCGCCAGCGGGCAGCGGCGGCGCAGCGGGCAGCCGGCCGGCTGGCCGAAGGCGGACGGCGCATCGCCCTCCAGCGCCGGGCGCTCGCCACGGGAGGCCGCCAGCATCGCGCGGCTGTAGGGGTGCAGCGGCGCGGTGCGCAGGGTCTCGGCGTCGGCGCTCTCCACCACCCGGCCGGCCAGCATCACGATGCCGCGATGGGCGTCGCGCAGCCCCTCGTCATAGCGGTCGGTCGCCAGCACCAGCGACAGGCGGCGGCGGTCGCGCACCGCCATCAGCGTGTCGAGGAAGGTCTCGCGCTCCTCCGCCGACAGGTTGGCCGCCGGTTCGTCGGCGATCAGCACGCGCGGCTCCGGCAGGATGGCGCGGGCGAGGCCGGCATGGGCCGCCTCCGCCACCGTCAGGGCAGAGGGCCAACGCAGCGCCGCCTCGGGACGCAGGCCGGCCTCCTCCAGCGCCTCGTCGATGCGGTGGTCGCGGCGGTCGGCGGCGATGTCGGGGCGCAGGCTTTCCAGCGCGAGATCGAACTGGGCGCCGACCGTCATGGCCGGGTCGAAGGACGCGGCCGGGTCGGGGAACAGCGGCTGCAGGTCGCGGCGGGCACGGCGCAGCCCACTGTTGTCGAGGTCCTCCCCCACGGCCGGCGGCGCCGAGGCGGCCATCAGGTCGCGGCCCATCCACACCACCGCCCCCGCCGTCGGCGGCGGCAGGCAGAGCAGCGAGCGGGCGAGCGTCGCCTTGGCGCTGCCGGTCTCGCCCAGCAGGGCCAGAGTTTCCCCCGTCCGCAGATCCAGGTCGATGTCATGCAGGACGGCCAGCGTCCGCGCCTCCCCCTTCGGACCGGGGGAGAGCGGATAGGACATGCCGACGCCGCGGGCATGCAGGCGGGCGGTGCCCGGCGGCTCCAGCGGCGTCAACGGGGCGGTGCGCGGCGGCCTGGGCGGCAGCAGACGGCCGCGGCGGAGCGACAGGACATGGTCGGCGGGACCGGCCACCCCGTCCTCCGGCCGTCCGGCGAGGATCAGCGCCACCCCGTCGGCCCGCGCCCAGTCGGCCAGCCGGTGGAGAAGCCGCAGCCGCACCGTCGGATCCAGCCCGGCGGCTGGCGCGTCGGCCAGCAGCACCGCCGGCCCCACCGCCACCGCCATGGCGAACAGGCAGGCCCAGCGCAGGGAGTCCGGCAGCTGTTCGGGCGGCAGGTCGAAGCGGCGGGCGGCGGCGGGCACGCCCATGCGGTCCAGCCCGTCGGCGGTCCGGCGCAGCGCCGAGCGCAGATCCAGCCCCAAATGATGGCCGACGACCTCCGCCACCTGCAGGGCCAGCGGCCGGCGCGGCGCCAGCCGTCCGCCCTGGGCGATCAGCAGATGCCCGTCGACGCGGATGCCGCCGGCCACGTCGACACCGGCCGGGGCCCCGGACGATGCCTGACCGGCGAGCGCCGCCAGCAGGGCGGTCTTGCCGCTGCCGGCCCCGCCGGTGACGGCCAGCACCTCCCCCCGCTCCACCCGAAGGCTCGCGCGGTCGAGCAGGACGCGGTCGCCCAGCATCAGGGTCAGCGCCTCGGTCTCCAACGGCGCGGGCTTTGCGGAGATGTGGTTCATGACTTGCGGTTGTTCATGGCTAGCATGCCGTCGGCGATGGCGCAGGCGGCCCAGAGGGCGAGCGCGAGCAGCAGGGCCGGCGGGGCGAAGGCCACCGGGTCGCCCAGCCGCGCCGCCAGCCCGACCGAAGCGCCCCAACTGCCCAGCGCCGGCGGCAGCCCGAGGCCGAGCAGGCTGGCGAAACTCTCCGCCGCCAGCACGCGGGGCAGGGCCAGCGTTCCGGCGGCCAGCAGCGGGCGCGTCAGGTTGGGGATCAGGTGCCGGCGCAGCACCTCGCCCTCCGGCAGGCCGGCGGCGCGGGCGGCGGTCAGGAACTCCGCCCTCGCCCATGCCGACAGCTCGGCATGGGCGAGGGCGGCAACCGCCGGGGCGGCGGTCAGCGCGGTGACCAGGGCCAGCAGCCAGACCTTACCCATCAGCCCGCCGGCCAACGGAATCAGCAGGGCGAGCGGCCAGCCGGCCATGCGGTGGGCGGCGGCGATGACCCGCCGCTCCACCCGGTTGCCGACCAGATTGCCGAGCAGCCCGGCCAGCAACGCCCAGCCGATACCCAGCGCCCCACCCAGCACCGCGGCCAGCAGCGCGAAGGACAGGCTGCCCCGCCCGTCGAGCAGCGCCGCGGCGACCGGGTCGGCGTCCAGCCGGTGGACCGCGCTGCCGTCCGCCATCAGCGGCGCTGCGGCGCAGGCGAGCGCCAGGGCGGCGAGCACGGCTGCCCCGGACAGTTGGCGGGCGAAGCCGGCGCGCGGCGGCTCCGGCGGTACCGGGTGGGAAAGCGGCGATTGGTCGAACTCGGCCATCAGGGTCCTTCGCGGCGGTCACGCCCCCTCATAGGGCGTGGAGCTGTGGTTGGCCGGGTCGATCCAGTCGCGCACCCCAAGGCCCAGCGCGTTCAGCAATGCGGTCAGCCCGCCCAGCGCCAGCAGCGCCGGCACCGCCCCGGCGGCCGAGCCGGCACGCGCGGCATCGATCATCAGCACCCCGGCTCCCGGCAGGTCCAGCAGGCTTTCCAGCGCCACCGCCCCGACCATCGCCGCCAGCACCGCGGCGCGCAACCCCCCCATCACCGGGGCGACCGCCTGCGGCAGGGCGTGGTGGCGCAGCACGGTGCGTTCGTCCAGCCCCAACCCGCGCGCCATGCGCACCGCCGCGCCCTCCGGCCCGGAGCCCAGGGCGCGGCCCATCGCCGGACGCGCCAGCCGGGCGGCTTGGCAGGCGGCGGGAATCGACAGGGCGGTCCAGGCCAGCGGCGCCGCCGACGCCCCCGCCCGCACCGCGAGCGCCGCGACGGCGGCCAGCAGGAATCCCGGCAACAGCGGCCCGGCCCCGGCCAGCAGCCGCCCGACCAGCCCGCCGGCCGACCGCGGCGCCACCGCCGCCCAGGATCCGGCCAGCGTGCCCAGCGCGGTGCCGACCGCCAGCGACGGAAGGGTGAGCAGAAGCGTGACCACCAGCCCGCGCAGCAGCGCCATGGCGGCATCCGGCTGCGGCGCCACCAGCGCCGACAGCCCCACCCCGGCCGCCATCGGCAGGACGGCGGTCGGCACGGCATCGATCAGGCGGCGGATAACGGGACGCGGCATCTGGGCAGGGGGACCGGGCTGGGATTTACTCATATGGTGCGACATGCGACCGTAAGCGCCCCACCCCTGCCGAGCAATAGAATTAGCGCTGGCCGGCGCCTCCATCCCGGGGGTTTGCCGCGATACCCGATCAGAGCAACGACGCCGGGTTCATGTGTGTACGTCCATGGGGCCCGGAGAATTTTGCCTGGGAAGACTGGTTGGCGGAGTACCGGCTCTTTCACCGCGACGAGTTTCAATGAGGCCCGAGCATTTCTGCCCGGGAAGACCCCTCGATGCGGATGATGGCGATGCCGTCGTAGGACTCGCTTCAATGAGGCCCGAGCATTTCTGCCCGGGAAGACCGTCGCCAGCATCTGCGTCAGCGTCTGGACCTGCGCTTGCTTCAATGAGGCCCGAGCATTTCTGCCCGGGAAGACTCCCTACCCCGTAGCCCACTGAAAGGCAATGTGGATTCGCCACGTTTGCGAGGGGTCCGTGTTCCTGACCGGTCGGTCAGGATTTGCCGGTTCCGTTTCGTTCTTCACCTTGTCAAAGAACCTCGCGAAATCAATATGATCGCCTGATGCGAGCGGTAGACGGGGATTCGCGTGCGTCCCAGCGCTCGCAAGGAGACGTGGGCAGCGGAACAAAGGTAGCACAGGTTGAGGGGGCTCACCAGCATCGTCCTCAGACTGGCCCCCACCACGCCCGCCTCCAACCCATACCCGTGTTCCATAACCCGACCACCACGCTTGACTTTCAGCACCGATTTTGTACTATATCACCGCCTGCTCCGCCGGAGAGGCCAGGGCCTGCCATTTGGGGGCCTTGCACCCGTCATATCGCTTTGCACGAGGATGTGACATGAGCACCGCCATTGCCCTCCGTTCGCCCGATTCCGGCGAATCGCTGTCCCGCTACATCAACGACACGCATCGTTACCCGGTCCTGCCGGCCGAGGACGAATACATGCTGGCCAAGGCCTGGACCGAGCATGGCGATGTCGATGCGGCGCACAAGCTGGTCACCAGCCACCTTCGTCTCGTCGTCAAGATCGCCGGCGGTTACCGCGGCTACGGTCTGCCGCTGTCCGACCTGATCGCCGAGGGCAATCTCGGCCTGATGACCGCCGTCAAGAAATTCGAACCCGAGCGCGGCTTCCGCCTGTCCACCTACGCGATGTGGTGGATCAAGGCCTCGATCCAGGATTACATCCTGCGGTCCTGGAGCCTCGTGAAGATCGGCACCACCGCCGCGCAGAAGAAGCTGTTCTTCAGCCTGGGCCGCCTGAAGCGGAAGCTGGGCGAATACGGCAGCGGCGACCTGCAGCCCGACAGCGTCACCAGCATCGCCACCGACCTGTCGGTGCCGGAGGAGGACGTGGTCGCCATGAACCGCCGCCTGTCGGCGCCGGTGGCCTCGCTGAACGCGCCGATGAGCGCCGACGGCGATTCCGGCGAATGGCAGGACCTGCTGGCCGACGAGCGTCCGTCGGTGGAGGAGTCGCTGGTCGAGCGTGGCGAGGCCCGGCAGCGCAGCGCCCTGCTGCACGAGGCGATGGGCGTGTTGAATGACCGCGAGCGCGACATCCTGACCAGCCGTCGCCTGTCCGACAGCCCGCTGACCCTGGAAGACCTGTCGGTCCGTTACGGCGTCAGCCGCGAGCGCATCCGCCAGATCGAGGAAAAGGCCTTCGAGAAGGTCGCCCGCCAGACCCGCGTCCTGGCCGCCGCCGTCGCGGCCTGACCGGGAACAAGGCGGGACGCCGGGTTCGGAATCCCCGCCAGCTTCGGCGGGAAGCGCCGTGTAACCCCTCCATCAGCGCCGGCGGTGTCCGCCGGCCCTCGTGGAGGCGGCTCCCATGTCGAAAAGCATTTCCCGAACCTCGACGATCGAGGTCATCAAGGACGCGCTGACCCTGTATGAATGCAACAGGATCAGCCGCTGGCAGGTCATCAACCGCCTGATCCATCTCGGTCTCTCGCCCGACGACGCCAACACCATCGCCGACCAAGGCAGCATCCCGCCCCGGATCCTGAGCGGCCTTGGCGTTCTGCGCCGATGAGCACGGCGGACACCGCCTTCGCGACGGCATTCCCGGTGGCCCTGCACCAGCAGCGCCCCGGCGATGGGGCGCCGGCGGCGGCGCGGATGCGCGAAGAGCTGTTGCGCAGGGTGCGCCTCCCTCGCCATGATCGCGGTCCGGCTTGAACAGACTTAATTTCCCCAAGGAGTCCGCGATGCCCAGCTATCCCGCCGCCTATCAGGCCAGCAAAGGCTCGGCGCTTGACGTCGACCGCGCTTTTTACGGGCGCATCGGGTCGGAGACCGGCGGACGGGAGCTGGTGGACAGCTTCGTGGTGCCGATCCGCTCCGGCCGTGCCTGGACCGTGCCGGCCGGCCATGTCTTCCGCATCGTCACCATCGAGGGGCCGCAGGTCGCCGACCTCAACATCTGGAACCGCCACAACCCGCGCGAACGCTTCTGGGCCTCGCGCACCCGGCAGCTCCAGCAGGCGCATGTCAGCACGTTCGACCGGCTGTGGTCGACCCTGCCCTTTCTGCGGCCGCTGGCGACGATCACCCACGACACGCTTGCCGATTACGGCATCGACGAATATGGCGGCCGGGTCCATGACCTGCTGGGCACCCGCTGCGATCCCTATGTCAACCGCATGCTGACGGGCGAGGATTTCCATCACCACTGCCATTCCAATCTGACCCGCGCCGTCGCCCCCTATGGCCTGACCGAGTTCGACGTGCATGACGTGCTGAACGTCTTCCAGGTCACCGGGCTGAACGCCGAGGACAAGTATTTCATGAAGGCCTGCCCGGCCAAGAAGGGCGATTTCCTGGAGTTCTTCGCCGAGATCGACCTGCTCTGCGCCCTGTCGACCTGCCCCGGCGGCGATCTCAGCGTGCCGCTGTGGGGTCCGGACGCCCGCGACCCGCTGGAGGTCTGCCGTCCGTTGGGCGTCGAGGTCTACCGGCTGGACCCGGCGCTGCTGGCGGGCTGGTCGTCGCCGGAGGTCGCGGCCTATCGCGGCAACCACGGCATGACGCTGCAGACGCCACCGTGGGAGAAGGATTTGGCATAGTGGCGTGACGCTCTACTCCACCTCGGTCAGCAGCCACTCCTTGAAGCGGCGCACCCGCCGGGCCCGCTCGGCCCCCGGCGCGTGGGCGATCAGGTAGCAGCCGCGCGGGCGCAGGGTCTCGGGCATCGGCTGGACCAGCCGGCCCGAGGCCACATCCTCCCGCACCAGGAAGACCGGCAGCAGAGCCACCCCCATGCCGGCCGACGCCGCCTCGATGATCATGAAGAAATGCTCGAAGGCCAGCGACAGCGCCGATTCCGGCAGCGGCAGGCCGAAGGCGCCGAGATAGACGCGCCAGGAATCGGGCCGGGTGGTGTGCTGCAGCAGCCGGTGCTGCGCCAGATCGGCGGGATGGTGCAACGGCGGCCCCTGCTCCAGCAGCGCCGGTGCGCAGAAGACGCCCATCGTCTCCGGCATCAGCGTCGCCGTTTCCGCCCCCGGCCATTCCTCCACGCCGTAGCGGATGGCGACGTCGATGCGCTCCTTGGCGAAATCGACGCGATGCTCGCCGATGCTGACCTCGACCTGGATGTCGGGGTTTTCCGCCTGGAAGCGCTTCAGCCGCGGGATCAGCCAGCGTTGCGTCAGGGTCGGCAGCGCGCTGACCCGCAGCACCCCGCCCTCCTGCGCGCGGGCAGCCCGCGCCGCCGCGGCGATGCGGTCGAGCGCCGCCGACGCCTCGCCATAGAAAGCGGCGCCGGTCGGCGTCAGCTCGATTCCCCGGCCGACGCGGCGGATCAGCTCGACGCCCAGATCCGCCTGCAGGGTCTGCATCATGCGGCTGACCGCCCCCTGGGTCACCGCCAGCTCGTCGGCCGCCCGGGTGAAGCTGAGATGGCGGGCCACCGCGACGAAGCTGCGGACGGCGTTGAGCGACGGGAGGGAGCGTTCGGGCATGGGCGAACCGAATCATGAGTTGAACTCATAAATCTTCGCCCGAGAACTCGTTTGTCAAGTCTGCGGCGATAGGCTCTGCTGGGTACACCAACAGCCATCCCTGAAGGCCACCCTCCGATGACGACGCTGACGCCCTTCCACATCGCCTTCCCGGTCGACGATCTCGCCGCCGCCCGCCATTTCTACGGCACCGTCCTGGGCTGCCCGGAGGGGCGCAGCAGCGACGAATGGATCGATTTCGACCTGTTCGGCCATCAGATCGTCGCCCACCTGAAGCCGCGCAACCCGAACGCCGCCCCGGCCCACCACAACCCGGTGGACGGCCACGACGTGCCGGTCCCGCATTTCGGCGTCGTGCTGCAGCCCGCCGATTGGGACGCCCTGGCCGAAAAGCTGAAGGCCGCCGGCGTGAAGTTCGTGATCGAGCCCTACACCCGCTTCAAGGGCCAGGTGGGCGAGCAGTCCACCATGTTCTTCCTCGACCCCGCCGGCAACGCGCTGGAGTTCAAGGCGTTTGCGGACATGTCGCAGCTGTTCGCGAAGTGAGGATGGGGGCAGTTCCTTGCGAGGTTAGACCCCCACCTAACCTCCCCCGCTCTCAGCGGACCTTCGGTCCGCCTGTCGCGTCAGCACAAAGCGGAGCTTTGTGCGAGAGCTGGGCGGGGGAGGGTTAGGGTGGGGGGCTAACTCCGCAAGACTCAACTTCCCTCACCCACACCCCGCCATCATCAGCCCCAGCGTCTTCTCGTCCGCCTGGTCCGGCATCACCTCGCCGACGATGTGGCCGTCGAACATGACGACGATGCGGTCGGACAGCGCGCGGATCTCGTCAAGTTCCACCGACACCAGAAGGATGGCCTTGCCCTGGTCGCGCAGGGCCACCAGCCGGCGGTGGATGAACTCGATGGCGCCGATGTCGACGCCGCGGGTGGGCTGGCCGACCAGCAGCAGGTCGGGGTTGCGCTCGATCTCGCGGGCCAGCACGATCTTCTGCTGGTTGCCGCCGGAGAAATTTGCCGCCGGCAGTGACCCGTCGCGCGGGCGGGTGTCGTAATCCTCCATTCGGCGGGCGCAGTCGGCGGCGATGGCCTCGCGGTCCATCAGCACCCGTCCGTTCCAGGCCGGATCGTCCTGGAAGCCCAGAATCGAGCATTCCTCCGCCGAGAAGCTGGTGACGAGGCCGACCTTCTGCCGGTCCTCCGGCACATGGCCCACACCCAGCCCGCGCAACGCGCGGGCGTTGAAGCGATTCGGATGCCCGGCCAGTTCCTCGCCGCGCAGGCGGACGGAGCCACCGGCGATGGGCCGCATGCCGGCCAGCGCCTCCAGTAGTTCGGACTGGCCGTTGCCGGACACGCCGGCGATGCCGACGATCTCGCCGGCCCGCACCGACAGGCCAACCCCCTTCACCCGCTCCACGCCGGACGGATCGCACACCCGCAACCCCTCGACCCGCAACACCTCCGCCCCAGGATTGGCCGGCGTCTTGTCGACGCGCAGCAGAACCTTGCGGCCGACCATCAGCTCGGCCAGCTGCTCCCGGCTGGTGTCGGCGGTGGCGACGTTGGCGACCACCTGCCCGCGCCGCATTACCGTGACGTTGTCGGTCAGCTCCATGATCTCGCGGAGCTTGTGGGTGATGATGACGACCGTCTTGCCCTGCTGGCGCAGCGCCCGCAGGATGCGGAACAGATGGTCGGCCTCCTGCGGGGTCAGCACGCCTGTGGGTTCGTCCAGGATCAGGATGTCGGCGCCGCGATAGAGCGCCTTCAGGATCTCCACCCGCTGCTGAGCGCCGACCGGCAGGTCGCCGACCGGGCTGTCGAGATCGACCTCCAACCCATAGTCGCGGGCCAGCCGGGTCAGCTCGGTGCGGGCGCGGGCAAGCCCGCCGGCCAGGGTGACACCGCCTTCCGCCCCCAGCAGCACGTTCTCCAGCACGCTGAAGGGGTCGACCAGCATGAAGTGCTGGTGAACCATGCCGATTCCGGCGGCCAGCGCGTCGCGCGGCGTCCGGATGGCGGCAGGATTGCCGTTTACCCGGATTTCCCCGCTGTCGGCGCGCAGATAGCCATAGACGATGCTCATGATCGTCGACTTGCCGGCACCGTTCTCGCCGATCACCCCGTGGATCGTCCCGGCCGGCACCGACAGCGACACGTCTCGGTTGGCGTGGTTGGCGCCGAACCATTTGTTGATCGCCACGGTTTCCAGGGCGATCGGCCCGTTTTCCTGGGCGCTACCTTCAGTCATCAAGGCATCCGGGCTCAGGGCTGGTACGGCTTGACCGCCAGCGAGCCCGCGATGATCTGCTTCTTGGCCTCTTCCAGCTTCGCTTCCATCTCCGGCGTGATCAGCTTGCGGTTGTTGTCGTCCAGCGCATAGCCGACGCCGTCCTCCTTCAGCCCGACGACGCGGTGGCCGGGCTTCCAGCTGCCGTCCTTCGCCGCCTTCATGCAGTCATAGACGACGACATCCACCCGCTTGACCATGGAGGTGAGGACGCTGCCGGGATGGACATGGTTCTGGTTGCTGTCGACGCCGATCGACAGCTTGCCGGCATCGGCCGCCGCCTGCAGCACGCCGAGGCCGGTGGCGCCCGCCGCGGCGAAGACCACGTCGGCCCCGCGCGAGAACTGGCTCTTGGCCAGCTCCGCCCCGCGGCCGGGATCGTTCCAGGCAGCCGGGGTGGTGCCGGTCATGTTGACGAACACCTCGTCGTTCGCCGCGACGTGCTTCACGCCCTGCTCGTAGCCGGTCAGGAAGTTGCGGATCAGCGGGATGTCCATGCCGCCGACGAAGCCGACCTTGCCGGTCTTCGAGGCCAGCGCCGCCGCCATGCCGACCAGATAGGATCCCTCCTCCTCCTTGAAGGTCACGGACTGGACGTTCGGGGCGTCCAGCTTGTCGTCGATCAGGCAGAACTTGGTCTTGGGCGACTCCTTCGCCACCTTGTCCACCGCCGCGGTCTGCGAGAAGCCGACGGCGACGATCACAGAGGCGCCGCGGCGCACCAGCGTGCGCATCGCCTGCTCGCGCTGGCCCTCGTTGGTGATCTCGAACTCGCGGTAGGCGGTGCCGGTTTCCTTCTTGAACCGCTCGGCGCCGTTATAGGCCGCCTCGTTGAAGGACTTGTCGAACTTGCCGCCCTGGTCGAACACCACCGCCGGCGAGAAGTCGTCGGCCTGCGCCGGAACGCCGGCCGCCGTGATCGCCGTCATCGCCAGCATGCCGGCAAGAATACGCGTCTTCATGTCCCACCCACTCCCGACTGCGGAAACTTGACCCAAAGGATAACCGCGCCATCATTCCGCACAACAGGGAAAGCGATTGATACCGTGCAGCGAATCGCGGCGCCCCCGGTTGACGACAGGGGCGGGGGCGTTTATCACCCCCGCCGATGGTCGTTGCGACGAACTGGTCGCGAGCAGCCGGCACGACCGGCCACAGGAATTCGGGGGACGACGCTCGGTGGACGAAGTCTGGGTGCTTTTGCAGGGAATCGTTCTCGGATTCGCCATCGCCGCACCCGTCGGGCCGATTGGTCTGCTGTGCATCCGCCGCACCCTGCAGCATGGGCCCCTGATGGGCTTCTTCACCGGGTTCGGCGCCGCGGTGGCCGATACCTTCTATGGCGCCATCGCCGCCTTCGGCGTGTCGGCGGCGCTCAGCTTCCTGCGCGGGCACGAGATCGCCTTCCAGCTGGTCGGCGGCATCTTCCTGCTGGTGGTGGCGATCCGGACCTTCCGCCAGCAGCCCGAAGCGGAGGAGCGGGAGGCCGCCGCCGCCCCCGACAGCAAATCCTGGTTCACCGGCTTCATGACCGGCCTGTCGCTGACCCTGACCAACCCGGCGACCATCATGGCCTTCATCGCCATCTTCGCCGGATTTGGGTTGGGCGGCACGCTGGACCGGCTGGAGGCGTCGACACTGGTGCTGGGCGTCTTCATCGGGTCGTCGCTGTGGTGGATGACGCTGGCGATGGGGGTGGCCGCCGTGCGTCACCGCATTTCCGACCGCGGCCTGACCATGCTGAACCACTGCACCGGCGTGGCGCTGGGCGTCTTCGGCCTGTGGGCGCTGGGCATGGCCGCGACCGGCATCGTCGGCATGGCGACGGCCTGACAATCAACAGCCGGCTGACGGCGTGACGCTCGGCGCCTCCCCGGCCGTACCGCCCTTGCGCAGCAGGTGCAGGTGCTTGGTCAGCCGCCACAGATACAGGCCCACCAGCACCACCAGCAGCCCGACGGTGAAATAGCCGACCAGCCGGTGGGCGAAGGGCCAGGTCGACAGCATGTAGCCGGTCCAGGCCAGCAGCAGCGTCCACAGCACCGACCCGATGCCCGACGCCAGCGAATAGTTCAGGATCGACATCCTGCAGGCGCCGGCCGGGATGGAGATCAGCGTCCGCACCCCCGGCACCGGCTGCGAGAACAGCACGGCCAGCCCGCCGCGCTTGGCGAACCAGTCGGTGCTCTGCCGCACCTTCTTCGGGTTGATGGTCAGCCAGGGGCCGTATTTCTTCAGGAACGCCTCCAGCCGCTCGCGCCCCATCAGGCGGCTGGGCAGGAACCAAACCAGCTGCCCGGCCAGCGAACCGAGCCCGCCGGCAACAGCGATCCCCACCAGCGAGAACTCGCCGGTCGCCGCCCCGATCCCGGCCAGCGGGATCACCGACTCGGCCGGCAGCGGCGGGAACACCCGCGCCAGCGCCACCAGCAGGAAGATCCCGATATAGTGAAGGTGGTGCATCACCTGCACCAGCCAGTCCGTCAACCCACCATCCATGCCGTTCCGTCCCTTCCCCACCGGTCGAATTGACCCGTATCGGGAGAACGGCGCGGCACGGCGGGGGGTTCCCAAGTGTCGGCTGACGATGCCCCCACCTAACCTCCCCCGCTCTCAGCGGACCTTCGGTCCGCCTGTCGCGTCAGCACAAAGCGGAGCTTTGTGCGAGAGCTGGGCGGGGGGAGGGACTGCCGCCGCTTTTCCGAACAAGCGCCAATCCCCTCCCCCGCTGGGCGGGGGAGGGTCAGGAAGGGGGTCTAACCCCGCAAGATTCCTAAACTCCCATCACCCGTTGAACAGCGCCGCGTCGATCCGCCGGACCATCGCCACCAGACGCGGCGCGAACTCCTCCTCCAGCTTCTTCAGATCGACCATGAAGGCCGGCCCGCCGCAGTTGAAGGCCAGCACCTGCGAGCCATCGCGCGGCACGAAGGGGACGCCGACGGCATGCACCTCCGACTTCCAGGCGCCGATGGAGCGGCAGTAGCCGCGCGTCCGGTAATCCTCGATGGCCTGGAGGATGCCGTCGCGGATCTCGGGCCAGCGCTCCCCCTCATGCTCTTCCAGTTTCGCCATCAGCGGCGCGCGCTCCGCCTCCGGCAAGGCGGCCAGATAGGCGCGGCCCATGCCGGTGGTCGACAGCTTGATGTGGGAGCCGACGTCGAGCGACAGGGTGATCGGCCCGGTCGCCTTGCAGCATTCCAGATAGATCATGCTCAGCCGGTCGCGCCCGCCGAGCGCCACGGCAAGGCCGGTCTGGTCGGCCAGTTCCTGCATCAGCGGCCGGGCGACCTGCCGGATGCCCATGCCCGACAGGCTGGCATAGCCGAGCGCCAGCACCGAGGTGCCGAGCCGGTACTTGCCGGTGTTCTGGTCGTAGGCGAGATAGCCCAGCTTCGCCAGCGTGTAGGTCAGCCGCGACACCGTCGGCTTCGGCAGGCCGGTGCGCTGCGCCAACTCCAGATTGCCGAGCATCGATTCGTTGCGGCGGAAGGCGCGCAATAGCTCCAGCCCGCGAGCGAGCGCCGTGACGAAGCGCGGGTCCTTCTCGTCGTCCGCCAGATCGTCGGCGACCAGAGCCTCTTCCCGCCTGCGCATGACCAGTCCCTCCCGCAAAAGATAGCGGGACGATCCTGCCAGCCGCCGGACAGCGCGTCAATGGAACAAGGTTTCGCGATACGAAATTTATAACCGGCGGCCTATGCCCGCATCACTGCGTCACTCCCAGCCCCAGCGTCACCATGCGTTCGTACAGCGACGCGCGCGAAATGCCCAGCAGCTTCGCCGCCCGCGCCTTCACCCCGTTGGCCTCCTCCAGCGCGGCGGCGATGGCGTGGCGTTCGGCGGCGTGCAGCACCTCCTGCAACGGCCGCGCGCCCGCCGCCAGCGGCAGGGCGGAGGCGCCGGCCGGATGCTGCATGCCGGGAAGCACGCTGCGGATGTGCGGCGCCGTCAGGATCGGCGCGTCGGTCAGCGCCACCACCCGCTCCAGCGTGTTGTAAAGCTCGCGCACATTGCCGGGCCAGTCATAGTCGCGCAGCACCTGCACCGCCGATTCCAGCAGTTCGCGCGGCGGCGTGCCCTGCTGGATCGCCAGCTGTTCCAGGATGCGGTCGGCGATGCTCTCGATGTCCTCCGGCCGGTCGCGCAGCGGCGGCAGGGTGATCGGCACCACGTTCAGCCGGTAATAGAGGTCGGCGCGGAACTGCTTCTCGCGCACCAGGGCATGCAGGTCGCGGCTGGTGGCGGCGATGATCCGCACATCGACCCGCACCACCTTGTTGGAGCCGAGCGGCTCGATCTCCCGCTCCTGCAGCACGCGCAACAGCTTGGCCTGGACCGGCAGCGGCATGTCGCCGATCTCGTCGAGGAACAGGGTGCCGCCGTTGGCAAGCTGGAACTTGCCATCGCGGTGGCGCCGGTCGGCACCGGTGTAGGCGCCGGGGGCGACGCCGAAGAACTCCGCCTCCAGCAGGGTTTCCGGGATGGCGGCGACATTGACGCCGACGAAGGGCTTGGCCGCCCGCGGGCTGGCAGAATGGATGGCCTGGGCCAGCAGTTCCTTGCCCGTCCCGGTCTCGCCCAACAGGAGGACGGTCGAGTCCATCTGGGCGGCGCGGCGGCCCAGCCGCTTGATCTCGCGGATCGATTCGCTGGCGCCGAGGAACTGCGAGAAGGAGTATTTGGCCCGGCGCTCGTGCGCCAGCTCCTGCTGGGTGCGGGTCAGCTCCTCCTGCATCTTCTCGTATTTGCGGACCAGAGGGCGGAGATATTCGGCGCGGTCGAACAGCACGAAGCCGATGGCGCCGATGATCGAGCCGTCGATGCCGAACAGCGGCATCCGCGTCACCACGAAGGAGCGGTCGTCGAACTCCATGATGTCCAGCGGCTGGGGCTGGCCGCTGTCGATCACCCGGCGCAGTTGGCTGTTGGGGATGACGTCCTCCACCTGCCGGCCGCGCGGATCGTCCGGAACCCCCAGCAGAGCCTTGTACTTCTCGTCCATCCAGGCGATGCGGCCATTGTGATCGACGGCGACGGCGCCGACGCACATGGATTCCAGATGTTCGAACAGGGAGTGCACCGCCCGCTGGCGCAACGCTTCGAAATCGACGGTGTCGCCCACGTCACCCTCCCAAACGGGACCGATCTTCGTCGTCCCGGTGTCGAGGCCTCTTGCGATGCCGGCTTTGGGGCCTGCTGCATTGCAACGCAATTTGCCAACAATATCAGAGGTCAACATAGTAGCCCATCCGTCGGATTAAAGGGAAGGCATGCAGGTTCGGTCGGGTGCGCGGGGTCGATCCGCACCCGTTCATCAGATCAGAGCTTTGCCGAATGCCGGTTCGGATCGATTTTTAAAAAGGCAATCCGGACGAGTTCTCTACATCCTCCGCCATAGCCCTGTTTCTCTTTGGGTCTTTCAACCAGGACGAGTAGAAAAGGGAAAAAGAGGGGGACCTTTCGGTCCCCCCTGGGGGAGTTTCGGAGAAGACGGCAGACTCAGTGTCCCCGCTTGGGCAGGCGTGCCATCAGCTCGCCGACGATACCGCGGCGGAAGAGCAGGACGCAGACGACGAAGATGCAGCCGATCACCACCGGCACCGGCAGGCTGGTGGAGGCGAGGTAGCTTTCCAGCGTCACCACCAACCCGGCACCGACCACCGGCCCGAACAGCGTGCCCATGCCG
>PJUA01000357.1_pt1 | contig 29707 bp, 23 predicted proteins | sample 1512151 | NCBI WGS metagenome assembly PJUA01 (sample SAMN08177678, study PRJNA422409) | Soil metagenome, whole genome shotgun sequencing project. | isolation source: Soil enriched on filter paper: beechwood xylan treatment | place: USA: Madison | collected 2015-01-15
ACCATCAAGGCGTTGAAGTCCGGACTGGTCCCGCCGGCCCGCGGCAAGGACGAACCGGCGCTGCACACCCGCGTCTGGGGGCTGGACTTCACCAACCCGGTCGGGCTGGCTGCCGGCTTCGACAAGAATGCCGAGGTGGTCGACGCCATGCTGAACCTGGGCTTCGGTTTCGTCGAACCCGGCAGCGTCACCCCGCGGCCCCAGCCCGGCAACCCGCGCCCCCGCCTGTTCCGGCTGGTGGAGCAGCGGGCGGTCATCAACCGCATGGGCTTCAACAACGAGGGGCTGGAGGCCTTCGCCCAGCGGCTGGAACGCCGCCGTGACTCCGGCAAGCGCGCGCCCGGCATCGTCGGCGCCAATCTGGGCAAGAACAAGGACACGGTGGATGCCGCCGACGATTACGTGATCGGCGTGCGCCGGCTGGCGCCGCTGACCGACTATCTGGTCGTCAACGTCTCCTCCCCCAACACGCCGGGACTGCGCGCGCTGCAGGGCCGCGACCCGCTACGCGCCCTGCTGGAGCGGGTGCTGGAGGCGCGGGCCGCCTGCGGCCTGAGCCGCAACCCGCCGCTGCTGCTGAAGATCGCCCCTGATCTGACGGTTGAGGACAAGAGCGACATCGCCGCGGTGGCGCTGGAGAGCGGCATCGACGGGCTGATCGTCTCCAACACCACCATCGCCCGGCCCGACAGCATCCCGGCGGCGATGCGCAGCGAGGCCGGCGGCCTGTCCGGCGCGCCGCTGTTCGAAGCCTCCACCTCCGTCCTGCGCGAGATCTACGCGCTGACCGGCGGCAAGCTGCCGATCGTCGGCGTGGGCGGTGTCGCGACCGGCGAAGACGCCTATGCCAAGATCCGCGCCGGCGCCTCGCTGGTGCAGCTCTATTCGGCGATGGTCTATGCCGGGCCGGCGGTGGTCCACCGCATCCGCCGCGAACTGGCGGAGCTGCTGCGTCGCGACGGCTTCCGCTCGGTCGCCGAGGCGGTGGGGGCGGATCACCGCTGAGGGTCCGCAGGATGCGGCGGGCAGGAGCGTAGCATTAACGGATCGTCAAGCGGGTGCCCCGACAGTGAGGAGCCCGCCACGGTTCCGTGTCATGCTCCTGCCAGAGGCTGCGCACCCGTGAAGGCCCTGACCGCCGACCTCCGCCCCGGAACCGCCTCATCCGCGGCCGTTCCCTTCACCCTGGTTCCCGCGATGACCCTGCTGACGCACCTCGTCTATGCGCTGGCCTATCTGATCGCCGGGGTTTCGGCCGGTGCGGCGCTGTGGGCGCTGCGTCCGGAGGCCGATCCGCTGGTGGCGTGGCTGGCCGGCGCGCTGGTGGTGCTGGCGGGTGCCCTGGTCCATGACGTGGTGACGCGGCTGGAGCGCGAACGCAAGGCCGCCCGCCGTATCGCCCGCCTGAACGACCGGGTGGAGGAGTTGGCCCATCTGCTGGAACAGCGGCTGGCGGCCGATCCCGGCGCCCAGCCCGACGGTGGCGTCCGCTACGACGCGGTGATGCAGGAGGTGAAGCTTCTGCAGTCGCTGGTCTCCCGCCTGACCGAACGGCGCGCTCCGCGTCCGCCGGCCGCAAGTGCCGAGCGCCGTCCCGCGCCGGCCCCGTCCGCCACTTCTCAGGCCGCGCCGGCGGCGCCGATGGACGACGCCGCGGTGCTGGAGGCGGTGCGCGACGCGCTGAAGGCCGACCGCATCGACGTCTATCTCCAGCCCATCGTCAGCCTGCCGCAGCGCAAGCACCGCTTCTACGAGGTATTCTCGCGCGTGCGGGCCGCCGACGGGCAGCAGATCATGCCCGACCGCTATCTCGACATCGCCGAGCGCGAGGGGCTGATCGCCACCATCGACAACCTGCTGCTGGTCCGCTGCGTTCAGCTGATCCGCGAGACGGAGCGGCGCCAGCACGCCATCGGATTCTTCGCCAACATCTCCGCCGCGACGCTGGCCGATGCGGAGTTCATGCGCCAATTCCTGAACATGATGGCGCAGAACCACGCCCTGGTGCCGAAACTGGTGTTCGAGTTGAGCCAGCAGGATCTGCGCGCCGGCGGGGCGGTGACGATGGGCATCCTGTCGCAGCTGGCGCGGCTGGGCTTCCGCTTCTCGATGGATCAGGTGACGGACCTCGCCATCGACCTGGACCGGCTGCTGCGCCACGAGTTCCGCTGCATCAAGCTGGACCGCGCCCTGGTGCTCGACCCCGCCAATGCCGCGCGCATCCGCGAGCTGCGCCACCGCTGCGCCGCCGAAGGCATCGACCTGATCGTCGAGAAGATCGAGACGGAGAACCAGCTGGTCGAGGTGCTCGACACCGGCTTCGACTTCGGCCAGGGCTACCTGTTCGGCGAACCGCGGCTGAGCCGGAAGCCGGAGTGAGGCGGCGTAAGACCCCCACCTATCCTCCCCCGCTGGGCGGGGGAGGGTTGGGGTGGGGGCAAGTGCTTGAGCCGCGCTCCCCTTGATTTCCGCCACCGCGCTTGACATTCCCCCACGCGGCGATGGAAATTTCGCGTTCCCGGCCAAGTCCGGGCACCCGATGCGGGTGAGACCAACACTAGTGAAATGGTGACTTCGGTGACGTCCAACATCGCCATCACGCTGCCCGACGGCAGCGTGCGGGAGTTCGACCGGCCGGTGACGGGGCTTGAGATTGCCCAGTCCATCGGTTCGCGCCTGGCCAAAGATGCGCTTGCCGTCAAGATCGACGGCACGGTGAAGGACCTCACCACCACCGTCACTACCAACGCCAAGATCGAGATCGTCACGCGCAACCACGGCGACGCTCTCGAGGTCATCCGCCACGACGCCGCCCATGTGCTGGCCGATGCGGTGCAGAAGCTCTATCCCGGCACGCAGGTCACGATCGGCCCGTCGATCGCCACCGGCTTCTACTATGACTTCGCGCGCGACGAGCCGTTCACGCCCGAGGATCTGGAGAAGATCGAGGCGAAGATGCGCGAGATCGTCGGCGCCGACATCCCGATCGTGCGCGAGGTCTGGGACCGCGACGAGGCGGTCGCCTACTTCAAGAAGCTCGGCGAGCATTACAAGGCCGAGCTGATCGAGGCGATCCCTCAGGGCGAGCCGGTGTCGATCTACCGCCAGGGTGACTGGCTGGATCTGTGCCGCGGCCCCCACGCCATGACCACGGGCAAGGTCGGGCAGGGCTTCAAGCTGATGAAGGTGGCCGGCGCCTATTGGCGCGGCGACAGCCGCAACCCCATGCTCCAGCGCATCTACGGCACCGCCTGGCGCGACGAGAAGGAGCTGAAGGCCTACCTGCACCAGATCGAGGAGGCGGAGAAGCGCGACCACCGCAAGCTGGGCAAGGAACTGGACCTGTTCCATGTGCAGGAAGAGGCGGTCGGCTCGGTCTTCTGGCATCCGAAGGGCTGGACGCTCTACCAGACGCTGGAAACCTACATCCGCACCAAGCTGAAGGCCGCCGGCTATGTCGAGGTCAAGACGCCGCAGCTGATCGACAGCTCGCTGTTCAAGGCGTCGGGCCACTGGGACATGTATGGCGACAACATGTTCAAGGTGGAGGCCGACGGCGGCGAGAAGCTGCTGGGCATCAAGCCGATGAACTGCCCCGGCCATGTCCAGATCTTCCGCCACGGCCTGCGCTCCTACCGCGACCTGCCGATCCGCATGGCCGAGTTCGGCGCCTGCCACCGCAACGAGCCGTCGGGTGCGCTGCACGGCATCATGCGCGTCCGCGCCTTCACCCAGGACGACGCCCACATCTTCTGCACCGAGGATCAGGTGCAGAGCGAGGCGGCCGAGTATTTCAAGCTGCAGCTCGGCGTTTACAGGGATCTGGGCTTCGACAAGATCTCGGTGAAGCTGGCTCTGCGTCCGGACGTCCGCACCGGCGCCGACGAGCTGTGGGACCGGGCCGAAGGGGCGCTGGCCCAGGCGCTGCGCGACGCCGGGCTGGAGTATGAGGAACTGCCGGGCGAGGGCGCTTTCTACGGCCCCAAGGTGGAGTTCCACCTGACCGACGCCATCGGCCGGACCTGGCAGTGCGGCACGCTGCAGTACGACCCGAACCTGCCGGAACGACTCGATGCCAGCTATATCGGCGAGGATGGCGCTCGCCATCGGCCGATCATGCTGCACCGGGCGATTCTGGGGTCGATGGAGCGCTTCATCGGCATGCTGATCGAGCATTATGCCGGCAAGTTCCCGCTGTGGCTGTCGCCGGTGCAGGTCACCGTCGCCACCATCACCAGCGAGGCCGACGGCTATGCCGAGGAAGTGGCCAAGCTGTTGAAGCGCAAGGGCCTGCGCGTCGAACTCGACACCCGCAACGAGAAGATCAACCTGAAGGTCCGCGAGCACAGCCTGCAGAAGGTCCCCCTGATGCTGGTTGTCGGAAAGAGGGAAGCGGACGAACGGACGGTCGCGCTCCGCGTGCTGGGCGGCAAGGATCAGGAAATTCTTGCCCTCGACGCCGCCGTGGCTAAACTGGTTGAGGAAGCGAGATCGCCTGCCGGCGAAACCGTGACCGATTCGCCGTTTTAACCGACCGCGCGACGCCGCCGGCCCTCCTCTGGACGGCCGGCTTCCGCGTGGTTTCAGACCATGGAGAAGCGTCCATAGCCAGGATTCCGTCCGAAGCCGCCCCGACCCGCGAAGGCCCGCGGGTTAACCGGGAGATCTCGGCTCGTTCCGTTCGTCTCGTCGGTGCCGACGGCGAGATGATCGGGGTGGTGTCGTTGCGCGATGCTCTGCTGGCCGCTGAGGATGCCGGTCTCGATCTGGTCGAGATCGCTCCCCAGGCGGAACCGCCCGTCTGCAAAATCCTCGACTATGGCAAGTTCAAGTACGAGGCGCAGAAGAAGGCGAACGAGGCCCGCAAGAAGCAGAAGATCATCGAGGTCAAGGAGATCAAGCTCCGACCGAACATCGATGACAACGACTATGACGTGAAGATGCGCTCGGCGCGCCGTTTCCTCGAGGAAGGTGACAAGGTCAAGGTGACCCTGCGCTTCCGCGGCCGTGAAATGGCGCACCAGGATCTGGGTATGAATGTGCTGGTCCGCGTCCGCGACGAACTGACAGAACTGGCGAAGGTCGAGCAGATGCCGAAGCTCGAAGGCCGCCAGATGGTCATGGTGCTGGCTCCGCGCTGACGCCGGGGTGAGATTACGGAAAAGGCCCGTCCGGGATGCCGGACGGGCCTTTTTTCTTTGCTGAATGCGGCAGTGCCTTGCCCCCTCCCCAACTTCCTCACCGCAGCGGCCGGTCGTCGACGATGACGACATAGCAGGTGTGGCGGGTGTATTTGGCGCAGCTGTCAAGGGCGCCGCGGCGGGCGGCGTCCTCGCTGGGCATGCCGGATTTCCAGCCGAAGGCGCCGTCCTGCGACACAGCGAAGGCCTTGCGGCCGGCCGCCGCGACATAGGCGCCGAACTTGTCGCGGCCGGAGGCCGACAGCTCCTTCGGCGGCTCCAGGCTGACGCGGGTGCCGAGCGGCGCCTCCGCCGGGGCGGCGGCATCGGCGGCGGCGCCGGCCGGGCGGTCGTTGAGATAGGCGATGCGGCAGCCCTTCTGGGTGTGGGACGCGCAATTCTCCAGCGCGCCCTTCTGCGCCTCGTCCAGGCTGCGCATGCCCGACTTCCAGCCATAGGCGCCATCGGGCGACACCGCGAAGGCCTTGTTGCCGCCGGCCTCGATGTAGGCGGGGAATTTGGCCCGGTTGGCGGCGGACAGCTCCGACGGCGGGGGAAGCGCCGGCAGCGACAGCGCCATCGGCGTGTCGCGCAGCACCAGCCCGTTCTTCGCCAGGAACCGGTCGACCATCGGCGTCCATTGCGGGATGGCGGTGCTGAAGAAGCCATGCCCGTCCTTTCCGGTGGGCGGGGCAGCGATGAACTCCGCTCGTCCGCCCTCATGGATGAAGGCCTCCCACAGGCGCCGGGCGAGGTCGGGGCCGAAGAACAGGTCGTTCTCGGCATAGATCCACAGGGTGGGAACGCGCGAGCTGCGGCCCAGCGTGCCGAAGGCGGCGACCAGCCGGTTCTCCTGGCAGACCTCGTTGTCAGCGACGGAGCCGCGGCCGCCGGCGAAGCTGATGGCGGCCTTCAGTCCCGGCGGCGGATCGGCGCTGAGCGCGATGCTGGCCAGCCCGCCGGCCGAGACGCCGACCGCGACGATGCGGCTGGCGTCGGCGAAGGGTTGGGTCGCGACATAGCGGATGGCCTGACGCAGATCCTCGGCGCTCTGGCGGGCGGAATGCAGGTAGTCGGGGTTGCTGCAGGCGCCGGTCGTCTCGCTGTAGGGACCGTCCGATCCGCCATAGCCGCGCCGCATCACCGCCACCACCGCCCAGCCGCGCCGGGCGAACTCGCGGGCTTCCGGCAGATAGCGCAGCGGCGTCATCTGCGCCCGGTCTGCCGGATCGCGCGGCGTGCCGTGGCTGAGAACGGCGATGGGATAGGGGCCGGGGCCGTCCGGCCGCAGCAGCATCGCCTCCAGCGCGGCGGAGCTGCCGTCGGGGAAACGCGCGGGGATCGACAGCGCCGTCTGCGTCAGCCCCTCCGCCAGGGCGGGGCCGCAGCACAGCAGCAGGAACAGCAGGGGGAGCAGGCGGCGCAGGGTCATGGTCGGCGCAGTCTTCGCGTGGGGAAGGGGCTGCGCAGTTGTACGCCAACTTTGGCTTGGCGTCAGCGGAGGAAGGTGTCGGCTGCCGATGCCCCCACCCTAACCCTCCCCCGCTCTCAGCGGACCTACGGTCCGCCTGCCGCGTCAGCACAAAGCATAGCTTTGTGCGAGAGCTGGGCAGGGGAGGGGACAAGTGCTTGTTCGGAAAGGCAGCGGCAGTCCCTCCCCGCCCAGCGGGGGAGGTTAGGTGGGGGTCTAACGCCGTCCTACTCCACCCCCTGCCGCGCCACGCGCAGCGCCTCGGCCAGCACCTCCGCGTCGCCGATGTGGTTGGCGAGCAGCAGAATCAGCTTGGCGTTGAGGCGGGTGCTCTGGTCGGGGGTCAGGTCGCGGTGGCTGTCGATCAGCAGCTGGTACACGTCGTCCGGGCTGGCGAAACGTTGCTCGGTCATCAGGTTGGCCATGGGTGGAACTCCGGAAAATCGGGGGATCAGCAGCGGCCGGTGGCGCGGTTCAGCGCGGCGGACAGGGCCGCGGCGTCGAAGCGGCGCCAGCGGGCGGCGATGTGCTGGTCGGGGCGGATCAGATAGACGCTGCCCGGCGTCAGGTCGTAGCGTTCGCGCAGGCGGCCGGCACTGTCGACCAGCTCCCCGGCGATGCCGCGACGCCGCTCGGTCACCGCGTGCCAGGCCAGCGGCAGCGGCCCGGCGGCGAGACCGTCCAGTGCCTCCGCCACCTCGGCCGGAACCGGCCCGTCACCGGCGGCGTAGAGCACGGTGAAGCGGCCGTCCAGCGCCTCCATCAGCCAGCCGGGATGGCCGTCGCGCTCCACCGGCGCATCGGTGGCGGGGGCGCCCGGCACCATCTTGCCGGCGAAAACGTCGCCGTCCGGCGTGTTCAGCGGGCTATCGCTGTAGGTGGTGGGGGTGGACAGCCGGCCGGAATTGACCAGCGAGCGGGCGAAGGGCTGGTCGACCGCAAGCTCCAGCACGGCGTCGCGGAAGACGCGGCTCATCTCGCTCTTCGGCGTGATGAAGTCGGTGGAGCGGGTGGAGTTCAGGATGTTCTCCTTGGCCGCCGCCACCCGTTCGTCGCTGTAGCTGTCGAGCAGCGAGTCGGGCGCCTTGCCGTCCAGCACCAGCGCCAGCTTCCACACCAGATTGTCGGCGTCGGGCACGCCGCTGTTGGCGCCGCGGGCGCCGAAGGGCGAGACCTGATGCGCCGAATCGCCGGCGAACAGGATGCGGCCATGGCGGAACCGCTCCAGCCGGCGGCACTGGAAGGTGTAGACCGACACCCATTCCAGCTCGAACGGCGTGTCGGCGCCCAGCATCGCCTGGACGCGGGGGATGACGCGCTCCGGCTTCTTCTCCTCCTCCGGGTCGGCGTCCCAACCCAGTTGGAAGTCGAGGCGCCAGACATTGTCGGGCTGCATGTGCAGCAGGGCCGACTGCTTGCGGTGGAAGGGCGGGTCGAACCAGAACCAGCGTTCCGCCGGGAAATCGGCCTTCATCACCACGTCGGCGATCAGGAAGCGGTCCTTGAACACCTCTCCCTGGAACTCCAGCCCCAGCATCTTGCGCACCGACGACTTGGCGCCGTCGCAGGCGATCACCCAATCGGCCTCCACCGCATGGACGCCGTCGGGCGTCTCCACCTGCAGGACGACATGGTCGGCCTCCTGCTTGGCGGAGATGACGCGCGACAGCCAGCGCAGGTCGATCAGCTCGCTTTTCTGGGCTTGCCTGACCAGGAAATCCTCCAGGTAATATTGCTGGAGGTTGATGAAGGCGGGGATCTTGTGGTCCGGCTCCGGCAGCAGGTCGAACTGGTAGACCATGCTGTCGCCGTTGAAGACCTTGCCGATCTTCCACACCACGCCCTTGTCGATCATGCGCTGGCCGACGCCCAGCCGGTCCCACACCTCCAGCGCGCGCTTGGCATAGCAGACGGCGCGGCTGCCGACGCTGACGGTGTCCTCGGCGTCGAGCACCACAACCGGCACGCCCTTGCGCGCGAAGTCGAGCGCCGCGGTCAGCCCAACCGGGCCGGCGCCGATGACCACCACAGGATGACGCCGGACGGTGCCGGTGCGCTGTTCGTCCGATGGAACGTAGCTGTATTTCGGATAGCTGAAAGTCGCGTGCATTGGGCGTTTCCTCCCCCGGAAACCATGACAGGACGCGTTGGCGGCCCGGCCGCGGAGCAGCCGGCCTTGTGGCGGATTGTTATTGTTGCCAACGATACAGTTGCATTTGATACCAATCAAGCTTTCGCTTCATCATCGGCGGGACTGCCGGTGAAGCGATACAGACATGTTCATTATGGCGGAAAATCAGTATCGCGTACAGCGTGCGGCGGTGTAGCCTTGCGGCAAAAGACCGAATAGAGACACCGAGGAACGCCCGATAATGACCGCCCCCACCTTGCCGCGCCCGACCGTCTACGCGATCGACGGCGTGATCCCCGTCATCGACCCGACTGCTTTCGTCCATCCTTCCGCCGTGCTGATCGGCGACGTGGTGGTCGGGCCGGGCTGCTATGTCGGCCCCTGCGCCAGCCTGCGCGGCGATTTTGGCCGGATCGTGCTGCAGCGGGGCAGCAACGTGCAGGACAACTGCACGATCCACGCCTTTCCCGGCCATGACGCCATCGTCGAGGAGGACGGGCATGTCGGCCATGGCGCCGTGCTGCACGGCTGCATCGTCCGCCGCAACGCGCTGGTCGGCATGAATGTGGTGGTGATGGACGGCGCGGAGATCGGCGAGGAGTCGATCGTCGCCGCCATGGCCTTTGTCAAGGCCGGTTTCGTCGTGCCGCCGCGCACGCTGGTGGCCGGCCTGCCGGCCAAGGTGATGCGCGAGCTGCGGCCGGACGAGGTCGCCTGGAAGTCGGAAGGCACGGAGGAATACCAGCGCCTCGCCCGCCGCTCGCTCGCCACCATGGTCGCCTGCGCTCCGCTGGAGGCGGAGGAGCCCGGCCGCGGCCGCGTCGATGCGGGGACGAGCCAGCCGTTGCACAAGGTGAAGGGGGGGTGAGGGGCTTTACTCTCGGGGCAGGGCGTCCGCTGGGATCTCGTAGAAGCCGCCGCTGCGGTGGGTGAAGAAGCCCAGTTGGCGGTTGATCGCCAGCATCGGCGCGTTCACCTGGTTGTTGCCCGTGGTCATCAGTTCCACGTTCGGCAGCGACTTGCGGACATGCAACAGCGCGGCGGCCTTGATCGCCTTGCCAAGCCCCTGTCCGCGCCGGTCCCGCCGAACCCCCATCAGATTGTGGCCGGCGCGGTCGGGGGTATCGGAGAACCAGAGCAGATCCGCCATGGCGGCAAGCTCGCCATTCGCATCCGTCAGCGCCAGCATGTGATGGCGGCCATTCTGTTGGTCAATCCGTCCGTACCAGTCCTCGATCATCGAGGCGGAATCTTCGATGACCGGGATGCTCACCCGGTCGCGCGGAATGTCGGCGACCATCGCGTTGATCGCCGGCAGCATCCGCTCAAACGCCGCCATCGGCACGCGGTCGGCATAAGTGGTGAGCGAAAGATCGGCGGGAAGGGTGGCAAACCAGCGCTCCACCATCGCCCAATCGACCCGGTCGAGGCGCAGGTGATTTTCTTCGTAGCGCATCGTTTCCTCCCCACCGAAGTGACGCAGGAAGGCGTGGCCGTCCTCCTGTTCGGTGGTGGATGTCACGAGACTGCGCCCGGCAGCCGCCGCCAGGGTGCCAACCTTGCCGAGAAGACTGGTGCCGATGCCCCGGCGGCGGAATTCCTTGCAGACGCTGCCGTGAACGAACATCTGGTGGCCATTGGATGCCATCTCCGGATGGTTCCAGTCCGGCAGATCGGTATAGATGTATCCAATGATCCGCTCGCCCGCCCCGGTATCCTCCCAAGCCGCCCAGCCTACGTGCTGCCAATAGGGGCTCCGCTTGCGCCTGGACGCCTCGACCGCGGCATCGGGAAGCAGCGGTTCGTCACGGCAGGATTCGGCGTGGCGGATGCGACGGAACTCGTGAAAGGCCGCCCATTCCGCCGCCGATGCGCTGTGCAGGTCGAGAGGGCGGATGCTGATGGTGGGCGCAGCCATGCGGCCTCCGGCGGGTGATGGTGTGGAGGCGACGTTAACGATTCCACCAGAGCGTGTGAATGGGGTGGTCGATCCGGATCGATGCGGCCTTACGTCACAACAGCAACGCTGCTCAGTTTCCCTCGCTCTGCGCTTCCTCAACCTGCGCGCCCACCGGCGCCGGGCGGGTGGCGAGCTGGTCGGCGCGGGCCTGCAGCCGGGACAGCAGCGTATCGAGTTGTGCCCGCTCGTCGATCGACAGGGCGTCGGTGACCTCTTCCTCATAGGTCAGGGCCATCGGCACGATCTCGGCATAGATCGCCAGCGCCTTGGGCGTCAGGGTCAGCAGGGCCTTGCGCCGGTCGGTGTCGCCCGATTCGCGCAGGATCAGCGCCGAATCGAGCATGCGGCTGATGGCGCGGCTGACCTGCACCTTGTCCATCGCGGTGCGCTGCGCAATCTCTCCCGCGCTCATCGTCTCGCCGCCGCCCAGCACGGCGATGATCCGCCATTCCGGGATCGTGATGCCGAACCGCTTCTCGTACAGCTTGGCCAGCGTGTGGCTGACCGTATTGGCCAGAACCGACAGCCGGTAGGGCAGGAAGCGCGTCAGGTGCAGCGCCGGCAATTCTGTCGGCACGGCTGCGGGATTGGATGATGCGGTGCGGGAACGGCGGGCGGGCGGCATCGGCGGGGCGTCGTCTGTAAGGGAGGTCGCGGGTGACCCCATCCTGCGCTGTAATTTGGCTCTTGCAACAGTTTCAAACGAAACTAAAATGGCGGCAACGGAACAAGTCTGCCGACGTCTGTCGTGAACGGGATCGGCGGCACAGCAGGGGGAAGCGCCATGAAGAATTGGATTTCGTTTCCGAAGGTCGAAGGCACCGCGTCGCGTCAGGCCCATGTCCGGCTTCCCGCCGGCACCTACGAGCGCGAGATTGGGCGCGAAGGCTTCTTCGGCCCGGCGACCCAGATGCACCATGCCCACCCGCCGACCGGCTGGACCAGCTTCGACGGGCCGCTGCGCCCGCGCGCCTTCGACCTGAACCATGTCGATTCCATGCCCGGCTGCCCGTTGGAGGCACCGGCCCTGATGGGCAACGGGGCGACCCAGGTGCGGCTGTGGCGCTTCAAGGGCAAGATGGACCATCTGGCCCGCAACGCCGACGGCGACGACCTGCTGTTCTTCCACCAGGGCGGCGGTCACCTGTTCTGCGACTACGGCCATCTGGAGGTGCGCGAGGGCGATTATGTCGTGCTGCCGCGCAACACCTGCTGGCGGCTGGAAACGGACGAGGCGGTGATGGTGCTGATGGTGGAGGCCACCAACGACGCCTACAAGCTGCCGCACAAGGGGCTGGTCGGCACCCACGCCATCTTCGATCCGGCGGTGCTGGACGTCCCGGCACTGGACGACGCCTTCCAGGCGCAGAAGCACGAGCGCGAGACTCTGGTCCGGGTCAAGAAGCGCGGGCAGCTCTGCGCCATGACCTATCCGTTCAACCCGCTGGACGCGGTGGGCTGGCATGGCGATCTGGCGCCGGTGCGGCTGAACTGGCGCGATATCCGGCCGCTGATGAGCCACCGCTACCACCTGCCGCCCTCGGCGCACAGCACCTGGATCGCTGGGCGCTTCATCATCTGCACCTTCGTGCCGCGGCCCATCGAGTCGGATCCGGAGGCGCTGAAGCTGCCCTATTATCACTCGAACGACGATTTCGACGAGGTGCTGTTCTATCACCGCGGCCAGTTCTTCTCGCGCGACAACATCCATCCCGGCATGGTCACCTACCACCCCTCGGGCTTCCCGCATGGGCCGCACCCGAAGGCCTACGAGGTGGCGCAGAAGTTCGAGCGCAAGGAAACCGACGAGGTCGCGGTGATGATCGACACCCGCGATCCGCTGGACGTCTACCAGGCGATGGAAGGCGTCGAATGGGGCGCCTACGCCGACAGCTGGAAGGCGAAATGAGCGCCCACCCGGAAACAAGGGTCAAGGCTGCCGGACGCTGAATTGTGAGGAAGGGAAGAGACGAATGAAGCTGGCAAGTTTGAAGGCGGGCGGACGCGACGGCACCCTGGTCGTGGTGTCGCGCGACCTGACCCGCGCCACCCCTGTGCCGGAGATCGCCCGCACCCTGCAGGCGGCGCTGGACGACTGGACGGCGCTGGCGCCGAAGCTGGAGGAGGCCTATCGGGCGCTGAACGCCGATCCGGCGGCCGGCCGGCCCTTCGACCCGGCCGAGGCGGCCTCGCCGCTGCCGCGCGCCTACCAGTGGGCGGACGGATCGGCCTACGTCAACCATGTGGAGCTGGTCCGCAAGGCGCGCGGGGCGGAGATGCCGCCCAGCTTCTGGACCGACCCGCTGATGTATCAGGGCTGCTCCGACAGTTTCCTGGCGCCGACCGACCCGATCCCGGCGGCGACCGAGGCCTGGGGCATCGATTTCGAGGCGGAGATCGCCGTCATCACCGGCGACGTGCCGATGGGCGTTTCGGCCGATGCGGCGCGCGGTCAGATCCGGCTGCTGATGCTGGTCAATGACGTGTCCTTGCGCAACCTGATCCCGGCGGAGCTGGGCAAGGGCTTCGGCTTCTTCCAGTCCAAGCCGGCCTCCAGCTTCTCCCCCGTCGCGGTGACGCCGGACGAGTTGGGCGACGCCTGGGACGGCGGCAAGCTGCACCGGCCGCTGGTGACGACGCTCAACGGCGAAGCCTTCGGCAAGCCGGATGCCGGGGTCGACATGACCTTCGACTTCCCGACGCTGATCGCCCATGCCGCCAAGACCCGCCATCTGGCGGCCGGCAGCATCATCGGGTCGGGCACGGTGTCGAACAAGCTGGACGGCGGCCCGGGCAAGCCGGTGTCGGCCGGCGGCGTTGGCTATTCCTGCCTCGCCGAACTGCGGATGATCGAGACCATCGAGCACGGCGCGCCGAAGACCCCCTTCATGCGCTTCGGCGACCGCGTGCGGATCGAACTGTTCGACACGGACGGCGCCAGCGTGTTCGGCGCCATCGACCAGCAGGTGGTGCGGTACGAGGGGGCTTGAGGCGGCAGCGATCAGGTCTGCAGCCCGGTCTGCAGGTTGAGATGAGGGCGTCGGCGGGGTGCACAAGCAATCCGCAGGCGCCCTTTTCGCACTTGCGGCAATTCGTCTCGTTGTCGGCATCGCGATCCATAGTTGTCCAGATAATTGAACGGCTCATCATTGAATCGCAAAAACCGGCATGTCAGCCGGTTATTATCGAATATAAGGTGGCCCCCTGTTCCCCAATTGGTGCCGCCTTTCCGTTCATCCCGGAACTTTGGGCGGACCGGACAACGGTGTCGCGATGAAGGCCAATTTCAGGACGAAGATCATCATCGGTATGGCCGCCGTGCTGGCGGCGGGGGCGGCGGGGGCGGCGGGGGCGGCGGCGGTTACGGCGGTGTCGCTGGTTCTGACGCGCGACGCCGCGCACAATGCGGCCGTGCTGCTGGCCGCCGAGACGGCCGACCGCCACGGCGCCCGGGTGGCCGCCGATTTGTCCACCGCCCTGAACGCTGCCCGCGCCACCGCGGCGCTGGTGGAGGTGGAGCGCTCTACCGGAAGCCCGCGGCGCGAAACGGTGAACCGCTATCTGCGCCGGACGGCGGAAGCCAATCCGCTTTATGCCGGTGTGTGGGTGGACATGGCCGACGACGGATTCGACGGACGCGACCGGGAATTCGCCGCCCACGACCGGACCACCGAGATCCTCGGGCTGCCGAAGACCGGGCGGATGAGCCTGCTGTGGCTGCCGGGGGACAAAGGGGTTCAGGCCGACGACAGCGAGGGCTATCCCTTCTCCGACGTGCAGGAGAAGGAGTATTACAAAGCGGCGGCCACCGCGCGGAAAGCGGTGCTGACCGAACCTTATCTCGACGATTTCACCAAGCGGCTGATGACCAGCGCCGCCGCCCCGGTGACGGATGGCAAGGACGGGCGCGTCATCGGCGTGGCCGGCGTCGATATGGCGCTGACCGGCCTGACCGATCTGGTGCGCGCGGTGAAACCTTATGACGATGGTTATGCCGCGGTGCTGACCGGCTCCGGCCTTTATGTCGCCCACCCCGACGGCGCCCGGCTGTCCAAGCCCGACGACGATCTGCCGGAGGCCGCCCGCCGGGCCGTGGCCGAAGGGCGGGCCTTCGACGGGATCGTGCCGCTGAACGGCGCGCCGCATTATCTGCGGCTGGCGCCGATCCGTTTTGCCGGTGCCGACGGCGTCTGGTCCTTCATGGTGGCGGCGCCGCAGTCCAGCGTGATGGCCGACGCCAACCGGCTGACCCTGCTGACCGTGCTGGTCAGCCTGGGCTGCGTCGCGCTCGGCTGTCTGGTGGCGTGGAAGGTCGGCGACGGCATCGCCCGTCCGGTGGCGTCGCTGACCGGGGCGATGACCCGGCTGGCCGCCGGCGATCTGGAAACGTCGGTGCCCGGCGCCGACCGCGACGACGAGGCCGGCGGCATGGCCCGCGCGGTCGAGGTGTTCAAGGAAGGCTTGGTCCGCGCCCGCGAACTGGACCGCCAGCAGAAGGCCGACTGGCAGGCCAAGGAGGCCCGCGCCGCGGCGCTCGCCGATCTGCAGAAAGGCTTCGACGAACGGGTCGGCGGACTGACCGGCGCGCTGGCGTCGGCCGCCCAGCAGCTGGAATCGACCGCGCGTGGCCTGACCGGCATCGCCGACCAGAGCCTGGGCCGGTCGGAGCAGGTGGCGGCTTCCGCCCGCGCCGCCGCGGAGAATGTGCAGACCGCCGCTGCCGCAACGGAGGAACTGTCGGCTTCCGTTCAGGACATCGGCCGGCAGGTCGGGGAATCCGCCCGCATCGCCGACGCGGCGGTGACCGACGTCAGACGGGCCGACGAGGCCGTCGTCGTGCTGGCGGAAAGTGCCGAGCGGATCGGTGCCGTGGTGGAACTCATCAACTCCATCGCCGGCCAGACCAACCTGCTGGCGCTGAACGCCACCATCGAAGCGGCGCGCGCGGGAGAGGCGGGCAAGGGATTCGCCGTGGTGGCTTCGGAGGTCAAGAATCTCGCCAACCAGACCGCCAAGGCGACCGAGGACATCGTCGGCCAGATCAAGGGCATCCGCGACGCCACGCAGGAGGCGGTCACCGCCGTCCAGGGCATCAGCGAAACCATTGCCCAGGTCAGCCGCATCGCGTCCGGCATCGCCGCGGCGGTGGACCAGCAGGCGGCGGCGACCCAGGAGATCGCCCGCAGCGTGATCCAGGCCGCCGACGGGGCGCAGGAGGTCAGCGGCGGCATGGGTGACATCCGGGCCGGCGCCGGGGAGACCGGGGCGGCGGCCGATCAGCTTCTCGCCGCCGCCGCCGCGCTTGCCGGCCAGTCGAAGGATCTGAGCCGCGAGATCGACGGCTTCATCGCCGGCGTCCACAGGGCGTGAGGCCGGTCCGTCTGTCTCAGCCGACCGCCATCAGCCGGTCGGCAGGCAGCGTCTCCGGGATGTGCTGCGAGACGTAGCCTTCGCTGTGGATCTGATCGTCCCGGGCGCCGAGCGCACGGGCGGCGGCGACGCAGGATTCGACGAAGGCGGGGCTGCCGGCGGTGAAGATGGCGTGGCCGGACAGGTCGGGGAACAGGTCGGGCAGGATGGTGGGGATGCGGCCCTTCAGATGATTGGGTGCATCCTCGCGCGTCAGGGTCACCTTGACCTTGAAGTTGCGGTATTTGGCCTGCCAATAGCTGAGCAGCCCCAACTCATACACATCGGCCTGGGTGCAGGCGGAGAACAGCAGCGTCACCGGCGGGCGGTAGCCGCGGCGCAGCGCCGCGTCGGTCAGCGCCAGGATCGGCGCGAGGCCGGAGCCGGCGGCCATGCACAGCACCGGACTGTCCACCGACGGGTCGCCGATGAAGGTGCCGTAGGGGCCGGACAGCTTCACCATGCTGCCGACGGTGAGCGTGTCGTGGATCCAGCCGCTGGTCGGGCCGCCATCGACCCGGGTCACCTGCAGCACGATCTCGCCGTCCGGACGGGGCGCGTTGGCGATGGAATAGCAGCGCGGCGGCGCGCCGGCCGATGCGTCGCCCAACATCACATACTGGCCCGGCCAGTAGCGCAGCGGCTGGCCCAGCGGGCGCAGGCGCAGCTCCACGATGCGGGGCGTGCGCGGGATGCGGTCGGTGACGATGAACAGTACGTTCTCGCGCGGCGGGAACAGCTTGGGCTGGGCGTCGGCGGTGCCGTATTCGATCACCAGCTCGTCGGAGATCGGCTTGGCCATGCACATCAGGCCATAGCCGTCCTTCCGCTCGGACTGGGACAGCGCCATGTCCAGGACCATGCCCTGGTCGAACTGGCCGCTGAGGACCTTGACCTTGCATTCGCCGCAGGCACCGGCGCGGCAGTTGTTGGGCAGGGCGTAGCCGGCCTGTTCCAGCGCCGACAGGACGGTCTCGCCGTCACGGCACTCGACCGTGCGGCCCGAGGGGTGGAGGCGGATGCGGCTCACCGGGGGATCCTTGGGCGGAGTGGATTTGCGGAAAGACACTTGCCCCCACCCCGACCCTCCCCCGCTTCGCAGGGGAGGGAGCAAGTGCTGATGCGGGAGAGCGGCGGCAGTTCCCTCCCCTGCGAAGCGGGGGAGGGTTAGGGTGGGGGCAATAGGGCCGGCGCCTCAAAACACCGGAATGATCTCGTCCATGTCGACGTCCCGGACTTCCTCGCCGGTGATGCCGACCTCCGGGATCGCCGGGAACGGGATGTTGTAGCGGTCCAGAACGCCCTTCAGGTTCAGCATGGCGTTGCGCCAGTTCTCCTTCTTCGCCTCGTAATCCGGGATGTGGAAACCGGCGTTGCGGGCGATGGCCTCGGCCTCGCGCTGGGTGGCGATGAAGTCGTCGGGCAGGTCCCAGAACTGGGGCGGCGGCTCGAACAGCACGGCGGACAGGAACAGGTAGCCGGCGCGGATCTGCTTGGTGATGATCGACCGGTCCTCCACCGCCAGATGGGGATAGTCGCGCTCCATCACCGACATGCAGATCGCCATGTGGCGGCCCTCGTCGCGGCCGATGTTGCGGAAGGCCTCCTTGAACACCGGCTCGGTGCAGCCGGCCGCCATCTGGTGGAAGATGGTCGCCGCTGCGATCTCGCCCATCAGGAAGGAGCTGAACAGAACCGCCAGCGAGTATTTCGGAACCGCCTTCTTGTAGCCGTCCCAATAGCGCCCGCCATTGTAGTACAGCCAGTGGGCGTTCTTCTGCAGCCGGCGGCCCAGCTCCGTCTTCGGCTCGTAGGTCAGCGGGCTGGTGGCCTCCAGCAGCTTGGTGATGGCCAGACCGCACATCTGCTCGTGGTTCTGCTCGTCGCGGGTGACGGAGAAGAAGCAGCGGCGGACCGGGTCCTCCTCATGCACCTCGTAGGTCTTGATCAGGGCATGGGCGAACACCGGCGGGGCCGAGGCGTCGAACACCGACAGGATGGTCCACCAATAGGCGATGGCCTCCCGCTCCTCCCAGCTGTAGCGCGACACGTCGAAGCTGTCCCAGGGCAGCTTGGCCGGGTCCCAGTTCTCGCGCTGGGCCGCGGCGTAGACCTCTTCCAGCTTCTTGGTCTGCGACACCCAGGACAGCGGATAGACGTTCGGCTGCGGCGTGGCGGGGGGGAACTCCATCGTGTTGGCGATGGGGGTGTAGTCCTTGGACATGGGGGCGTTTCCTCCGGGGGCATTCCGCGGGCGCTCACATTACCACTGGCGCCCTGTGGTCTTTATATGACACAGAATTTTGCATCCATCAACGGCATCTGTATCACTTAAGCCGGCCGGGAAAATCCGCCAACCTCTTGATTTAGAAACAGAATGCATGCGAATGCGCCGAATTGATCCAGATCAATTCGTTCGCAAAACGGAGTTTATCCGACAGTGCGGTATCGAAAGGCTGAACCCCGCCGGGGTCAGGCGGCTTCGAAACAGGGGATGTTGCCGCGCACCAGATCGCGTGTCGCTGCATCGACGTCGGCGGCGATGCAGGCGTGCATGTAGGCCCGCGCTAGAACGTCCAGCGCGAAATCGGCGTCGTGCGAGCGGCGGCGGAACTCCTCGATCCGAACCGGAGAGCCAAAGACCGCCTGCCAGAAGGTCGGGGTGTCGAGCGGGCCGAAATTCATCGCCCAGAAGCCGAAATTGGGCTGTCCGACCGTGGTTTCGCGCAGCAGCAGCTCGACATTGCTGTGGCGCGTGTCGGCGGCGATATGGGCGAAAAGCGTCTCCACCACATCCGGTTCGCCTTCCAGCACCTGCAGGAAGATGCCCTCGAACTCCACCAGGAAACCGGTGACGCCCAGCTCGCGGTTCTTGCGGGCGCTGAACAGACAGATGTCGGCAAGGGCGCTGTAGGGCAGCCGGTCGACGGCCTCGCTGCGGTAGACGATGGTCAGCATGGGCGGTGTCCCGGGAACGGTTGGATCGGACGGCTGCCACCCCAGTTTACCGCGATGCCTTGCATTTTATGTATAAACTTTAGGCTGAGGGACTGGCTTCCGCGGGCACCCTTTGTCGCAGATCGCTGGTCAACCCGCCGGTATGGTCTCCAACCCACCGAACCGGCCGTGGAAGGCGGGCTGGGCGTCGGGCAGCGGTCCGTTGGCGGTGGTCGCCGCCTGCATCAGGAAGGATTCCGACGGGCCGGCGAGGCGGCGGTAGAGGTTGCGGGTCAGCATCCGCGATTCCTGGCCCGGCCAGTCCGCCGGCAGCAGGTCGGGCGGCAGCATCGGGTCGCGCAGCAGGATGCGGCGGAAATCATGGATCATCAGCGTGCGCAGGACGAAGCAGGCGGCGGGGTCCGGCGCCTCGGCGGCGTCGATCGCCGCCCAGACCGGACGGAAGTGATCCAGGAACGCCGCATAGTCGTGTTCGAGCTGGTCGATGTCCCAGCAGCCGCGCACCAGATCGCGCAGTGCGCCGAACCCTTCCGTCCGGTCCAGGCTGGCCTTCATGTGGACGATCTTGTCGGCGACCCCCAACTCGGCCAGCGAGCGGTGCATCGCCGCCTCGTCGCAGTTGGGATGGGCATAGACGGTGGCCGATGCGGTGCCGAAGCCCTGCCAGGTCAGTTCCCGCCGCAAAGCGTCGCGCGTCTCGGCGTCCAGCGCGTTGGGGGGCACCATCAGCAGGTCCCATCCGCGGTCCCACTCGCGGGCCAGCGGCGCGTAGATGCGCCGTTCCGCCGCGGCGAAGCGCTCCTTCCCGCTGTCGGTGACGCGATAGAAGCTGCGCCGGCCGATCTGGGTGTTGGTCAGCCAGTCGTCCTTGCCCAGACGGAAGACCGAGGTGCGGACGATCCGCTCGCTCATGCCGAACAGTCCCATCAGCTCGATCAGGCTGCCCAACCACAGCGACCCGCCATGCGGCAGCACCGCGTCGCCATAGACGGTGATGATCAGCGACTTCGCGCGCGGCGCGATCGCTTCGGTCAGTTGGGCGGCAAGGTCTTCGGGGCGGCGCGGGCGGGCCATGCGGGTGGGGTGTCCTTATCGATACGGCTTGTGATGCGGATGGACCGGAGTGAGGCGGCGCGATGGAATTGTATACGAAACCTGATGCCGGTTGGGCCAGTGCCCCGACAGCGTGGATGAACTGACGGGCGGCCGATAGGAGGCAATCCGGACTTTCCGTTTGACAATCAATAACGTGATACACTAGGTTGGCGTCTCAAAGTAAATTTGTGTCATAAAACGAAATGACGATCTCCCGGCCAGAAGCGGGAAGGATCGCAAAGGGGAGGGGAAGCGGGCCGCAACATCCGTATTTCGATTGTGGTTGCGGGAGCTGAAATTGGTCTTTCGAAATCATTTCGTTTGAAACATTATGTGAAACAAATCGTCCCTCAGCACGAGGGATCGGGCTTCGGTCCGGTCACTCGTGCAAAGGGGGGCAGCAATCGGGAGGACATCATGCGCAAAAGTTTGCTTGCCACCATCGCCTTCACCGCCATGACCGCCATGACGGCGGCATCCGGCCTGTTGTCCGGGGCGGCGCAGGCCGCGGACCCGATCAAGGTCGGCGCCATTATCTCGGCCACCGGTCCGGCCTCCTTCCTCGGCGATCCGGAGAAGAAGGTGCTGGAGCTGTATGCCGACCGCATCAACAAGGCGGGCGGCGTCGATGGCCGTCAGGTGCAGCTGACCGTCTATGACGACGGCGGCGCTGCCGACAAGGCGGCCTCCTTCACCAAGCGCCTGATCGAGAGCGACGGCGTCGACGTGATCGTCGGCGGCACCACGACGGCGGCGACCATGGCGGCGGTGCCGCTGGTGGAGCGTGCCGGCGTGCCCTTCATCTCGCTGGCCGGCGCGGTGGTGATCGTGGAGCCGGTGAAGAAGTGGGTGTTCAAGACCCCCCACACCGACCGCATGGCCGCGGAAAAGGTGATGGAGGACATGAAGAAGCGCGGGCTGACCAAGCTGGCGCTGCTGTCGGAGGATTCCGGCTTCGGCAAGTCGGGCCGCGAGCAGACCGTCGCCGTCGCCAAGGAGCGCGGGATCGAACTGGTCGCCGACGAGACCTATGGCGCCAAGGACACCGACGTCACCGCACAGCTGACCAAGATCAAGAACACCGCGGCCGCCCAGGCGGTTCTGGTGTTCGGCCTGGGCCAGGGTCCGGCGGTGGTGACCAAGAACTACCGCCAGCTCGGCATGTCGCTGCCGCTCTACCAGTCGCACGGCGTCGCGTCGAAGGAGTACATCCGTCTGGCCGGCGGTGCCGCCGAGGGTGTCCGCCTGCCGGCCGCCGGCCTGGTCGTCGCCGCCCAGCTGCCCGACAGCGACCCGCAGAAGAAGGTCGTGACCGAGTTCACCAAGGTCTATGAGGACAGCTTCAATTCGGAGGTCTCGACCTTCGCCGGCCATGCCTATGACGGTCTGATGATCGCGCTGGACGCGGTGAAGCGCGCCGGCGGCACCGACAAGGCCAAGCTGCGCGACGCCATCGAGCAGACCAAGGGCTATGTCGGCACCGGCGGCACCGTGACCATGAGCCCGAAGGACCACATGGGCCTGACGCTGGACGCCTTCCACATGGTGGAGGTCAAGCAGGGTGACTGGGCGCTGGTGAAGTGAGCCGATCCGCCGCTCGGATCCCCTCTCCCCCCCGGGGAGAGGGTTAGGGTGAGGGGGATGCATTGCTTGGATTCACAAGAATAGTGATGCCGCGATCATTCCCCTGAATCCACCCCATGCATCCCCCTCACCCCGACCCTCTCCCCGGGGGGGAGAGGGGGAGTTGGCGGGAGAGGAACATCAGGAACCCAACGATGTTCGCGGAACTGCTGCAATACATGCTGTCGGGGCTGACCATCGGCGCGATCTATGCGCTGGCGGGGCTCGGCTTTTCGATCATCTACAACGCCAGCCACGTCATCAACTTCGCCCAGGGCGAGTTCATCATGATCGGCGGCATGGCGTCGGCCACCCTGACCGCGTCGGGCGTGCCGCTGCCGCTGGCGATCCTGATCGGCTGCGGCGGCGCCATGCTGGTCGGCGTGCTGGTGGCGAAATTCGCGGTCGAACGGGCGCGCAACGCCTCGACCGTCACCCTCATCATCATCACCATCGGCGCCTCGATCTTCCTGCGCGGCGTGGCTGAACTGGTCTGGGGCAAGGACTTCAAGCGGCTGGACGCCTTTTCCGGCGAAACGCCGATCCAGTTCCTCGGCGCCTCGATGCAGCCGCAGTCGCTGTGGGTGGTAGGCACCGCCGCGGTGCTGATCGTCGCCATCGGCCTGTTCTTCAACAGGACCCTGACCGGCAAGGCGATCCTCGCCACCTCGCACAACCGTCTGGCGGCACAGCTGGTCGGCATCGACGTGAAGCGGGTGGTGCTGGCCTCCTTCGCGCTGTCGGCGGCGCTGGGCGCCATCGGCGGGGCGGTGGTCGCCCCCATCACCTTCTCCTACACCGAGATGGGGATCATGCTGGGGCTGAAGGGCTTCACCGCGGCGGTTCTGGGCGGCCTCGGCCACGGGCCGGGTGCCGTGGCCGGCGGGCTGATCGTCGGTGTCGCGGAGGCGCTGGGCGCCGGCTACATCTCCTCGGCCTATAAGGATGCGGTGGCCTTCGTCATCATCCTGGCCGTCCTTCTCTTCATGCCGAACGGGCTGTTCGGCAAGCGCGGCACCGAACGGGTGTAAGGACAGTAGAACCGATGAACGCACTCCTTCACGGGCGGCTGACCGGCCTGCTGGCACTGGGCGCGGTGATCGCGGTCCTGCCGGCATTCCTGCCCAACAACTTCTATCTCGACATCGCCATACTGGCCGGCTTCAACGCCGTGGTCTGCGTCGGGCTGAATTTGCTGATCGGCTATGCCGGACAGATCAGCCTGGGCCATGCCGGCTTCTTCGGGATCGGCGCCTATGCCTCGGGCGTGCTGGTCGGCGTCTATGGCTGGCCGCCGATCCTGGCGCTGCTGACCGGCGCCATGGTGGTCGGGCTGCTGGCCTTCCTGGTCGCCAAGCCGATCCTGCGGCTGAAGGGCCATTATCTCGCCATGGCGACGCTCGGCATCGGCATCATCGTGTCGATCGTGCTGCGCACCGAAAGCGGGCTGACCGGCGGTCCCGACGGCATGATGGTGGAGCCGTTCAGGATCTTCGGCTTTGAGCTGTATGGCGAAAAGGTCTGGTACTGGGTGGTCGGCGTGCTGCTGGTCGGCGTGGTCTGGCTCTCGCTGAACCTGATCGACAGCCCGATGGGCCGGGCGCTGCGCGCCGTCCATGGGTCGGAGGTGGCGGCCGAGGTGGTGGGCGTCGACACCGCCCGCTTCAAGGTGCTGGTCTTCGTGGTCTCGGCGGTGTTCGCCAGCGTGGCCGGCAGCCTGTTCGCCCATTACGCCGGCCTGATCACCCCGGCCAAGGCCGACTTCTTCAAGTCGATCGAGCTGGTGACCATGGTGGTGTTCGGCGGCATGGCGTCGACCTTCGGCGCGGTCGTCGGCGCGGTGGTGCTGACGCTGCTGCCGCAGGCGCTGACCGTCTTCCAGGATTACCAGCAGATCGTGCTGGGCGGCATCCTGATGGCGACGATGGTGTTCATGCCCAAGGGCCTTCTCCCCACCCTGGCGGCGCTGCTCCCGGCGCGGAGGCGGGCATGAAGATGCTGGCGACCACTGATCTTTCCCCCGATACCACGTCCCAGGCCCGCCGCGTCGGCCCGCCGATCCTGAAGGTGGAGCATCTCAGCCGCGAGTTCGGCGGCGTGCTCGCCATCGGCGATCTGAGCTTCACCATTGCCGCCGGCGACATCCATTCGATCATCGGGCCGAACGGGGCGGGCAAGACCACGCTGTTCAATCTGGTGACCGGCGTCTACAAGCCGTCGGGCGGCCGGGTGCTGTTCGACGGGGCCGACGTGTCGGGCATGGCGCCCTACAAGCTGGCCGCCCGCGGCATGTCGCGCACCTTCCAGAACCTGCAGATCTTCTTCAACATGACGGCGCTGGAGAACGTCATGGTGGGGCGGCACCTGCACCTGAACACGCGGCTTCTGCCGGCGCTGTTCCGCTTTCCGTCGCTGGTGCGCAAGGACCGCGAGGCGAAGGACCGGGCGGCGCAGCTGATGACCGAGGTCGGGCTGGAGAAATACATCGACGCCGACGCCGCCTCCATGCCCTACGGCGCGCTGAAACGGCTGGAGATCGCCCGCGCGCTGGCGTCGGAGCCGAAGCTGCTTCTGCTGGACGAGCCGGCGGCCGGCCTGAACGCCACCGAAAGCCGCGAGATCGACGAGGTCATCAAGACCGTCGCGGCGTCCGGCGTCACCATCATCCTGGTGGAACACGACATGAAGATGGTGATGGGAATCTCTCACCGGATCACCGCCCTGAACCAGGGCCGCATGCTGGCCGAGGGCACGCCGCAGGAGGTGGCGGCCAACGCGGACGTCATCGCCGCCTATCTCGGCGCGGCACCGTGAGGGAGGCGCGGAGCATGCTTCTGGAGATCGAGGGCCTCAACAGCCATTACGGCCGCATCCACGCGCTGAAATCGGCCAGCCTGACCGTGCGGGAGGGCGAGCTGGTGGCGCTGGTCGGCGCCAACGGCGCCGGCAAGACGACACTGCTGCGCACCCTGTCCGGCGTCCACCCCGCCAGCAGCGGGCGCATCACCTTCGACGGCTGCGACATCACCCGGATGAAGGCGTCGCGCCGCGTCGCCGAAGGGGTGGTGCAGGTGCCGGAGGGCCGGCAGCTGTTCGGCCCGCAGAGCGTGGAGGACAACCTCCGCCTCGGCGCCTACCGCCGCGGCAGCGGCAAGCCGGACGACGACATCGACCGGCTTTACGAGATGTTCCCGGTGCTGAAGGTCAAGCGCGACCAGCCCGCCGGCACCCTGTCGGGCGGCCAGCAGCAGATCGTGGCCTTGGGCCGCGCGCTGATGGCGAAGCCGCGCCTGCTTCTGCTCGACGAGCCCAGCATGGGGCTGGCGCCGCTGCTGGTGGCGGAGATCTTCGACGCCGTGCAGCGGCTGAAGCGGGAGGGGACGACCATCCTGCTGGTGGAGCAGAACGCACATGCGGCACTCGCAATCGCCGACCGCGGCTACGTGATCGAGACCGGCGAGATCGTGCTGAGCGACAGCGGCGCCGCGCTGTTGAGCAACGAGCGGGTGCGGCAGGCTTATCTGGGGCTGTGATAGGATCTGACGCAACACTATCGCCGCGACACATCAACGGACCCAAACCCGTGAAACTCCACACCTATTTCCGTTCTTCCGCCGCCTACCGCGTGCGCATCGCCCTGAACCTGAAGGGGCTGGCGCCGGAGCAGGCCTTCGTCCATCTGCGCCGGGGCGAGCAGGCCAAGCCGCCCTATGCCGACCTCAACCCGGAGCATCTGGTGCCGGCCCTGGAGGTCGACGGGCCGGACGGACACCATGTGCTGACCCAGTCGCTCGCCATCATCGAGTATCTGGACGAGACGCACCCCACCCCGGCGCTGCTGCCGGTCGATGCGCTGGGCCGGGCGCGGGTGCGGGCGCTGGCGCTGGCGGTGGCCTGCGACGTCCATCCCCTGAACAACCTGCGGGTGCTGAACCACCTGAAGACGATGGGCCATAGCCAGGAGGAGGTCGACGGCTGGTACCGGCACTGGATCGCCATCGGGCTGACCGCGCTGGAGGCGCAGCTCGCGACCGATCCGCGCACCGGGCGCTTCTGCCATGGCGACGAACCCGGACTGGCCGACATCCTGCTGGTGCCGCAGATGGCGAACGCCCGCCGGCTCGATTGCCCGCTGGACGGCTTTCCCACCCTGCTGCGTATCGACGAGGCCTGCCGCGCCCTGCCGGCTTTCGCCGCCGCCGCACCCGCCCGCCAGCCCGACGCGGAGGCCTGATCCGGCGCCCGCCTTTTGTCTCCCGCAGATCACATCCCCGCCCATTGGTGTTAGCGGTTTCGCGACACCCTTCCGTGGTATAGAGCTAGCCGGAATTCGGGTGGGGACGGCGGCCGGACGATGTTGGGCAACTTTTCTTCGATGGCGTACGACCTTGCCGAGAACATCGCGGCAAGCGCCTTCGTCGTTCTCGCCTACACCTTCCTGATCCGCCGCTCCGACGGCTGGAGGCTGAACACCCGCCAGGTCGTCTTCGGCGCGGTGATGGCGCTGACCGCCCTGTTCTCCATGGTCCATCCCATCCATGTCGGGCCGGGCATCTTCATTGACGGGCGCACGCCGTTGGTCGGGCTCAGCGCCCTGTTCGGCGGCCCGCTGTCTGCCGCCATCACCGCCGCCACGGTCGCCGGCTATCGCCTCTATCTGGGCGGGGTGGGGATGGAGGCCGGCGTCGCCAACGCGCTTTTGTCCTTCCTGACCGGCGTCGGCTTCGCGATGTGGGTGAAGCGGCGTGGCGTGGTCCTCGGCGCCGTGTCGCTGCTGGGCTTCGGCCTGCTGCTGACGCTGGTGTCGCTGCTGACCCTGCTGCTGCTGCCGACCCTGGAACTGGCGCTGCAGGTGGGACAGCGCACCGCACCGCCGCTGCTGGCCATCGTTCCGCTCGGCACCCTGTTCCTGGGTGGCCTGCTGTTGCGCGAACAGCGCCAGCACGACGCCGAACGGCGGCTGGGGGAGAGCGAGGCGCGTTACCGCCTGCTGGCCGACAACGCCACCGACATGATCCTGGAGATGAAGGCGGACGGGGCGGTGCGCTACCTGTCGCCGTCGGTGCGCGACATCCTGGGCCATGATCCGGCGGAGATCGTCGGCCGCGCCCCGGCAACCCTGCTGCACCCCGACGATGTGGAAAGCGCCGCGACGGCCTTCGCCGGCATGAAGGCGGGATCGCCTCCCGTCACCTTCACCCACCGGCTGCGCCACCGCGACGGCCATTACCTGTGGGTCGAATCCAGCATGCGCCCAACGGTGGGGGCCGACGGCGAGTTCGTGGTGGTCGGCGTCGTCCGCGACGTGACCGAGCGCAAGCGCTATGAGGAGGAGCTGTCCGCCGCCCGCGCCGAGGCGGAGGCTGCCAACCGCGTGAAGTCGGAGTTCCTGGCCTCGATGAGCCACGAGATCCGCACGCCGCTGAACGGCGTCATCGGCTTCGCCGACCTGCTGCTGGGCACCGACCTGTCGGCCGAACAGCGCCAGTATGTGGCGCTCCAGCGCGAGGCCGGGCGCGGCCTGCTGGCGATCATCGGCGACATCCTGGATTACTCGAAGATCGAAGCCGGCAAGCTGGAGCTGGAGGAACGCGCCTTCGACCTGCACCGGCTGCTGCGCGACTGCCGCGACCTGATGAGCAACGCCGCCTCGCAGAAGGGGCTGCTGCTGCAGCTGTCGCTGGGCGGCACCGTGCCGCGTTTCGTCCATGGCGACGAGGCGCGCATCCGCCAGATCCTGCTGAACCTCGTCGGCAACGCGGTGAAGTTCACCGAACGCGGGTCGGTTCTGGTATCGGCCGGGCTGCTGTCGGCGGAGGACTGCGAGGGGGCGCCGGTCCTGCTGCGCTTCTCCGTCAGCGACACCGGCCCCGGCATCGCGTCGGCCGAACAGGCCAACCTGTTCCAGCGCTTCAGCCAGGGCGACCGGTCCACCACCCGGCGCTATGGCGGCACCGGGCTCGGCCTCATCATTTCGAAACAGCTGTCGGAACTGATGGGCGGGCGGATCGGCGTGCAGAGCAGTCCGGGCGTCGGCAGCACCTTCTGGTTCGAACTGCCGCTGCCGGTCGCCGCCGCGCCGGGGCTGGCCGCCGAACGCAGGGAGGCAGCGGCGACGCGTTGCGCCCGCATCCTGCTGGCCGAAGACGTGCCGATGAACCAGATCGTCACCTCCTCCATCCTCTGCAAGGCCGGCCATACGGTGGAGGTGGTGGAGGACGGCGTGCTGGCGGTCGAGGCGATGCGCAAGGGCGAGTTCGACCTCGTCCTGATGGACATGCAGATGCCACGCATGGACGGCTTGCAGGCGACCGCGGCGATCCGTCAGCTTGGCGGACGGCGGGGCGCCGTGCCCATCATCGCGCTGACCGCCAATGCGTTGACCGATCAGCTGCAGCTTTGCCTGGATGTCGGCATGAACGACCATGTGACCAAACCGATCGAGCGCGACACCCTGCTGTCGGCGGTCGACCGCTGGCTCGACGCCGGGGCGGAGGACGCCCTGGACGACGCGGCCGTGCTGGCCGGAGTGGCTCCGGTTTCCGACAGTTCGCCGGTGCTGAACCTCGCGACGCTGGACACGCTCGCCCAAACGCTGGGCGCCGAGGTGCTGCCCCGCTTCGTCAACGGAACGCTGGCCGAGCTGGCCCTGCGCGCCGACCGCATCAGCGAGGCGGAGACGGCGAAGGCCGCGGCGGCCGATGCCCATGCCATGGTGTCGCTGGCCGGCAATGTCGGCTTGCTGGAACTGTCGCGCATCGCCCGCAAGCTGCAGCATGCCTGCGAACAGGATCGGCCGGACGCGCCGATGCTGAAGGCGGACCTGCGCGACGCCGTCAACCGCGCCTCCGCCGCGCTTCAGGCGGCGCTGCCCACCTTGGGCGTGGCGGTGGAGACGGCGCGCTGAGGCTTTCGTCTACCGGTTGACGATCAGGGCGACGCCGGCCACGGCGACCGCGGCGCCGACCCAGGCGCCCAGCGCCGGGCGCTGGCCCGTCAGCAGCCACATCATCGGCAGGATCAGCACCGGGCTCAGGGCCGACAGGGTGGCGACCACCCCGGCATTGCCGTGGGCCAGCCCGACCAGCAGCAGCGTCATCCCCAGCCCGACGCCCAGCAGCCCGTTGCCGGCGATCTGCAGCATCAGCTTCGGCGTCAGCCCGCGCGGCAACAGCATCCCGCCCAGCATCCCACCGAATATTCCGCCGGGCATCTCGCCGCCTGCCGCCGCACCACCGCCGCGGATCGCCGACAGGGCGCCGATCGCCGTGAACATCAGCGCCGCCGTGGTGACCCGCACCGCGGCCGAGGCGATCGGGTCGGCGCCCGCCGCCATCACCGGCTTGGCGATGATCGAGCCGGCAGCCTGCCCGACCGCCGCAAGCAGGCAGACCGACACGCCGGCCAGCAGGCTGCCCTGGATCGCCTCCCAGCTGTGGGTGGAGCCGGAGCGCAGAGCCACCGCCAGCATCACCCCCAGCGTGACCAGCGCCACGCCCAGGACGGTCCAGGGCCCCAGCGCCTCTCCCAGCAGGGCGTAGGCGAGCAGGGCGGTCAGCGGCGCGTTGGCGGCGTAGATCACCACGTTGCGGCGCGGTCCCAGCCGGCTGAGCGACCAGAACAGCGCCATGTCTCCCACCACGATCCCCAGCAGACCCGACAGAGCCAGCGTCAGCGCCGATCCCGTATCCAGCGTCTGCCAGCCGCCCATCAGCGTCGTGGCGATCAGCAGCGCGGTGGCGACGATGGTCAGCCGCACGCGGTTGAAGGCGATGGAGCCCAGCACCCGCACCGGTCCGATGGCGATCAGGCCGCCCGCGGCCCAGCACAGCGCCGCGCCCAGCGCGGCCATGTTGGCGATCATGATGGAAATACGGACC
>PJUA01000358.1_pt1 | contig 29519 bp, 27 predicted proteins | sample 1512151 | NCBI WGS metagenome assembly PJUA01 (sample SAMN08177678, study PRJNA422409) | Soil metagenome, whole genome shotgun sequencing project. | isolation source: Soil enriched on filter paper: beechwood xylan treatment | place: USA: Madison | collected 2015-01-15
CCGTGCGGCGACCTGCGCATCATCGACGAACAGGGCCGCGAATGTCCGCCGGGGGTGAGCGGCGAGGTCTGGATCCGTGGACCGATGACGATCCGCGGCTATTGGAACCGCGAGGATGCCACCCGCGACAGCTTCGTCGACGGCTATTGGCGCTCCGGCGACATCGGCGCGCTGGACGAGCAGGGCTATCTGCGGCTCTACGACCGCAAGAACGACGTCATCAACCGCGGCGGCCACAAGATCTACAGCGTTGAGGTCGAGAACCTGCTGGTCCGCCATGCCGACGTGGTCGAGGCGGCGGTGGTCGCCCATCCCGATCCGGTGCTGGGCGAGAAAATCCATGTCTTCGTGATTTCCAAGTCCGGCAGCCTGACCGCCGACGACGTGCGCGACTTCTGCCGCGCCAATCTCGCCGAGTACAAGGTGCCCGATTATGTCACGCTGCTGGGCGACGCGCTGCCGCGCAACGCCAACGGCAAGGTGACCAAGCGGGTGCTGCGCGATCAGGTGACGACCGCTTAAGTCCGCCTCAGCCCCACCGCCGCCTCGACGAAGGCGATCAACTGCTCGGCATAGAGGTCGGGCGTGATGCCGCGGCGGCGGTGCTTGGCGCGTTTGACGTACCAGTCCTGCAGCATCGGCTTGATGAGCGCGGCGGCCATCGTCACGTCCGGCACCGCGAACAGGCCGCGGGCGACGCCGTCGGCCAGCGCGTCGGCGATCATGCCCTCCGTCATCATCTCGCTGGTGACTGCAAGGTCGCGGCCCTCCTTGGGGAAGGCCTTCGCCTCCATATAGGCGAAGACGAACCAGGGATGCATGGTCTCGGTCAGGAACAGGTGGGTGCGCAGCAGCCAGCGCAGCCGGCCGGCGGGGTCGTTCGCCAGCCCGTCGGGCGGGCGGCCCAGCACCTCCTCCACCACGCCGACGACCTGGCCCAGGATCATCATCAGCAGCGTGTCCTTGCTGTCGAAATAGGCGTAGAGCGCGCCCATGCTCAGCCCCGACTGTTCGGTCAGGTCGCGCAGGCTGGTGGAGTGGAAGCCCTTGCGGTTCGCCAGGGTCAGGGTGGTTTCGACGATGCGCGCGAGGTTTGCGATGGCGACCGCCGGCTTCTTCACCCGGATGGTCGCGGCATGCCGCTCCAGGATGCGCGCGCACAGCGCCTCCATCGACAGATCGTGCCGTGCCTGGAAATCCCGCAAGCTGCTCATACCGGCTGTCCTATCATTTGCGACGCTGATCGTTCTTGCACAAGATCGGCGGCAGGGATATAAAGCGAGCGCTCGCTCGATTTTTCAAGAGTGCTGATCGGGGCCGTGCCTCGCCGCCTCGCCAAACGATCCCGACCAAGGGAGGATGCATGAGCGTCACCATCGATTTGACCGGCAAGACTGCGCTGGTCACCGGCGCCTCCAGCGGTCTCGGCCGCCATTTCGCCGGTGTTCTGGCCAAGGCGGGCGCCCGCGTGGCGCTGGCCGCGCGGCGGACCGACGCGCTGGCCGAAACCCGCGCCGCCATCGAAGCCGCCGGGGGCAGCGCCGTCGTCGTTGCCATGGACGTGACCGACCCGGCCTCCGTCACCGCCGCGGTGGGGGAGGCATGGGGGGCGCTGGGCCGCGTCGACATCCTCGTCAACAATGCCGGGGTCACCGCCACGCGCCCCTTCCTCGACATGAGCGAGGAGGAGTGGGACCGGGTGGTCGACACCAACCTGACCGGCTGTGCCCGCGTGGCGCGCGCGGTGGCGCAGCGCATGCGTGACGACAAGCAGGGCGGGGCCATCGTCAACATCGCTTCCATCCTCGGCATGCGGGTGGCGGGGCAGGTCTCGTCCTACATCGCCGCCAAGGGCGGGCTGGTGCATCTGACCAAGGCGATGGCGCTGGAACTGGCGCGCCACGACATCCGCGTCAATGCGCTCTGCCCCGGCTATGTCGAAACCGAACTGAACGCCGACTTCTTCGCCAGCGATGCCGGCAAGGCACTGGTCAAGCGCATCCCGCAGCGCCGGCTCGGCCGGCTGGCCGATCTGGACGGGCCGCTGCTTCTGCTGGCGTCCGATGCCGGCGCCTACATGACCGGATCGGTGCTGGCCGTCGACGGCGGCCATCTGGTCTCCTCGCTTTAAAAGAAAAGGAGCGGTTCCATGGACTTCACCCTTCCGCCGGAGCTGGAAGACTATCGCCGCCGCGTCCGCGCCTTCGTCGAGCAGGAGATCCTTCCCGTCGAGGCCGACCGCGCCAATTGGGACGAGCACGAGAACATCGCCGACGCTCCATTGGCGGCCCTGCGCGCCAAGGTGAAGGCGGCCGGGCTGTGGACCCTGCAACTGCCGAAGGAGGTCGGCGGCCACGGATTGCCGATGGTCGGCGTCGCCGCCTGCTACGAGGAGATGAACCGCTCCATCTTCGGACCGGTCTGCTTCAACGCCGCCGCCCCCGACGATGGCAACATGCGGCTCCTGAGCATGGTCGGCACCCCGGCCCAGAAGGAACGCTGGCTCGCCCCCATCGTCGAGGGGCGGGTGCGCAGCGCCTTCGCCATGACCGAACCACATCCCGGCGGCGGTTCCGACCCGTCGATGATGAAGACCAGGGCGGAGCGCAAAGGCGACCGCTGGGTCGTGACGGGGCGTAAATGGTTCATCACCGGGGCCGACGCGGCGCAGCACTTCATCCTGATGGCGCGCACGTCCGACGATCCGCGCAAGGGGCTGACCGCCTTTCTGTTCGACAAGGACCAGCCCGGCTGGCGGATCGAACGCCGCATCCCGATCATGGGGCCGGAGGAACATGGCGGCCACTGCGAACTGATCTTCGACGGGCTGGAGATTCCGGACGAAAACGTGCTGATGAAGGTCGGCGACGGGCTGAAGGCCACGCAGATCCGGCTTGGGCCGGCGCGGCTGACCCATTGCATGCGCTGGACCGGCCTCGCCAAGCGCTGCCTGGAGATCGCCGGCGCCTACGTGAAGGAGCGCGAAAGCTTCGGGATTCCGCTGGCCGAGCATGAAGGCGTGCAGTGGATGCTGGGCGAGACCGCGATGCAGATCGAGATCGGCCGGCTGCTGACCATGAAGGCGGCGCACGCGCTGGACAGCGGCAGCTTCGCCCGCAAGGAGGTGTCGATGGCCAAGGTCCAGGTCGCCGACACGCTGTTCAAGGCGGCGGACACGGCGATCCAGCTTTGCGGCGCGCGCGGATATTCCAAGGACACGGTGCTGGAGTGGATCTACCGCTACGCCCGGCAGGCCAAGCTGGTCGACGGCGCGTCGGAGGTCCACAAGATGGTGCTGAGCCGCAGCTACCTCGCCGAGGGCGACGATTTCTGGGGCTGGCGGTGAGCGGCGCTCCAGAGTCCACCGGCGGATTGGAGCCCGCCCGGAAAGCGGCGCTGGAGTCCTGGCTGGCGGGTCAGGCGGAAGCGCGGGCGGTCTCCGTCATCGACGAGGGGCGGCTCAGCGGGGGCGCCATCTCGCTCAACCTCGCGGTCACGCTGGAAATCGACGGCGGGCCGTTGTCCGGCCGCCACCCTTGCGTGCTGCGCACCGGGTCTGCCTCCGGTGTTTCGGCCAGCCTGGGCAAGGCGGAGGAGGCTGCGGTCCTGCGCGCCGTCTTCGCCGCCGGAGCCACCGTGCCGGAACCGCTGTTCGTCGGCGCCGATCCGGCGATGCTGGGCGCGCCCTTCTACATCATGCGCCGCGCGGCCGGCATCGCCGCCGGCTTCCGCATGGTCAAGAGCGAGGAGCCGCGGCGGGATCTGGCCCGTGAACTTGGCCGGCAGCTCGGCCTGATCCACCGGGTGCGGCCGGGAACTGCGGGGCTGGAGTTCCTGGCGCTGCCCGAACCGACGGCGGCCCTGCAGGCGGCGGCGGATTTCCGCCGCTGGGCCGGGCGCTATGCCGCCAGCGATCCGGTTCTGGCCTATGGTCTGCGCTGGCTGGAACGGAACGCACCGCCGGCCGGCGATCTGGTACTGTGCCATCGCGACTACCGCACCGGAAATTATATGGTCGATGATGCCGTCGAGGGTGGCCGGCTGATCGCGATCATCGATTGGGAGTTCGCCGGCTGGTCCGACCCGATGGAGGATCTGGGCTGGTTCTGTGCTGCCTGCTGGCGCTTCGGCCGCAACGATCGCGAGGCCGGCGGCATCGCCGACCGTGCCGATTTCTATGCCGGCTACGAGGAGACCGCCGGGCGGCGGGTGGATGCGGACGCCGTCGCCTATTGGGAAGCCGCGGCCTGCATGCGCTGGGCGGTCATCGCCATCCAGCAGGCGCAGCGCCACATCTCCGGCACCGAACCGTCGCTAGAACTGGCGCTGACCGGCCGGATGTTGCCGGAGATCGAAATGGATCTGCTGCGCCACCTCGACCGTGTCGGCGGCTTCCCCATGAACGGAGGTGGAGCATGATCAACGACGATCCCGACGCCCGCGATCTGGTCGCCATCGCGCTCCGCAGCTTCCGCGAGGCGATCCTGCCGGTGGTGCCGGCCGACCAGCGCTTCACCGCGCTGATGATCGCCAACGCGCTGGGGGTGGCCGAGCGGGAACTGGCGGCCGGCAGCGTGGCCGAACCGGTCCTGGCCGCCGCCGTCGGCGGCCTGCTGGGCGAGAACGGCGACCTTCCGGATTTGCTGCCGAAGCTCTGCGCCGCCATCGACGCCGGACGCTTCGACGCGCCCGACCGGCAGACGGCCTTGCGGGCGGTGCTGAAGGACATCACGCGGGCAAGGCTGGCGCTGAGCAATCCCAAGCGTCTGGCCGCCGAAGGACGGGACGCCGGCCGATGAGCCTGTTTCAACCGCTGTCCGGCACGGTCGCGCGCCGCCGCCTCTACCTGCTTCGCCACGGCCATGTCGCCTACTATGACGCCGCCGGCAAGCCGCTGAACCCGAAGCTGGCCGCCCTGACCGATCGGGGGAGGGCGGAGGCGCAGGCGGCCGGCGCCCTGCTGGCCGGGGTGCCGCTCGACCGCGTGCTGTGTTCCGGGCTTGCCCGCACGCGGCAGACGGCCGAACCGGTCGCCGCGCCGCATTGTCTGCCGGTGGAGGATCATCCCGATTTCCTGGAAATCCGCGCCGGCCGGCTGTCGGGTGTGCCGAAGGAGCAGCGTGAGGCGGCTTACGTCTATGGCTTCGAGGCGGCGACCGAGGACGGGAGCTTCGCCGGCGGCGACGGTTTCGCCTCCGTGCGCGACCGGGTGGTGTCGGCCGTCGAGGTGCTGGTGCGGCAACCGGGCTGGACCCATCTGGCGCTGGTCGCCCATGACGGCGTCAACCGCATGCTGCTGTCCTGGGCCTGCGGCGCCGGCCTGTCGGCCCTGTCGGCGTTCGAGCAGGATTATGGCTGCATCAACATCATCGACGTCGACGTGACGGCCGGCCGGGTGGTCCGCCGCCTGATCCGCGCGGTGAACGTGACGCCCGGCAACCCGGCGAAGATCGGCCTGCACCGCAGCAGCCTGGAGGAGGCGTTCGGGCCGCTGCTGAATCTGGATTGAGGGACTATTTTCCGGCGCCGTCGATGCGCCGCCGCCAGACCGGTTCCGACAATCGCTCGATCAGGAAATCGGCAAGCACGCCGACCTTGGCCGGTCGTGTTCGGGCCGACGGCGTGATGAAGTAGAGGCCGCCCTTCGGCAGCGACCAGTCGGTCAGGATGGCGGTCAGCCGTCCCGTTGCCAGATGCTCGGCCGCCATGAATTCCGGCAGTTCGGCGATGGCCAGCCCCTCCAGCAGCATCGGCACCAGCGCGTCGGCGTTGGTGACTCGCAGTGGGCCGGATGGGGTGACGCTTTCCTCCTCGCCGGCGCTGTTGGTGAAGTGCCAGATGTCCTGCCGCCGGCGGTAGGCATAGCCCAGGCAATGGTGGCCGTTCAGCTCGCGGGGATGCCGCGGCTCGCCATGGCGGGCGAGATAGCCGGGGGCGGCGAGCACCACCGGCGACACCCCGCACAGCCGCCGCGCCACCAGCGAACTGTCCGGCAGCACCGCGATGCGCAGCGCGGCGTCGAAGCCGTCGCCCACCAGATCGACGGTGGCGTCGCTCAGGTGCAGGTCGATGAAGATCTCCGGATAGAGGCGGAAGAAGTCCGGCAGCAGCGGCGCCACCCAGCGCAGCCCGAACGACATCGGGACCGCGAACCGGATCAGGCCGCGCGGGCGGCTGGACATCTCGCGCACCGCATTCTCCGCCGCTTCCGCCTCGTCATAGAGGCGGGTCGCGCGTTCGGCCAGGGAGTGGCCGAAATCGGTCAGGGCCAGCCGGCGCGAGGTGCGGTTGAACAGCCGCGCGCCCAACCGTTCCTCCAGCCGGCTGACCGCTCGCGACACGGTGGCGACCGACACTCCCATGGCGCGGGCGGCACCGGCGAAGGAGCGCTCCTCCACCACCTTGGCGAACATCGCCAGCCCTTCGAAATCCGGCAGCTTCGACATCGCCAATCCCGCCTAATTCTGCAACGATAGTTTTCAACCGTTTCTATTTCGATATGGGTCTGCCGTCGATAGCTTTGTCTCCAGAAGATGACCCATTCCCAAGGAGACTTCAGATGTCACGCAAGCTTGACGGCAAGATCGCCCTCGTCACCGGCGCCAACAGCGGCATCGGCCTCGCCGCGGCCAAGCGCTTTGCCGCCGAAGGCGCCACCGTCTATCTCACCGGCCGCCGCAAGGGCGAACTGGAGGCCGCGGTCGCGGCGATCGTTGCGGCCGGCGGCAAAGCGACGGGGGTGCAGGCGGACTCCTCCAACCTCGCCGATCTCGACCGGCTCTATGCGCAAATCAAGAGCGAGGCGGGCCGGCTCGACGTGCTGTACGCCAATGCCGGCGGCGGCGGCATGCTGCCGCTGGGCGAGATCACGGAGGAACAGTTTGACGACACCTTCAACCGCAATGTGAAGGGCGTGCTGTTCACCGTCCAGAAGGCGCTGCCGCTGCTCGGCCGCGGGGCGTCGGTGATCCTCGCCGGCTCCACCGCCGGCAGCATGGGCACGCCGGCCTTCAGCGTCTACAGCGCCAGCAAGGCGGCGGTGCGCAACTTCGCCCGCAGCTGGATCCTCGACCTGAAGGACCGCGGCATCCGCATCAACACGCTCAGCCCCGGTCCGGTCCGCACGCCGGGTCTGGTCGAACTGGCCGGTCCGGACGCGGCGCAGCAGCAGGGGCTGGTGGATGCCCTGGCCGCCCAGGTGCCGCTGGGCCGTGTCGGCGACCCGGATGAGATCGCCAAGGCCGCCGTCTTCCTGGCGTCGGACGACAGCAGCTTCGTCAACGGCGTCGAGCTGTTCGCCGACGGCGGCATGGCCCAGGTCTGACGGGCTTTTCCGGCCCGCAGCCTCTGTCCCCGAGCATCGGTTGGCCCCTCTTGCGGCTGCGTGGTGAAACGCAGCCGCAAGGGGGGCCGCGTCATGTCCGCCGGTCATTCATATAGTTCTATATAGAACTAGTTGACCAACGCATCCATATGCGACAGGATGGCTGTGGGAGGATCTCGATGCCACAGCATAATTCCGCGTCAACGACGGATCGGCGGCTGCCGGCCTATCTGCAACTGCGCGACGCGCTGGCCACCCGGGTGGCGCGCGGCGAATGGGGACCCGACACCGCGCTGCCATCAGAAAACCAGCTGACCGCCGAAACCGGACTGTCGGTCGGCACGGTGCGCAAGGCGATCCAGACGCTGGTCGACGAAGGGCTTCTCGAACGGCGCCAGGGATCCGGAACCTATCTGCGCAAGCGCGCCTTCAACGCCTCGCTGTTCCGCTTCTTCGCGGTCCAGTCCGCCGATGGCGAAGCGACGATCCCGTCAAGCCGCATCATCGCGCGCACGGCCGCCACTGCCCCGGCCGCCGTCGCCAAAATTCTCGGCACGGCAGACTGCATCCGCCTCGACCGCCTGCGCGGCCAGTCCGACGCCCTGCTGCTGTCGGAGGAGATCTGGCTGCCGCGCGCCCGCTTCGACGGCATCGTGGAACTGGACGAGTCCCAGTTCGGGCCGCTGCTCTATCCGCTCTATCACGAGCGCTTCAACGTCTTCATCGCCAGCGCCGTCGACGACGTGAGTTTTGCGGTTGCCAACGCCAAGGTCGCGGCCCGGCTGGGCCTTGCCGAGGGGGCGCCCACGGCGGTTATCGAACGCACCGCCTACACCGTGGACGGCACCGCGGTCGAATGGCGCATCGCCCAGGGCCCCGCCGAGCGCTTCCGCTACCGCAGCCGCCTGAGCTGACCCGCGGCGCCGGACTCCGTCGTCCGGCGCACTTCTTCCTTGCGGCCTTCCCGGACCCTCCCCCTCGCGGCGGAGGCCGCCCCCCTATTGCCTGTACGGATCGACCGATGACCGCACTCCCCCCGATCAGGGGCATCGACACGCATGCCCATATCTTCCGCCCGGACCTGCCGATGGCCGCGGGCCGGCGCTACAGCCCGGACTACGCGGCGGAGCTGTCGGACTGGTTCGCGCTGCAGGACAAGGCGGGGTTCAGCCATGGCGTGCTGATCCAGCCCAGCTTCCTCGGCACCGACAACAGCCTGATCGAAGCCGCCCTGCGCGCCCATCCGGAGCGGCTGCGCGCGGTCGCCGTCGTCGATCCCGGCGTGACGGAGGAGGAACTGGACCGGCTCGGCGCCCTCGGCTTCGTCGGTGCGCGCCTGAATCTCGTCGGGCGCGAACTGGAGGATTACGGGGCATCACCCTGGCAGGAGTTCTTCCGCCGCCTGGCATCCCGCCGCTGGCAAATCGAGATCCAGCGCCGTTTCGACGACCTCGCGGAGGTGGTGCCGGCCATCGCCGATTCCGGCGTCACCGTGGTGATCGACCATTTCGGCCTGCCGCAGGGCGGCGTCAATCCGGCGAACCGCCGTCATGCCAATGTCCTTGATCTGCTGCGCCGGACGCCGGCCATCTGGGTCAAGCTCTCCGCCCCCTACCGCGCCGGGCTGACGCCCGACCTCGCGGCACGCAGCCTCGATCTGCTGCGCGAGGCCTGCGGCGGCTCCGACCGCTTCGTCTGGGGCAGCGACTGGCCCCACACCCAGCATGAGGCCGAGACCGGCTATGCCGCGGAGGTGACCCGGCTGCATGCGCTGATCCCCAATCCGGCGGAACGGGCGCAAATCCTCGTCCGGAATCCGGCAACGCTTTTTCAATTCGCCTGAAATACAGAAACTTGGGAGGAAACCGATGACCCTCGTCATCGTGCTGGCCATCGCCCTGGCCGTCGTTCTGGGCTATGTCACCAAGATCAACATCGGTCTGTTCGCCATCGCCTTCGCCTATATCCTGGGATGCTTCGGTCTCGGGCTGAAGCCGGGCGCGGTCATCGAGATGTGGCCGCTGAAGATCTTCTTCGTCATCTTCTCGGTCTGCCTGTTCTACAGCTTCGCCCTGGTCAACGGCACGCTGGAAAAGCTGGCCGAGCATATGCTGTACCGCTGCCGCAACGTGCCGTGGGTGCTGCCCTACGCCATCCTGGTGACGGCGACGCTGATCGCGGCGATGGGCGCCGGCTATTACACCGTGCTGGCCTTCATGGCGCCGATCACGCTGCTGATGTGCCGGCGGACCGGGCTGGACATGGTGCTGGGGGCGATGGGCGCCAATTACGGCGCGCTGGCCGGCGCCAATTTCATGTCGAGCCAGAGCGGCATCATCTTCCGCGGCCTGATGACGGCGAACGGCACCAGCGACGCCGATGCCTTCCTCTACAGCGGGGTCATCTTCGCGGCGACGCTGATCATCCCGTTCTTCGTCATCACGGCGATGCTGTTCCTGTTCGGCAACCACCGCAGCCTGAACGCCTCGCTCGCCGACACCGGCCGGCCGGAGCCGCTCGACGGGCGCCAGCGCGTGACGCTGACCTTGACGCTGACGATGATGGCGCTGGTCCTGCTCGGCCCGGTGCTGCATCTGGCGATGCCCGGCAACGCCACGGTGGCCTATCTCAATTCGAAGATCGACATCGGCCTGATCGCCGGCGTCTTCTCCGTCATCGCCCTGCTGCTGAAGCTCGGCGACGAGCGCAAGGCCATCGCGTCGGTGCCGTGGTCGACGCTGATCATGATTTCCGGCATGGGGATGCTGATCTCCGTCGCCATCAAGGCCGGGACCATCGCGGTGTTGGCGGCTTGGCTCGGCAGCAGCATCCCGGCCCTGCTCCTGCCGGTGGTGTTCGGCATCGTCGCCGCCGTGATGTCGCTGTTCTCCAGCACGCTGGGCGTGGTGACGCCGACGCTGTTCCCGCTGGTGCCGGCGCTGGCCACCAGCCTGTCGGTCAGCCCTGTGCTGCTGTTCACCGCAATCGTCGTCGGCTCGCAGGCGACTTCGATCTCGCCCTTCTCGTCGGGCGGCAGCCTGATCCTCGGCTCGGCGCTGGAGGAAAAGTCGCGCAACACGCTGTTCACCCGGCTGCTGTTCCGCGCCGCGCCCTTCGGCGTCGTCGCGGCGGTGCTGGCGAACATCGTGCTGACCTTCGCGCTTTGACCGGCAGTCCCGCTGCTCAGAAGTCGGCCTGCTCCGCTTCCAGATAGGCGAGGCTGATGTATTTGCCGATGTTGCTGTCCCAGCCCTTGGTCTCAGCCGCGCGGGAGGCGACGCGGGGATCGGCCAGCACGGCGGCCTTCGCCTGCTCGACCGACTGGCCGGCCTTCACGGCGGCGAGGCAGGGTTCGAAGATGCCTTCGAACAGGCTGCGCTGCCACTCCGGCACGCCGGGGCCGGGCACGCCGTGGGCGGGCAGCCAGATGCGGGTGTCGCTGTCGGCCCGCAGCCTGTCCATCGTCTCGAAGGTACCGAGGTACGAGCCGTCGTCCATGTTGGCGATGCGGCGGTCCATCATCACGTCGCCGACGCACATGACGCCGTCCTCCACCACCGAAACCGACAGGTCGGAGGGCGTGTGGGCGGTGCCGTAATGGTGCAGGCGCAGCCGGACGTCGCCCAGCGACAGCTCGTCGCCATGGGCGGCGTCGCGGTTGGGGGCGACGATCCGCGTCCCGGCGGAGGCCTGCGCCGTCCATTTGACCATGGAACTCTGCCAGAAGCTGCCCTGCACGCCCAGGATCGCTTCGCGCGTGTGGGGCAGGGCGTAGCGGGGCAGATCCTCGCCGAACGCCTCGGCGAAGGCATGGTTACCCAGCCAGTGGTCGCCGTGATAATGCGTGTTGACGATGCCGACGACCGGCTTCGGCGTCAGCGTTCGCAGCATGCGGATGGCCATCTCGCCGATCTGCAGCGAGGCGCCGCTGTCGACGACGATCACGCCGTCGCGGCCGATGACGAAGGTGATGTTCGCCATCATTCCCTGGTTCTGCGGCGTCGGGAACCCGTCGGGCGCCTGGATGATCCAGACATGCGGGCTGACCTGGACCGGCGGCCGGTCGGGCACCGGCGGTCCCTTGACGAAGGACTCCACCCCGGTGGCGAAGGCGCGGACGGCCTTCAGGCCCGGCATGGCGGCCAGGAGTGCCGCACCGGCGGTCAGCAGGCGGCGGCGGGGCAGGCGAAGCATGCGGGATCTCCTGTGAACATCACTGTACAGCGACGGGAGGAATTGCGGCGATGGCGGCGCCGCGCACCCGTGCCGGCCGGTCGATGGCGAGGTCGGTCAGCACGGCGCCGATCCACATCGACCACAGCACCAGCCACGCCGTCGCGGTGAAGATGGAGGCGCCGGACACGCCGGCCCCGACCGCGCAGCCGCCGGCCAGCACGCTGCCGAAGCCCATCATGCAGCCGCCGATGATGTAGCGCCGCATGGAGGAACCGTCGTTGAACCCCTCCAGCTTCAGGTCGCGCCCGGCCAGACCGGCGACGAAGGCGCCCAGCGCCACGCCGGGGATCAGCCCGGTGTCGAAGCTCCAGCGGGTGCCCGGCGGCGACAGCACCAGCATCAGGAAATCGGCCGACGGCGCGGTGAAGCTGAGGGAATGGACGGTCACCGGATCGAAGGCGGCGGCTGCGGCGCGCCAGGTGAACCACCAGGCGGCGGCGACCGTCGCGCCGACGCCGGCCGCGCCCAGCCAGGACCAGCCCGACAGGGCGTTGCGCCGCGCGATCACCGCGCCCGCCGCGAACCAGCCCATGCCGAACAGCAGCGCCCCGCCATGCCCGATACCGGCCAGCGCCAGCAGGTCGCGCTGCTGGCCGCTGATGACCCACCAGCCGTTGACCGCCTCGCGCAGCGGCGACAGGACGCCGCGCATCGCCGCCTGGGCGACCACCGCGAACACCAGCCCGGACAGCAGCGCCCGCAGGTTGCCGGTCGCCGACAGCACCAGCATGCGGCTGGCGCAGGCTCGGGTCAGCGTCATGCCGCAGCCGAACATCATCCCGCCGATCACCGCGCCCGACAGGCTGCCGGGGTTGTTGAGCTGGCGGACGCTGCCGGTGTCGAACAGCCCCAGCAGGATCAGCCCCTGCGTCGCCATCAGCGCGGTGGAGAAGGCGAGCAGCCAGACCGCCAGCCGCCCGCCCAGCCGGCCATGCGCCACCTCAAGCGTCGAGGCGCGCAGGCAGAAGCGGGACCGCTGCGCCACCACGCCGAACAGCGTGCCGATCAGCAGCCCGCCCAGCGCCATGAAGCTGTCCTCGCCCAGGCTTTCCATCAGGGCGTCGACGGTGAAACCCATGGCCGTTGCTTTCTCAGGGCTTGATGTAGGCGTAATGCTCGCGCGTCTGCAGTTCGGCGATGCGGACGACGCCGGACGGCGTGAATTCCGCCTCCATCACGAACTGGTCCTTGGTCAGTTTGCGCCGCTTCATGGTGATCTCGCACACCTCGAAATGGACGCCGCGGCCCTTAAGATCGGAGATCAGCGGACCATAGTCGATGTTGTTTTTCTGGTCCCTTGCACCCTCCATCAGCAGATCGACGCCGTCGGCGTGGGTGACCACGCGGATCTCGGTCTTCGGCGCCACGTCCAGATGATTGCGGATGTTGCGCAGCGCCTTGGTGCCCTGCTCGGCGGCATTGTCGATGTGGTAGACGACCTTGTCCTGGGCCAGCGCCGGGGCGGCGCCGGCCAGGGCGAACAGCATCAGCAGGGGGGCCAGGAAACGACGAACGCTCATGGTCTGAGCCTTTCCGGTTTGGAGCTTGCCCCGGTTGGTGGGCAGAATATTGGGTCAGGCGTCGAGGCCGGGGTTGCCGTTCACGCCCTTCAGGGTCGGCAGGTTCAACTGCGGCGGGGCCACCGTCTTGCGGGCGCGCAGGTTGCGGGCGACGAGGTCCCAGATCGGCTCGCCGCCGGCCGACTTCGCCTCTTCCGCCACCGGAGCCCAGCCGGCGACCTTGTAGGTCTTCGACGCCGCCAGCGGCTTGCCGTTCAGCGTCATGTCCTGGATGCGCCGGCCGGCCGGGGCGGCGGGATCGCAGGCGTAGGACAGGCCGCCAACGCGCACCATGTCGCCACCCTGCTGGTAATAGGGATCGGGGTTGAACAGGTTGTCGCAGACATCCTCCAGCACCGTCTTGATCTGATCGCCGCTCATCTGGCTCAGCGTGACGTAGGGATAGGTGATGGCGGTCTGGTCCAGCAGGTTTTCCATGGTGTTCGGCTGGCAGGGCAGCAGCGTGGTGCCCCAGCGGAAACCGGGGGAGAAGGCGATCTCCGCATCCTTTTCGGCCATCAGCGCGTCGAGGATCAGCTGGTCGAAGCTGCCGTTGAAGTTGCCGCGCCGGTACAGCGTGCCCTCCGTCACCGCCAGCGTCTCGCCCAGCTTGGCCTCGTAGGGCGCGCGCACGCGGGTGATCAGCGCCTCCATCTCCGGGTCGGCGGGCAGCAGGTTGGCGAAGACCGGCATCAGCCGGTAGCGGAAGTCGGTGACCCGTCCGCCGGTCACCTGGAAGTCGAGCACGCCCAGGAACTTGCCGTTTGACCCGGCGTTGGTGACCAGCGTCCGGCCGCCGGGGTTGGCGACGATGGTCGGCGCCGGCATGCCGTCATGGGTGTGGCCGCCGAGGATGGCGTCGATGCCGCGGACGCGCGACGCCATCTTCAGATCGACGTCCATGCCGTTGTGCGACAGCACGACGACCACCGCGGCACCGGCGGCGCGGGCGGCATCGACCGTCGCCTGCATCTCCTCCTCGCGGATGCCGAAGGTCCAGTCGGCCACCATGTAGCGCGGATTGGCGATCGGCGTGTAGGGAAAGGCCTGCCCGATCACCGCGACCTTGACGCCGTTGACGTCGCGCAGGCTGTAGGGCTTGAACACGTCGTCGCCGAAATCGGCGGTCTTGATGTTCTGGGCGACGATCTCGATGTGGCCGGCGAAGTCCTTCTCGGCGGTCTCCTGCACGCGCTCCTGGCCGTAGGTGCATTCCCAATGCAGCGTCATGATGTCGACGCCCAGCAGCTTGGCGGCCTCCACCATGTCCTGGCCCTGGGTCCACAGCGCGGTGCCCGACCCTTGCCAGGTGTCGCCGCCGTCGAGCAGCAGGGCGCCCGGCCGGTTGGCACGCACCCGCTTGACCAGCGTCGCCAGATGGGCGAAGCCGCCGACCTTGCCGTAGAGCCCGGCCAGCCGTTCGAAGTCGAGGCAGGTGAAGGCATGCGCCTCGCGGCTGCCGGCTTTGAGGTTGAAATGCTCCAGCAGCCGGCTTCCCACCAGATGCGGCGCCCGGCCGGCCATCTCGCCGATGCCGAGGTTGACGCTCGGTTCGCGGAAATGGATCGGCTTCAGCTGGGCGTGGCAGTCGGTGATGTGCAGAAGCGATACGTTGCCGAAGGCAGGCGCGTCATAGACCGCGTCCGCAGCCGCTTCGGCGCGGGCCAGACCGGCGCCGGGCAGCAACAGGCCGGCGGCATTGGCGGCGGCCAGGACGGTGAGGAACTCGCGGCGGTTCATTGTGCGGGCCCCGATTTGGAATTCACGGGAGAGTTCGGGTCGAACAGCAGCGCCATCAGGTGCTTGATCTGCGTCTCCCCCAGGATGCCCATATGGCCGGCGCGCGGCATGTTTGAGCAGGCGTTGGCCGATTTGGCGTTGTAGATCTTGGCCCAGGCCGCCTTCATCGTCTCCTCGTCCCGGCCGCGCAGCGCGCCGTATTGCAGCAGGCTGGGGCCGATGGTGCCGTAGGAGATCTCGGTCGGGCTGAGCTGGTGGCAGTTGTAGCAATTGCCGCCATTCGGCTCGCCCGGCTTGTCGGTCCAGGTGTTGCCCCGGCCGCTCTGGGCGATCTTCTCGCCCTCCTTCCAGTCGCCCAGCCATTTGCCGTCGGACGGCCATTTCACCGTCGCCATGTTGGCGGCCTCGATCTGCCGGCGCCGTTCGGCGGCGGCCGGGCTGGCGGCGACCTCGGGATCGGAGCAGAAGGCCTGCGTCTCGTCCTGGGTCAGGCGATCGACCTTGGCGATGCCCTTGTCCTTGAAGCTGGCCGCCAGCATGCGGGTGAAGGCGGCATCGTCGGCCCCCGGTCCCCAGGAGGAAGCGACCTTGGTCTCGGAAAGGGCCGGGCCGGCCAGCAGCAGGACGGCAAGGAAGGCGGCATGTTTCATGGCGTGTTTCATGGCGGCCTCCCTCAGCGCTTGATTCCGGGTGTCTTCATGGTTTCCCCGCTGGCGTTGGCGGCCATGTACATCGACAGCGCGATGGTCGCGTCGGAGGTGTAGACCGGTTCGGGGAAACGCTGCTGGCGGAAGCAGTCGTTCAGCCGCCACTGCATCGACCACATCTGGCCGGAGCTGACGCGGTAGGCCGGCCAGCTGCCCCAGCCGGCCGCCGCACCCTTCTGCCCCGGAATATAGGGCAGATCCTGCAGGCGGATGCGCGTGCCCTCCTGGCCGTGGCAGGTGGCGCAGGCGAAGTCGTAGGGGCCGCCCTGATAGTAGAACATCCGCTTGCCCAGGTCGTACATCGCCTGTTCCTTGGGATGCTTGGGCTTGACGGCGATTGCGTCGTCCTTGGACTGGCCGGAGACGTAGGCGGCGAGCGCGATCATCTCCTCCTTCGGCGGGGCGGTGAAGGAGGCCTCGACATAGGGCTTCGGGTCCTTGCCCTGCAGCGTTTCCATGCAGGTCAGCAGGCGCGATTCCAGGTCCTGGACGCGGTCGGTGTCGGCGAAGTAGCGCGGAAGCTGGGCATAGGCGCCCTTGACCACGCCGGGGCCGAGGCCGAGGTCGCATTTTTCCAGCGAAGCCTTCTTCGGGCCGGCCGGCGTCTTCCACAGCTCCTCGCCGCTCAGCTCGAACAGTTCGGCGGGGTTGCCGTCCTGCAGGGCCTCGCGGTAGGCCTCGATGCCCTCCTGCGCCGCATCCTTCTGCTGGGCGTAGGCCGCCGTGGCGACCGCCGCCGACACCGCAAGGAACGCCGCAATCCCAACGCTTACGCGGTCCATCTTTCCCCCCTCCCATCCTTGTTCTTGTCGGCCCGGAAGTACCGCGTCAGGTGACGGTGGCCTCGTCGGTGCGGGTGTCGCCCTTGCTGTCGACCCAGGTGACGGACACCTTGTCGCCCGCCTTGCCGCCCTTGACCTTGAAGGCGAGGTAGGGGTTCTTGGAAATCGACGGTCCCCATTGCGCCTGCATCACCGTCTTGCCGTCGAGCTTGGCGGTGACCTCGTTGATAAACCAGGCGGGGATGACTGTGCCGCTGGCGTCCTTGCGCTGGCCGGTCTCCATCTCATGGCTCATCAGCACCTTGATCTCGGTGACGCCGTCCTTGGCGGAGGCGCGGATCTTCATCGGATTGCCCATGGTCTTCTCTCCCGTCCTGTCCGTTCAGCCGCCGCAGCCGCCGAGCGTCACCTTGATTTCCTTGGAGGCCGCGTAGAATTTGCCGTCGGCCTTGACCAGCACCATGACGTTGGAGGTCTGGCCCATCTTGATGCGGGCGGTGACCTCGGGGATGGTGTCCGGCCCCAGGTCGAAGGCGGCGGCCAGCATGTTGGGGTTCTTTTCCACCAGGATGGCGATCCGTTCAGTGTTGGGCAGCTTGCTGACCGCCTGGACCGGAACCACCGCCCCGTTCTCCGCGATGTCGGAGGCGATGATCTGCACGTCGCCGCTGTTGGCCGGTGCGCCGGCGCCGAGCGCCTTCAGCGCGTCGTCCATCGTCTTGGCGTCGAAGGCGGTCTTGTCCCAGTTGGCAAGCGCCACCCGCGGCACCACGAATCCGGCCGCCGCCAGCGCCCCCAGGAAGGTCAGTACCTGACGCCGTTCCATCGCTGCCTGTGTCATGAGAGATGCTCCTCCTCGGTCTCGTTACTTCTGCGGCGCGCCGGACAGGATCCAGGCGACCAGGGTCTTGGCGTCGTCGATGCTGAGGTCGTCCTGCGGCGGCATCGGCACGGCGCCCCAGGACCCTTCGCCGCCGGCCTTGACCTTGGACACCAGGGCGTCGGCGTTGTTCTTGCCGCGATAGCGGGCGGCGATCTCGCTGTAGCTCGGGCCGACGATCCGGGTATCGACCGCGTGGCAGGACAGGCAGCCGGACTTCTCCGCCAGCGCCAGGGCAGAGGAGGGGGCCTCCGCCGCAGGGCTGTCCGGACCGGTGCGCTGGCCGCGGACCGGCCCGAAGACGCGGTTCTGCTCGGCGATGTTGCCGTGGGCGCCGCGGGCATGCTCGGGCAGCTGCGAGGCCAGCTCGGCCTTCGGCTTGCAGTCGGTCATGCAGACGGCGTTGGCGGTGTCGGGCTTGGCCGCCATGCCGGGAAAGTCGGGGCCGGGCCAGAGGGCGTGGGCGGTGGTCATGCCGTTGCGGTTCGGCATCCTCTGCTGCACGTCGCGGATCGTCGCGTCGGTCAGGGTGAAGTCGTCCGGGACGATCTCCGCGAGGTTCAGCAGATAAGCCAGCACGGCATAGACGTCGTCGTCGCTCAGCGACTTCGGCGCGTTCCACGGCATGGCGCGGCGGATGTAGTCGTAGAGGGTGGAGACGCTGGCGACCTTCATGAAGGTCGTGCGCGCCGGGAAATCGGTGCGCTTCAGCGCCGCGACATGGCCGGTCTTGATGTCCTCGGCGGTGGTGCCGCCGACCAGCGGGTTGAAGACGCTGTTGCTCTCACCGAAGGTGCCGTGGCAGCTGGCGCATTTCTCCTCCCAGATCTCCATGCCGCGCGACACGGTGCCGGAGCCCTTGGGCAGGCCGGTGAAGTCGGGGCCGACGTCGATGTCCCAGGCCTTGACCTCGGCCGGGGTGGCCGGGCGGCCGACGGTGGAGGGACCGTCCGCCAGCACCGGCGCCGTCCATGCGAGCATCGCGCCGAACGCGGACGCCAGGAGGGCCGCTTTACAGGATCTGGACATTGTTCACGTCCCCGCTTTCGGCGACCTGCCAGGTCTGGATCGCGTTGTTGTGGTAGATCGACCGCGTGCCGCGCACCGCGCGCAGCTGGCCGTAGGCGGGCTGGACGAAGCCGGTCTCGTCCATGGCGCGCGACTGCAGCAGCGCCGGCCGGCCGTCCCAGTTCCAGGGCAGGGTGAAGCGGGTCAGGCATTTGGACAGGACCGGCGTCTGCAGGGTCGCTTCGGTCCAGTTGATGCCGCCGTCGACCGACACATCCACCCGCTTGATCGCGCCCCGGCCCGACCAGGCGAGCCCGCTGATGGTGAAAAATCCCTTGTCCAGCAACTGCTGGCCGCCCGACGGGCTGGTGATGACCGACTTGCATTCCTGGATGGAGGTGTATTGCCGGTGCTGGCCGTCGGGCATCAGGTCGATGTAATGAACCGCCTCGTCCTTGGCGGCATAGGGACGGTCGCCGACCTCGATCCGGCGCAGCCATTTCACCCACGAGACGCCCTGCACCCCCGGCACCACCAGCCGCAGCGGATAGCCGTTTTCCGGCCGCAGCATCTCGCCGTTCTGGCCGTAGGCGACCATCACCTCGCCGGACATCACCAGCTCGATCGGGATGGTGCGGGTCATCGACGACCCGTCGCCGCCCTCGGCGAGGATGAACTTGGCGGCCTTCAGGTCGGCGCCGCAATACTCCAGCAGCGTGCGCAGCGGGACGCCGGTGAACTCGCTGCAGGACAGCATGCCGTGGGTGTACTGCACGGTGGGGACCGCCACGTTGCCCCACTCCATGCCGGTGTTGGCGCCGCATTCGATGAAGTGCATGCGCGACACCGGCGGCAGCCGCATGATGTCGTCCATCGTGTAGACCCGGGGCGTCTTCACGAATTCCGGCCGGGAGCCGTTGATCATCAGCCGGTGCCGGGTCGGGTCGATGTCCTGCCAGCCTTGGTGGTGCCGCTCGAAATGCAGGCCGGAGGGCGTGATGATGCCGAACAGACCCTGCAGCGGCGCGAAGGACACGCTGGCGGCGGCCACTTGGGTCAGGCCGGGGCTTTGCCGGCGCACCAGTCCGCGCTCGTGCTTCGACGGCAGGCCGTAGGGGTTGGCCGCCACCGGCTGGCCCAGGCTGCTGCCCCAGGGGGTGGGGTTCAGGATGTCGGGATCGCCGGCCGTGTCGGCGGCGGCGGCGCCACGGCCGCCCAGCGTCGCCGCGGCGGTAGCGCCGGCCGCCGCCAGAAAGCTGGCGCGCAGGAAATCGCGCCGTCCCTTGCCGACCTGCCCGATCTCCTCGGGGGTCAGGAAGTTCTCGGGCGCCCGCCGCAACCGGCCGGACAGTGCATCCGCGCCGGGGACGAGCGGATCGGTTCGGGGAGTCGCCTCTCCCGTTGGCCGCAACTTGCTCATTTCCGTCCCATTTCCTTCCGGTTCGCTGCCGGTATCTTTGTCACGCAGATGGTACGTGCAGCGAACAGTCGCCGCCATCGGGTCGATTCCGGTGGCGACCAAGGGTAAACCCTTGCTTTCGGAGCGGAGACGCGGCCGAAGTCTTGATTCGCTTGATTGTTGCCTGATTAAACCCGGTCGCCGGGGGTCAGCGCCAATCGCGCGAGTTCGGCGACGGAGCGGGCGCCCATCTTCTCCATCACCATCTGGCGATGGCCCTCGACCGTCTTGACGGAGATCGACAGCGCCGTCGCGATCTCCTTGTTCTGGCGGCCGTCGAGCACCAGGGCCAGCACCTCGCGCTCGCGGCGGCTCAGCTGGGCCATCCGCGCTTCGACCGCCTCGCGCCCGGCGCTGCGCACCAGCACCTCGCGGCATTTTCGGATGGCGGCGTTGACGGTGTCGAGCAGCGCCTGGTCCTTCCAGGGTTTTTCGATGAAATCCTCGGCCCCGCCCTTCAGCGCGGCGACGGCCAGCGGCACGTCGCCATGGCCGGTGACCATGATGACCGGCCGCTTACACCCCTGTTCCTTGAGGTGGCGCAGCAGCTCGATCCCGCTCATGCCCGGCATGCGGACGTCCAGCAGGACGCAGCCCGGCCGCAGCGGCGGGCGCAGGTGCGGCGAGGCGAGGAAGGCCTCGGCCGACGCGAAGCACTCGCAGGCGATGCCGACCGAGGCCAGCAGATACTGGACCGAACTGCGCATCGCCTCGTCATCGTCCACCACCAGAACCAGGGGGGCGTCGGTCATGTGTTTGTCTCCTGGACGGACGATGATGATGCGGTTTCGCCGGCGGCCGGCGGCAGGGTGAAGCGGACGGCCAGCCCGCGCGGCACGCCGGGCACCGCCCAGATGCGGCCGCCATGCCGTTCGACGATGGTGCGGCAGATCGACAGGCCGAGCCCCAGCCCGCCGGGCTTGGTGGTGAAGAATGGCTCGAACATCCGCCGCCGCGCGTCCTCCGGCGCACCCGGACCGGAATCTCGCACCTCGATCAACACCATGCCGCCGGACAGCGCGGTCCGCAGCACGATCTCGCCGCCGGCGCCACCATTATTGCCGCTCCGCGTCGCCTCCACCGCATTCTGCAGCAGGTTCAGCAGCACCTGCTGAAGCTCCACCTTGTCGGCCCTGACCTCGGGAAGCCCGTCGGCCGGCTCGGTGACGATGGACAGCGCCGGGTCCGGCGGCGCGCCGAACAGCGACAGGGTTTCCTCCACCACGGCGTTCACCGACAGGGCGGAGCGCTGGGCGTCGCGGCGGCTGACGAAGCCCCGGGTGCGCTGGATGATCGCCGCGGCCCGCTCCGCCTGCTCGGCGACCGATCGCGCCCCGGCGCGCAGCATCCCCAGGTCGGGCGTTGGTGCGTCGAGGATGCGGGTCATGCCGCCGGCGAAATTGCCGATGGCCGCCAGCGGCTGGTTCAGCTCATGGGCGATGTTGCTGGCCATCTCCCCGACGATGCCGAGGCGGGAGAGCTGGTCGCGCTCCTCGCGCAGGCGCAGCGCGGTTGCTTCCGCGCGCTCCCGCTCGGCGATCTCGCGTTCAAGTTCGGCGGTGCGGCGGCGGACGAGAACCTCGACACGGGCGGAATGGACCACCCACCACAGCACCGCCGCGGCGGCGATCACCAGCCAGTGCCAGTTCTCGCTGAGAACCTCCTCCAGCGTCGGCGGCGTCTTCGGATAGGGTCCGATGTGCAGGGTGCGGAACAGCTCATGCACCGACGTGTAGTCGAGCGAGGCGGTCCAGGTCGGCCCCTGGGTTTCAGGCATGGTCAGCAGCGCCGCGGCGACGCGCCGGGCCAGATCGCGCGGCGTGTGCGCCAGCCGGGCGAAGGGCCAGTCGGGATACAGCCGCGACGACACCCGGCAGGGCAGCTCGCCGGGCGGCTTTTCGCCGACCACCACGAATTCGTCCGGGGCGATGCGGCCCTGCGCCGTCATTTCCTCCAGCAGGCAGGCGCGCAGCACGCCGGCATCGGCACTGCCGCGGCGCACCGCATCCACCACCCCTTCCATCGGAAAGCCGACCGTCGTTAGCTCCGCCAGATCGGTGAAGGGGCGGACGCCGGCCTCCTCCATCTCGCGCCATGCGATCTGGAAGCCGCCGAAGGCGTCGGTCGACACCACCGCCAGCCGCTTGCCCTTCAGGTCGGCCAGCTTGCCGATCCCGGCCCGGTCGGCGCGGCGGATGATGGTCGACCCCACCGCGGCGATGGGAACATCCGGTGTCCCGGACTCCAGCGTCGCGATGCGCGTCACCGCGAAGCGCGCTTCCAGCGTGACATAGCTGCCGGGGTTGGTGATGACGAAATCGACCTGACGGTCGGCGACGGCCAGCACCATGCCGGCGAGGTCGAGCGGCAGCATGACGAAGCGGCGGTCGGGAATCGCGCGCTCCAGATAGGCCAGCGTCGGTTCCCAGTCGCGGGCCGCCCGCTCCGACCCGCGGTAGGCGAGCACGCCGACGCGTACGGTTTCCGCCTCCGGCTCCGCCCTGGCGGCGGCCGCGGACATCAGCACGACACATGAAACTATCAGCGGCTTCCACATAATCGCCAGCATAGCCCGAAGGATTGCGGGCGGGCTACGGCATCGTGAACCACTTGCAGCGGCATCCCGGCCCTGTATATTAGTTACACCTAAATTAATGGTCTGGAAACCCTGTCGGGCGCGCCGGCAGATCCTCCGACCGCCCCTCCGACCGCCCCTCCGACCGCCCCTCGCGCCGGCGGTGCCATGGTTGCGGGTCCGCAAATCCTACCGGAATGCTTGTAATGTCAGAGATTCTCACGGTTCTGTCCGGCTCCCTGGTCGGCTTCACGCTGGGCCTGATCGGGGGAGGGGGCTCGGTCCTCGCCGTGCCGCTGCTGCTTTATGTGGTGGGCGTGCCCAATCCCCATGTCGCCATCGGCACCGGTGCGCTGGCGGTTGCCGCGAATGCCTTTCTCAATCTGGCGCAGCATGCTCGGGCCGGAACGGTGAAGTGGCCGTGCGCGGCGACCTTCGCCGCCGCCGGCGTCATCGGTGCGCTGGCGGGCTCGACGGCCGGCAAGGCGGTCGACGGCGGGGGTCTGCTGTTCCTGTTCGCCCTGGTGATGGTGGTGGTCGGGGTGTCCATGCTGCGCGGCCGGGGCGGCGACGGCGATCCGGAGGTGCGCATCAACAAGACGATCGCGGCGCGCCTGATCGGCATCGGATTTCTCACCGGTGCGATTTCTGGCTTTTTCGGCGTCGGCGGCGGCTTTCTGATCGTGCCCGGTCTGCTGCTCGGCAGCGGCATGGCGGTCATCAACGCCATCGGGTCGTCGCTGTTCTCGGTGGGTGCCTTCGGTCTGGCGACGGCGGTCAATTACGCGATGTCCGGTCTGGTGGATTGGACGGTCGCCGGTCTGTTCATCGCCGGCGGCGTGGCCGGCGGGTTCCTCGGCATGAAGGCCGCGGTGAGGCTGTCCGCCCGCAAGGGAACGCTGACCCGGGTCTTCGCCGGGGTGCTGTTCGCCGTGGCCGCCTACATGCTGTACCGGAACGCGGGCGTGCTGGGCCTGCTTTGAGACATCGGCATCCGGGGGGACGACCAGCCCCTTATATTGCTCCGCTTGAAGCCCCATTCTGTAAATGGTCATCCGGATTGGGGACGGCGTTCGCCGCGTGACGCTCCGACGCCAGGATCATCCAGGGGAGACGGGTCATGGCACATCTGGCAGACGCGGGCCGAAGCCCCCCTTCGGCGGCCGACGTCCCGTGGCACGCGCTGGACGCGTCCGCCGTCGCCGGGCAGCTCGACAGTCCGGCTGACGGGCTCAGCAGCATGGAGGCGGCGGCGCGGCTGAGGCGTTTCGGCCCCAATCGCCTGACCCCGCCGAAGCGGCGTCCGGCCTGGCTCCGCTTCCTGGCGCAGTTCCACAATCTGCTGATCTATGTGCTGCTGGCTTCGGGCACGGTGGCGCTGCTGCTGCGCCATTGGACGGATGCCGGCGTGATCTTCGGCGTCGTGCTGGTCAACGCGCTGATCGGCTACATCCAGGAGGACAAGGCGGAGCAGGCGCTGGAGGCGATCCGCAACCTGCTGTCGCCCCAGGCGGTGGTGCTGCGCGACGGCCATGCCGTGACCCTGGCGGCCGAGGCGCTGGTGCCGGGCGACCGCGTGTTCCTGGTTTCCGGCGACCGCGTGCCGGCCGACCTGCGGCTCGACCGCACCAAGGGCCTGCTGGTGCAGGAAGCGGCGCTGACCGGGGAGTCGGTTCCCACCGTCAAGTCCGCCGCCGCCGTCGCCGCCGATGCGGCGCTGGGCGACCGCAGCGGCATGGCCTATGCCGGCACGATGGTGGTCCAGGGCCAGGGAACCGGCACCGTGGTGGCGACCGGCGACGCGACGGAGGTCGGACGCATCGGCCATCTGCTGGCCTCCGTGTCGTCGGTTGCGACGCCGCTGCTGGTGTCGATGGCGCGGTTCGGGCGCTGGCTGACCGGCGGCATCCTTTTGCTGGCGGCGGTCACCGTCGCCTACGGGCGGCTGGTCTGGGATGAACCATGGCAGGACATGATTTTGACCGCGGTCGGGCTGGCGGTTGCCGCGATTCCGGAAGGGCTGCCGGCGGTGATGACCATCACCATGGCGGTGGGCGTGACCCGCATGGCCCGCCGCAACGCCATCATCCGCCATCTGCCGGCGGTGGAGATGCTGGGCTCCGTCCGCACCATCTGCACCGACAAGACCGGCACCCTGACTCGCAACGAGCTGCTGGTGACCGACGTCGTCACCGCCGACGCGACCTATCGGGTCGGCGGCAGCGGCTATGCCCCGGAGGGGGAGATCGGCCGCGACGGCCGGGTGGCCGACCCGTCCGGGGAGCCGCTGCTGCTCGATCTGGCGCGCGCGGCGCTGCTGTGCAATGACGCTGCCCTGCACCGCGATCCGGGCGGCGAGTGGCAGCTGGCCGGCGACCCGACCGACGGCGCGCTGCTGGCGCTGGCGATGAAGGTTGGGCTGGACCCGGCGAGTGAAGCCCGGCGCACCCCGCGTCGCGACGCTCTGCCCTTCGAATCCGAACGCCAGTACATGGCGACCCTGCATCACGACCATGCCGGCCATGGCATCCTGGTGGTGAAGGGCGCGCCGGAACGGGTGCTGGCGCTTTGCGAACGCGAGAGGCACAGGGAGGGCACCGCACCGCTCGACCGGCGGCGCTGGACCGCCCTGACCGCCGAACTGGCTGGGCAGGGGCAGCGGGTGCTGGCGCTGGCGATGCGCCGCACCTCCATCGACCTGTCCGAACTGAACGCCGAGGATTTGCGGGAGGAGGGGCTGGAGCTGCTTGGCCTGTGCGGCCTGATCGATCCGCCGCGGGAGGAGGCGCTGGTGGCGGTCGCCGACTGCCGGCAGGCCGGGATCACGGTGAAGATGATCACCGGCGACCATGCCGCCACCGCCGCCGCCATCGGCCGGCGGTTCGGTCTTCCCGATGGCGTCATCAGCGGCCCGGAGCTGGACCGGCTGGACGAGGCCGGATTCGCCGCAGCGGCGCAGGACAACAGCGTCTTCGCCCGCACCACGCCGGAACACAAGCTGCGGCTGATCGCGGCGCTCCAGGCGGCGGGCGACACCGTCGCCATGACCGGCGACGGCGTCAACGACGCCCCGGCGCTGAAGCGGGCCGACATCGGCGTCGCCATGGGCCGCAACGGCACCGAGGCGGCGAAGGAGGTGGCGGCGATGGTGCTGGCCGACGACAATTTCGCCTCCATCGTCCATGCGGTGGAGGAGGGGCGGACCGTCTACGACAATCTGCGCAAGACGATCCTGTTCATGCTGCCGACCAACGGCGCGCAGGCGGTGGTGATCCTGCTGGCGGTGCTGTCGGGCAGCATCCTGCCGATCACGCCGGTGCAGATCCTGTGGGTCAACATGGTGACCGCCGTGACGCTGGGTCTGGCGCTGGCCTTCGAGGCGCCGGAGTCCGGCGTCATGGCCCGTCCGCCGCGCCCGCGCGACGAGCCGATCCTGGTCGGCCGGCTGGTGTGGCGGATGGTGGTGGTGCTGATGCTGCTGGTGGCCGCCAGCTTCGGCTTCTTCCATTACCACCGGATGCAGGGCGACGGGGTGGAGATGGCGCGGACGATCGCCGTCAACGCCCTGGTGGTGGGGGAGATCTTCTTCCTGCTCAGCGCCCGCGGGCTGCGTGGCGATGCGGGGGGCCGGCTGGGGCTGCTGTCCGGGCTGGCCGGCAGCCGGCCGGTCTGGCTGTCCATCGCCCTGATGACCGTGCTGCAGCTGGCCTTCACCTATGCGCCGCCCCTGCAGGCCCTGTTCGGCACCGCCGCCGTCGGCGTCACCGCCTGGGTGGCGATGATCGCCGTCGGCGCCGGGCTGTTCGTGCTGATGGAGCTGGAGAAGCGGCTGCCGGCCGGGTGAACCCGCCTCACCGTTCCAGGACATACTGTCCCGGCGCCGGGCAGAGCGGCCCAAGGCCGCGCTTCGTCGACCCGATCGCGCGCGCCGCCACCGGTTCCGCCTCCGATTGCCGGTCCAGCCAGTCGGCCCAGGGGCGCCACCACGACCCGGTGGCGGCCGGCGTCGATTCCAGCCACAGGTCGGGGTCGACATAGCGGTCGTCGGGTCCGCGCTCGCTCATGCGGTACTGGCGGTCGGGACGGTCGGGGCCGGCGACGATGCCGGCATTGTGGCCGCCGTCGGTCAGCAGGAAGGTGATGGTCGTGTCGCTCTGCAGGTTGATCTTGTAGACCGACCGCCAGGGCGCCACATGGTCGCGCCGCGTCCCGACGGCGAAGATCGGCGCCCGGATGTCGGACAGGGCGACCGGGCGGCCCTCCACCTTATAGCGCCCTTCCGACAGGTCGTTGCCCAGCAGCAGCTGGTGCATGTATTCCGAATGCATCCGGTAGGGCAGCCGCGTTCCATCGGCATTCCAGGCCATCAGGTCGGTCACCTCGGGCCGCCGGCCGCGCAGATATTGCTGGACCATCTGCGACCAGATCAGGTCGTTCGAGCGCAGCATCTGGAAGGCGCCGGACATCTGCGTGGTGTCGAGATATCCCGACTCCCACATGATGTCCTCCAGATAGGCGACCTGGCTTTCATTGATGAAGAGCATCAGTTCGCCGGCCTCGGTGAAGTCGGTCTGGGCCGCCAGCAGGGTGATCGACTTCAGCCGCCGGTCCCCGTCGCGGGCCATCGCCGCCGCCGCGATCGTCAGCAGCGTGCCGCCCAGGCAATAGCCGCAGGCATGCACGGGCGGCGGCGGGCCGTCTTCGGTGCCGCAGATCGCGCTGATGGCGTCGAGCGCCGCCATCACCCCCAGCCGCCGGTATTCGTCGAGGCCGTAGTCGCGCATCTCCGGCCCCGGATTGCGCCAGGAGATGGCGAACACCGTGAACCCGCGGCCGACCAGATACCGGATCAGGGAGTTTTCGGGCGACAGATCGAGGATATAGTATTTCATGATCCAGGCCGGCACGATCAGCACCGGTTCGGCATGGACCGATGCGGTCGATGGCGCGTACTGGATCAGTTCGATCAGTTCGTTCCGGAAGACGACGCTGCCCGGCGTCACCGCCACGTCCCGGCCGACCTGGAACGCATCGAAGCCCTTCGCCTGCTGTCCGGTCATCAGGCGCAGGGCGTCTTCCATCCAGTTCGCCATGCCGAAGGCGAAGTTCGTTCCGCCGGTTGTGACGACCGTGCGCAGGGTTTCGGGATTGGTGAAGGGGTTGTTGGACGGCGCGGCGACGTCGAGAAGCTGACGGGCGACGAACGGCACGATGCGGGCGTTGGCCTGCGACAGGCCGGGAACGCCGGTGGTCGCGTTGTGCAGCCACTGCTGCGCCAGAAGGAAGGACTGGGCATAGAGCGAGTAGGGAAACTGCCGCCAGTCGGGATGGGCGAAGCGGCGGTCGCCCGGCAGCGGTTCGATGCAGGGCGGGGTGTCGCGCTCGATCGCCGCAGCCCCGGCATAGACCATCAGCCGCACCAGCTTGCGCACGGCCTTGTCGGCCAGGACGGCCTGTTTGCCCGGCGCATTGCCCAGATGCATCGCCCAGTCGGCAAAGGCCAGCGTTACCGCCGATGGCGAGATCGACAGGGTGAACCGCCCCTGCCACGCATGCACCAGCCGGTCGATGATCTCGCCGCTGAAGGGCAGATAGGGAAATCCATAGGCCGGGCTGCGCATCGATGGTCCGGGCATCGCCGTTCCGGGCATTGTCGTTCCGGATTGGAGGGCCGGAAGTTCCGTCGGAACGGCTGCGGCGGGCGTGGTTTCGGACGGGCTGGGGGTGGAGGGGCCGGGGGCGACAAATCGTTCGGCTTTCAACTGGGCCATCGGCATGGCTCTTCTCCTTGGCTTGGCAACCGTCTTGGCTACCGTCTTTGCAACGGTCTCACCCATCCCAGCAGCACAGGCAGAGCCTGGCCTTAACGTCGGTTAAGGCCGGCATCGGAAAGCCATGGCTGAATGGCGCCATACTCCCGATACGGTTGTACGGATGCCGTTCGGGGAGGCCGGCAATGGAGTGCAAACCGCCATTGACGAACTTCAAAATCGATAAAATGGGGAGACGGGCCATGGTCATCACCTTCGAAGACTGTGTCGGCATGAGCGGACTGACGAAGGAGGAGATCGACGCGATCGCCACGCACGAGCATCTGCCGGAGATCGTCGCCTCCGAACTGGGCAGCTATCTGGTCGCGACCGAAGCGGGGCAGGGCGAAATCCGCCGCATGATCGAGGACGACATCGCCGAGGCGAAGGCGCACGGCCAGCATGAACGGGCCGTGCTGCTGAAACTCGTCCTATGTCATTTCCTGCAGGAACATGTGGCGGCCCGCACCGTCAATCCCTGACGGACCGGGCCGCGCGGGATTCCGGGCGGGACACGGCCACTCCTGTCGGGTCGGCAGCGAGGAATTGCAGCGCCGACAGCCGGCTTTGTCCGGATCAAGGCCGGGTGACGTTTCGCCGGAGAAGGCGGTCGACGCTGCGGTTCGCCCGGCTGATCGGGATCGCGAAGCCGATGCCGCTGTTGCCGACGGCCGATCCGATCAGACTGTCGTTGACCCCGACCAGCTCGCCCCGGAGGGTCACCAGGGCGCCGCCCGAATTGCCGGGATTGATCGAGGCGTCGGTCTGGATGAAGGAACCGTCGGGCTCGGTCGGATTGCGCGCGCCCAGCCCGCTGACGATCCCCAGCGTCGCGGTTTGGGCGAGACCGAACGGGTTCCCGATCGCCACCACGAAATCGCCCACGCGCAGATCGTCGGAATTTCCCAGAGGCACCGCCACGAGGTCGCGCGCCTCGACCTGGATCACCGCGATGTCGCCGGCCGCGTCGGTGCCGACGATGCGGCCGGGGAGGCTCCGCGCGTCCTTCAGCGTGACTGCGATCTCGTCAGCGCCATCGACGAGGTGGTGGGTGGTGAGGATGGTGCCCGTGGGCGCGTCGATGACGATTCCGGACCCTTGGACGAGGAACCGGCCCTCCTCCGGCCGCATGCGCTTCGGCAGGCCGAGCATGGCGCGGAATTCCGGGTCGCGGATCAGGGCCATCTCCTCGGCGGAGAACTGGCCGCTTGCCGCGATGCTGACCACCCCCGGCAGAACCCGCTCCAGCATGGGGGCGAGCGTGGGCATGGCGCTCGACGGGATGGCATTCGGCGATTCGACCGCCCCGTTCAGGGCGCAGGCGCCGACGCTCGCCAGCACCGCCGATCCGATCGCCGTGCGTCGCACCAGATCGACGATCCGTTTTCCGGCCTGTCGAGACATGCGCTGCGCCCCCGCCTGATATCGCCGCACCTTCC
>PJUA01000359.1_pt1 | contig 29435 bp, 28 predicted proteins | sample 1512151 | NCBI WGS metagenome assembly PJUA01 (sample SAMN08177678, study PRJNA422409) | Soil metagenome, whole genome shotgun sequencing project. | isolation source: Soil enriched on filter paper: beechwood xylan treatment | place: USA: Madison | collected 2015-01-15
ACAATGTATTGTAAAAATGAAAACCTACAAACTAAAAAACAGTAGCAGCATAATCGCTACTACTGTTTAATGATATAACTTTATTTATTATTAATCCTGTATCGCTTTTTCAGGACTAGTCAGTTTACCAGGTTTTAAGTGGCTACTATTTTGCTTCGGTATTTAAATCAGTATCTGCAATACTGGTGAGCAGCTCATCACAAGCTTTTTCCTCTGATAAGGTAGCCAGAAGCGGCTTTAAACATTTCTTTTCCCCGAGTACCTTGGCGAAGGCCGCTAATGTACCGTAAGAGGCGATCTCATAGTGTTCCACTTTTTGGGCGGCAGCAATAATACCGGCATCTCTTACCGGTCCGGCTACGGTCTCCTCCATTATACTTTTACCCTCGTCCAATAAACCCTGCATCGCATCGCACTTTTTAGCCACCGCCTTTTTGCCTAATGCGGCAAAACAATCTTCCAGGCGGGTAACCTGTGTCTGGGTTTCTTTCAAATGCTGCGCCATTGCGTTTTTAAGTTTAGGCGAAGTCGCATTCTTTTCCATTTTGGGTAATGCTTTAATCAATGCCTTCTCAGCCCAATAGATGTCCTTTAAGGCATCTTCGAAGAGATCTTTTAATTCTTTTGCCGCTCCTTTTTTTGCCGGAGTCTTGGCTGCTGTACTTTTTGCTGCTACTCTTTTCGTGGCTGCTTTTTGGGTAGTAGCAGCTGCTTTTTTGGTTGTTGCCATACTGTAGAAGTTTAAAGGTGAATTAAATTGCAGATTAAATATATACACATAACAGCACAATATATGTAGGAATTCAAATCTTTAAGACAACTTTAGTCTTCAGGCAAGTACACCGCTTCAATTTAACCTATTGCTAATGAGCGTACCTTCCAACCTTCACCCCGATAGTAGCATCTATAATTAAATGAATCATTACCTATCTATTATTTTATTAATACTCCTGTCAGGCACCGCTTTCGGTCAGGATACCCTTTTATTAAAAGCACTGTCGAACATAAGTCCTACAGCAAGTTTTCATCCTAAAGATACGACTGCAGCAACAAAAGCCCGGAGAGATTATGCTATTGTATTCACAGATACATTAAGTGTACTACAACAGTCCCAAAGTGGCCATTCGGGTGCTGAAAACTTCCGCTTGCTCGTAAATAAGCACCACGCGATTTCGAAGGATACAATTTATCTATACACAAACGAGTATAAGTTGACGAACAGCGAAATCGACTCTGTCTGGCATACTGTATTCTTAAGGCCACACACCCAAAACATACTCAAGGCCTATCTGGAAGAAAAACAGCTCACCATCTTACTCCCTGAAAACTATATTAACCTTATATCTGTTTTCAAATCCAAACAAATCACTTACGATACCAAGCGGCATTTACTGGTTGACAAGATCCGGTTTGATGACCAAAACCTGCCCAAAACAAAAAATGAAATTACGTTGAATGACAGGTGGTACCCACCAGGCGTTCCTATTCCTAAAGAGGAAAACCCATATTTAATCACCATCCCTTTTCAATCCAAAGAGCAGGTACTGGCTGATTACCTGGAAATAATAGAGCAAAGCCAGAGAGGTAATTTTTCTGAAGCCACAATCATATATATAAGAGTCAAAACGGGAAAAAAGGGATATTATGTAAAACGATTTAAAGCTGGCAAAGGTTCTATTACGTATCAACAATCTATCGACGACATCATGCAATCAAATATTACCGATGTAGCGCTCTATCCACCAGCAATCAACAAGGCACTTTTCAGCAACCAGGGCAAAAGTGGGTTAATCATCATACAATATGCAAAGCAATAGTAGCTCATTTTAAAGACCTGACCATGCTGCTATTTAGCGTCTATATCTGTCCCTGAATCAGAAAAAAGGCAATGTAGGCCACTGATCTTCATAAATCGCCTGCCTTAATTATTCCCCAAGAAGCTGGTACAAGTCCTCTGCACTACCCTCAAACTTTTTAGCATTTACATATAAGGAAGGTGTTCCGTTCACGCCACTCATTATGCCGCCTTGAAAATCGGCTTCAATCCTATCGGTCAATTCAGCACGCCGGATATCCGCTTTAAATTGTTGTATGTCTAAACCCACTTTTTCCGCGAGGGTGAATAAATACTGCTCATTAAGCTGTTCCTGGTTTTCGTAAATAGCATCATGCATTTGCCAGAACTTATTTTGCAGCCCGGCGGCCTCTGCAGCAATGGCCGCAGCCAGCGCATATTCGTGCATTTCTGAAAGCGGAAAATTCCTGAAAACAAACTTAAGCTGTTGCCCGTATTCTTTCATCAGCTTTTTAAGTACGGGATAGGCGGCGCCACAATAGGGACATTGATAATCGCCATATTCCACGATGGTCAAACCGGCATTTAAATTGCCCTGAACGTGGTCCGATTGGCTTACTGCTATTTTTAATGACATAATTATTTTGTTTTAAGATTTGCTAATGCTGCTAAAATTCCGTCAGCACCGGGATTGATAGCCGTTGGGGACAGGTAACTCCATTGGATCATACCTTCTTTATCGATAACAAAAAGGGCCCGTTTGCATTCTCCTTCCTGATCATCATAAACGCCGTATTGCTGCGCCACCGCGCCTTTAGGTTCGAAATCAGCGAGCAATGGAAAATGTAGATTCCGGGATTGCGTAAATGCCAGGTGACACCATTTGCTATCCACAGAAATACCAAAAAGTTCGGCATCATATTGTTTGAAATATTGGCGTACTTCGTTATATAGCGCCATCTGGTCACTACAAACGGGACTCCAGTCTGCAGGATAAAAAGCGAGGATCACATTCTTTCCTTTGAATTCAGACAAGGTGATCTTCTGGTCTGGTGTCGCAAATAAAGTAAAGTCTGGTGCCACTGTATTTTCGAGTAACATAATATCAGTTTTTAAAGTTTGAAATAAGTATGGTAAATGCAGCAATCATTAATAAAAGAGCAGGAAAAAGCAGGAGCCAGCTTCCCAATATATTTAGTGAAAAAGGAGCCAACGCTGCTCCGGACAAAAAGCCCAGCCAAAGCAGCAGTAAATGAATTGCATTTGATTTATACACTGCTTTAGCATCAGGGTCACTGCTCATCGTAAACAGCGCTGCATTCCTGGCAAGACTGTTTAAGGTCCCGGTCACAAAATCAGTATTCACGTGCAGCTTTCCTACTGAAATAATAATAGTATTCATTAAGCCCATAGAAAAGCCTATAATACCCAGCGATCCGGTCCGGGAAATTTCATAATAATAGCCCAGTATGCTGTAGACAATTAAAATTGCTGCAACAATATAACAGGCAAATGCTCTGTTGCCATAATTTTTAAACAGAGATAAACAGGTACCGGCATAGATCCCGACTAAAAAACTACCGATTACGGTAACCGTTGCCTGGACTACTCCCCCAGCCCAATTATAAATTCCGGTCCCCAACTGCGTGGTATTGCCGCTCATAAATGAAACATAGGTTTGCCATTTGATCAGTCCCACGGCATCGGTATAGCCCGCAATAAAAGCAAGCAATAAGGCTAACTGCTCTTGCATCCTGGTTTTCCTTACTGCCTGAAGGGCTTTTATGTCCGGACTCACAAGCTTATTTTTTTGATTGAATAAATACCTTTTTAGAAGGAAGTTTTTCCACTTCACCTTCCTTAAGCCCAAAATTGGTTATAACAACATCTTTTGGATTCCCGGAGAGCCATTCACTCAGATCAATAGATTCATAGACACCGCTGTTAAATCCTATCAAAATCCGGCAAACGGTAGTTCCTGTATTTTTTATATAATGCCCGGCTCCCATCGGTACATAACCGACATCACCTATGTTGAATTGCTCTGTAACCACCGTACCCTCCGCAAGAAAAACGGACATCTCAGCCTGCCCTTCAATATAATATTGCCACTCATCTGCATTGGGATGCCAGTGCATTTCTCTTAAAGCTCCCGGTTGTAATTCAAGTATAGAACCCGCCATTGTTTTACTGATAGGAAACTCCTTACTGCTGACTAACCTTTGCAATCCCCCGCCGGGAATGATCCGGGGCTGTTGCGCGTGCAGCGGGTACCGGTGCATACTGGTCAGTGCAATATCGGATGCTTCAGGTCGGGCCGCGGCATTGATGGATAGCTCATCAGGAATAATCCCGGAAGCGAAATACACTTCCTTTTGAGGTAGTGCCGCCACTTCTTCCAATGTTAAGCCCAGATTCTGTGCGACAATTTCCGGTGGCATACAGGATACGAAATCTGTAACGCTGAAGGTATGGTCCTCCGAAAAATTACCATTATCAAAGATCAATATGAAATGACATTCTTCTGTTCCTGTTGCCTGTATTGAGTGGCCATATCCTTTTGGAAAATACCAGACATCTCCAGGTTCGAAATTATCAATATAACTATGCCCGTCCGGGTGAATAATGGTCGTACGCACAGTTCCTGAAATAACGTAGGCCCATTCTGCTGCATTGGCATGCCAGTGGAGCTCCCGCATGCTTCCCGGTTGCAAGCGCATGGATACACCAGCAATACCTATTGAGGCAGGGAAGTCGGTTACGGAGGCCCCTCTTGTTGTGCCGCCGTCATTGGTACGCGGTGCTTTTTGCTCTAATTCGTACTTGAAACTTATCGCTGTCGTTTTCATAATATTTTTGCTTTTCTATTGTAAATGTAATTATGAAAAAAGCCTGTTTATAGCTGCATTCGGTGAACAGGCAAATACGATCGTTGAGTAGGAAAAATATTAAGCAAACCGTAAATACTATTGACTGTAAAGTTGCTATAAATTAAAAAGAGCACCTTAACGGCTCTCTTTTTGATAAAAAATCGGGTACTTATTTTTTATGCATTGATAAACGCAGCAATATACTTGTTGATGGTATCGGCCTCTGTCGTGGGTATACCATGAGCAAATCCGGTATAGGTGATTTATCAAGTCAGCTACTTATTCCTTTACTCATTAATGGCTGCTAATAAGGTTTCCGCTTCCCGGACAGCAACAGCCAGGATGTGTACCACTTCATTTAGTGCTTTCTCTGCTGCCGCATCTTGATGCGTTGTGTGTTCCAATAAATTGAGGGGTACCTCTAAAACGGGCAGCAATCCCATGATAGCAACACTTGTTTTAAAATCATGAGCTCTAAGTTTACAAGTCAGAAAATCATTTGTTTCATAAGCAAGCTTTAATTCACGGGCTTGCAAAGGCGTTTTGTCTATAAACTGCTGCGTAACTTTCTGCTCAAATTCCCGGTCACCACGACTGATCTCCTGCATATAGGAAAGCTCAATGTAGTTATAAATCCCTTTATCATCTTTAACACCGGCCTGGTGTTGCGGCGTAAACCCAAAGCCAAAATGCGTGATCAATTTAAAAAGTTCCGCTTCCCGGATCGGCTTGGATATATATTCATTCATACCACGGCTAAGGCAGCGCTCTCTTTCCCCGGCCAGCGCATGTGCCGTCATAGCAATGATCGGGATATCCAATTGTAACCCTTCCCGTATCTGTTGTGTTGCAGCATAGCCATCCATCTGTGGCATCTGCAAGTCCATTAGAACCAGGTCAAATGGTTTGTTACCCAATAGTGCTACCGCTTCTAATCCATCGGCAACAATTTCAAAGTCAATATTCCATTGGAGGAGCATATGCTTCATCAAACTTTGATTCATGCTATTATCGTCAACAACTAAAACACGCAGCGGCACATTAGCCTTATCCTTAAAATAACCGGTATCGATAACCGGTGACAACGGAAGCTGCTCCTGCGCTATGTCGTAAGGGATATAAAACCTAAAGGTGGTACCTTTGCCCGGTTCACTGCTCACTTCAATATCCCCATGTTGCAGCACTACCAGGTTTTTGACTATGGATAAGCCTAAACCGGTTCCTCCATAATTACGGGTAATCGCATCTTCTCCCTGGTTAAAACGTTCGAACACCTCGTGCAATTTGTGCTTCTCAATACCAATCCCGGTATCTTCAATACTAAAACCAACCATTACCCCCTTTTCTGTCCGGCCTTTATTAAAAACTTCAATATGGATACTTCCTTCTTTAGTAAATTTAATGGCGTTCCCAATAAGGTTGACCAGAATCTGGGTTAATCTTGTGGCATCTCCAACCAAGGTATCCGGGATGGACGGATCTATTTTAGCGGAGATGCTCAGACCCTTCTCCTGAGCTCTTTCGAGGAATAAGGTTTCAACGGAATGGAGTAATCCACTTATACTGAAGATGCCGGAGGTAATCCGCATCATACCGGCTTCAATTTTTGATAAATCAAGGATATCATTGATAATGGCCATTAAATGCTCCCCGGAGCGTTGGATGGAAGCTACGAATTCTGTTGCAGTAGGATCTAAAGTTCTTTTCTGGAGTAAATTAGTAAACCCTAAAATCCCACTTAAAGGTGTCCTGATTTCGTGGCTCATATTAGCCAAAAAATTCTCCTTGGTCTGGGCAGCTATTGATGCCTTTTTTTCAGCTGCATCCAGCTCCTCAATCAGTCCACGTTGCCTTTTGAACTGGCGCAGGATATGAAACCCAACCACAGCACCGCTCAATATTAATAACAATAGTAAAGCAATGTCGTACAGTCTTGCTTTTTTACCCATTTCCTCACTTCTGCTGCTAAGCTCGAGCATCAGCTGTGCTCTGCTCTCATATATTTTCGCAGTAATACCTGTAATTTCATTCGAGGTCATCCTTGCCCTTGGATTGGCAATAGAAGTCTGGTCATTCATATTACCCTGGGCATGATAACGTTCCAGCAGCCCGTCCCTCACTATTTTTTTGTTCATTGCCAGTATGCGTAACCTGTGGATCAGTTTTTCTTCTTCAGCGTCTGAGTTATCCCTGGACAGGGAATCCAGGAAGTGCTCTATCTGGTAAATTTTGTGGTCAATACCTTCCAGATGTGTTGTATCATTCGTTGCGATAGAGGCTCTGATCCGACTTTCTACCCCTAGGATATCCCGGTCGATCTCTCTTAAATGATTACTGGATCTAAGTTCATTTAAGAGGGTATTATTATTCTGGATAAGGGCCTTTGTATTTTTAGCCGAATTTACCTGAACCGCGATCAACAGGATAGCACCCGCAATGAATGTAAAGATTATAAAATAACTAAATCGTTTGTTATTCATCACAGCATCATTTGTCATAAATTATAATTTAGATTGAACACAGACAATAGAGAGAAGCACTAAATTAAATCCCGGGTCTAAAGATCGAGCTGCTAAAATACGTTCAGGCGTGTATTCAGGGCTTTGCGATAGGCATCCGCTACCGGAATAAATTTACCGTTTACCATGATCCCACCCTCCTGAAGCGTATCTATCTTACTGACCGAAACAATATAAGATCGATGTACCCGGATAAAATCTTTCTGGGGCAACCGCTCCTCTGCAGTTTTCATCTTACCATGAATGGCGAACATCTTTTCTTTAGTGTAAAACTTCACATAATCACCCATAGCCTCTGCATAGAAAATATCATCCAGCTTTAATCGCCTGGTAACATTTGAATCCCGCACAAACAAAAATTCATCCCGGGCAACCTCCACCTTTTCGACTCTGCTATCAAGAATAGCCTGTGCTTTTTCAACCGCCTGTAAAAAACGGGCAGGCGTGATGGGTTTCAAAATATAATCTGCAATGTTTAACTCAAAAGCTTCCAGCGCATACTCTTTTTTGGAAGAAGTAAAAATGATAATTGTATTTTTACCGGATAAGCTTTTGGTCAGTTCAATACCGTTCATTTCCGGCATTTCAATATCCAGAAAGATCAGGTCCACCTCCTGCTGTTGCAAATGATGATAGGCTTCGATTGCATTCGAAAATTCCTGTACAATTGTAAGACCGGGGACTAGTTTTGCGAGGTGCGCCAGGGTGGTTCTCGCTATATCATTGTCATCAACAATCAAAGCTTTCATCGTAAGTATATTTAGAATTTACACAAATATACATACTGCTTTCTTTTTATTGCCTTGCTACTTGTCTTATCTGAAGTAGGACCTTATCATCCATGCCAGCTGTTCATGAGTTTCCATAAGCCCGGTGATAAAATCACTGCTTCCGTAATCCTTGAATTGTTCTGCAAAAGGAGTTACATTACCCCGCAAAAATGCGATAATGCTTTCATGATCTGCCAGCAAATCTTTCATAAAGCCGGGTCCGTCATTGGTCCGTTCACTATATTCTGTAAGATGGGTAAGCTCCAGGTATTGTTTCAGGGTTGCCGGTGCATAATGGCCTATTTTACGCATTCTTTCGGCCACGCTGTCTATAATAGCATCCAGTTGTTTGTATTGGTCCTCGAAGAAAATATGGTTTGCATGAAAATTATCACCGGTTACATTCCAGTGCGCATTTCTTGTTTTCATATAAAGTACAGTTTCATCCGCTAGTAATTTAGCTAATGCTGCAGCAACCGCATCTGTGTTGCTTTCTTTTATTCCGATGTTCGCTTTCATAATATTTAATTTTACAAAGTGATTATTTTATTGTTCGTCCAATATCCAGGCAGTAATTATCCTTTCAACGGTTGTTTTTGGATGTTAAAAATGTATCCATAGTTTTATACATCCTAAAAAGGCTGGTTATATTTCCCGGTCAGCGCTTTATTTTCGATGCTTTTAGCAAAGTTGGGCGTTTCTTCATGATTGTGGGCATCCGATGCAGCTTGTCTCGCAGCAGCCGCTTCCGACAGACTTGTCCCGGCTTCTTTAATAGCAGCTAATAATTCCGGCGTAGCAGTGGCATGGATCTCATTAGTGTAAAGACAGCTGGCATCATCAATCTTAGTAGCCCTGAGTTCCCACAAAACCTGTACTTTCGTACGGCCTTCTTTTGTGATCGAGTCGGAGATAGAAAGCATCCGGCAGTAATCAGGCTCATGAACTACGGCAACATAATGTTGTACCATTAATGCCGCTCCGATTGTTTCTACATTCAGGGATACAGGCACTCCGTCAAAAGTAGCAGAGATGGCAGCACCTATATGTTGTGTCGAACATCTTTGGTATTCCGCATCCGGTAAGTTTAATAACCAATCTGCAATATTCACCTTTTCAATAGGTGCGTTGATAATTGCGGTCACAACGGAATGGGATAAAGCGTTTTCCGGGGTTTGAATAATTTCCATAATATTTATTTTATTATTTGTTGCTTTTCTGATGTAAATGTAGCACCGGCTCTGCTCCTGATAGTTCATTATTCCCCGGATAGGCATAAACTATCGTTGAATGCGGACTACTGATCGTTTATCTTTATCCCTAAAGGCGAAACAATTTGATAATAATCAAATCATATAGAATTCATCACTTTTGCAGCTAACAACCAATAAAGTGATCTGAGTTTTATGAAGTTTATTGCTGTCCCCTACCGTTACTATATAGTATTACTCCTTTTTATTTACCCCCTCCTGCAACCCTATAAGATTAACGCGCAAATACATTCCATAGACTGGGCAGATGAAAACACCTATAAAACGCGGATATCTGATACGGTTTATTTAGAATTGAAAAATGCATTGGAGCGCGCCATTAAACAAGGCAACCTCGACCTGCAGGGAACTATCTATGGACAGATGGGTGAATTCTGCTTCCACATAGGCCAATATCCCAAAGCACTGGATTATTACCTCAAGGCAAGTAATGTATATCAAAAAGCTAAAAATGAGAACCAATTAGCCTATACCTATATAGACCTCGGTATTTTATACTATTATAACCGTGACATTGATAAATCAAACTCCCTGCTTTACGATGCCCTGGCTCTGTTCAACAAACAGAAAGATCAAAAAGGCCTTGCCCTGACCTATGCCAACATCGGGTTCTCCTTTGAAAAACAGGAAAAATACGACAGCGCTTATCACTACCAGATGCAGGCATTGGAAGTATACCGGAAACAGGCCGATACCACCAACCTTGCCAAAATATATGAAAACCTGGGTAGCATACATGAGGACCTGGCTCATTATGACTCTGCCATGTATTACTTCCGCTTATCCCTGGAACGATACCGGGCCCGGAATGAACCGTCACAACACATTGAAGTCATTAATAATATAGGTGACATATTACGCAAAACCGGTAAATATCGCCAGTCCATAGCTTATACCAACGAAGCCATAGGCATCAGTTTAGCACAAAACAATATCTATCAGCTTAGCTCCGGTTATCGCGACCTGGCCAAAGCCTACAATCTTTTAGGGATCAATGACAGCGCTTATTATTGTTTAGAACTCAGCCGGAAATATGCATTGGATATCTATTCGGCAGAAAGCTCCCGGCAAATGGCTTTCCTGGAAACTGAAAATAATGCCCGGAAGAAAGATGAATCGATCTACCAATTACAGCAATCCCAGCAGCTCAACAAAATACTTGCCATAGCCAGTGGCATTATTGCCTTGCTCATAGCGGTCCTCCTGGCCCTGGCCTGGAACCGGCATAAACTGAAGATCAGGAATGAAAGAGCCCTCAGTAAGCAGCAGCAAGTGATCATGGAAACCAATAATCAATTAATGGAAGCCGATCTGAAGTCGCGGATACTGGAAGAAGAACGGTTACGGGCAAGGCTTAATCATGAACAATTGGAGAAAGCCAGCCTGGATGCACAGCTGAAAGCCAATATCCTGGAAGAAACCCTGCTGAAAGAACAAATAGAACAAAAATCAAAAGAGCTAAGTACCAATGCCCTGCATGTCATCCAGAAAAATCAATTATTAGAGCAGCTGAAGGAACAAATCGAGGCCATCGTCCATGATGATAAAAGAGATCATAAAAAGCAACTGAAGCAATTACTTACTTCCATCAACCAGAACTTCAACAACGAAAGTTACTGGGTAGAGTTCAAAAATACCTTTGAACAGATTCATAAATCATTTTATGAAAAACTGACCACCATCTGTCCCGATATCAGTACTTCAGAACTAAGACTGGTTTCCCTGCTTAAAATGAATATGAACGCCAATGATATTGCTACGATTTTAGGTATTTCTTCGGATAGTCTCCGGGTAGCCCGCTACCGTTTACGTAAAAAACTAAACCTGGAGCAGGGAGCTAACCTGAGTGTTTTCTTACAGGGACTTTAATCATTTGAATTTAAACCCAACATTTCCCCAGGCGTAACAATTACATAATGTACATTTCTACAAAACACTAATCATTTGAATTTCAACAATTTAAAAAATAAAATCTACCCTTAGTTGCCCTATTGTTTACCCCTAAAAACACCATGTTGCCTTTTAGTACACCCCAAAAAGGCGAAAAAAGCAACACGGTATAGCATCTTTGCTTTCGAAAATTAAACAAAGCAATGAAAGTATTTTTCCTAAGCGTTTCAGCCTGCCTCAGTGGTATTATTTATTGCCAGGCAGATGAGCTTAAAGGCAGGATAACAGAAAAGGAAACCGGAGCAGCTGCGGTCGGTGCCACGATCATTATTGATGACAGTACCTCACTTGCTGATGTCGCCGGCTTTGACGGTTCTTATACGATCCGCAACCTGAATCCCGGGAAACATCGCCTAAAGGTAAGTTCCTACGGCCTGCAGGATTTCGAAACAACCATAGACCTGGCTGGCGATCAGCAATTAGATATTACCCTTAAACCGGCCATTAAAGGTAACGAACTCCAGGGGGTAAATGTATTAGGTACAAGAATCGGTAATAGCGAAAATACAGCCCGTAGCCTGGAGCGCAATGCCGACCAGGTCATGAATATCATCTCGGGTAAAGCCATACAGCTCTCCCCTGACCTTACTGTTGCTAATGTGATCCAGAGAGTTTCCGGCATTTCTATCGAAAGAAACAGTAATGGAGACGGCCAGTTTGCCATCCTGCGCGGTATGGACAAACGCTATAATTATACATTGGTAAACGGGATCAAAATTCCAAGTCCCGATAACAAATACCGCTATGTGCCCCTGGACATCTTCCCGTCCGACCTCTTAGACCGCCTGGAAGTTTATAAAGCACTCACGCCTTCACTGGAAGGAGATGCGATTGGCGGAGCCATCAATATGGTTATGAAAGATGCACCGGACGACTTTACGTTCTCTGCAAACCTCTCCGGTGGCTACAATGAGCTTTTCATGAACCGTAGCTTCAACAGTTATGATTTCAAAGGGATCCGGCAACAATCACCTTATGAGCGCTTTGGCAATACGCATGCCGCCACTGCCAGTGATTTCAGCAAAGCTGCCTTAAATTACAAAACATTAAATACAAGCCCAAATCTAATTGGCGGCTTTTCTGTGGGTAATCGTTTCCTGGATAAACGCCTCGGAATCTTGCTTGCCGGTAGCTACCAGAACTCCTACCGGGGCAGCAACAGTACTTTTTATGATATAGAAAAAGTAGACACCTTCAGCGGCGCGACGCTGACTAAATATAGTGAAAGGTATTACTCAGAACAACAAATAAGAACAGGGCTACATTTAAAATCAGACTTCAGGATCAATGAACATCATAAACTACAATGGTATAATGCTTACCTGAACTTAAACAATATACAGGTAAGAGAAGTCAATGCAACGCAATTGACGATTGGTGGCTATGACCCGGCAGCCGGCAATGCTACCCTCAACTTTTCTACCAGGAGCCGCTTAACCCGGCAAAATATATTCAACAGTACCTTACAAGGTAGCCATCAATTATCTAAAGCCTGGAAATTTAACTGGTCGGGTGTCTATTCAGTAGCCACACAAGCCCTGCCAGAGAATACCACTATTCCCGTACTTGGGGTAAGGAACAACTTTGCCGATCAAAAAACATACCCGCAAGATGCCAGCCGCCGCTGGGAGCATAACACAGACCGGGACCTGGCCTTTTATGGCAATATAGCCTATGAACAAAAGCTGGGTAGAACACCGATACTTTGGACGCTTGGAGGCTTATACAGGGATAAGATCCGCGATAACTTCTACAACCAGTACCAAATGCGGCCGGCCAATCTCTTCGCGGAATACGGAAAAGACTATACCCAATATAGCGAATTGGAATGGGTCGTACAAAATCCAAAAGGCAGTGTCGCCTCGGCCCTGAACTATGGCGCAGCAGAAAAAATAAGCGCAGGATTCTTACAATTCAATGCAAGGCCAGATAACCTGGATATTACCGGTGGGTTAAGAGTAGAGCATACTAATCAAAGTTATACCATGGATTTCCCTATCGGTGAAGATCGCCCGGAAGGCGAACAAATCTATATCGACTTTCTACCTTCCCTACACTTTAAATGGATGCCGGACCGGAAAACCAATGTTAGAGCCTCCTATTTCAAATCAATAAACCGTCCCGGTTTCTTCGAGATCGTACCTTACAAGATCGTTAATGAAGAATACCAGGAAAGAGGTAATCCAGACCTAAAAAGAGCCATAGCCCATAATATTGACTTGCGTTATGAATGGTATCCAGGTCCTGCAGAGCAATTAATGGCCGGTGTCTTTTACAAAAGCATCCAGGACCCTATTGAATACACCCTGCAACGCGACCAGGTGCGCGGACAAGATATTTACTATGCGCCGGGCAACTATGGCACCGCTCAAAACTTTGGTGTGGAACTGGATGCCATCAAGTATTTCAAAAAATTCGGGATCAAAGCCAATTATACTTATACCCATTCTGCCATTACTACCGATAAGTCAAAACGCATCCGTAATGAGCAAGGCAACCTGGAAACTATTACCGTAAGCCAGACCCGCCCACTCTATGGTCAGGCGGCGCATATTGCCAACCTGAGCATGCTGTACAAAGAGGCCAAAAGCGGCTGGGATATACAGTTAGCGGCGAACTACACCGGTGAACGTATTGTAACGGTTTCCCAATTCCTGGATAACGATTTCTGGCAAAAAGCCTTTGTACAACTGGACTTCTCACTGGAAAAATCGCTTGCCAAAAAATGGATCATTTATGCTAAAGTGAATAACCTGCTCAACACGCCGATGGAAGTATATATGAAGGATCAGTATAACAACAAAGACTTCATTCCCGGCCAGGACTTAAATAACCATACCCTGATCCGCAGGGATTATTACCAACGTGCTTACTTAATCGGATTAAGATATAAAATTTAAACAGCTTCAAAACCAATTTAAAAAATCAGACAATGAAAAAGTATTACTTGCTTACCGGCATCATTGCAATAGCCGGCCTGATGACCAGTTGTAGTAAATCTAAAAAAACGGAAGGCCCATTGGATCCGGGCAACAATACCAGTGATACCCTGATCGGAGAGATTTCCGGTACCTGGGCAAAAGGAAAAACGATCTACATCAAAGGTGATGTGATCGTACCGGAAGGCAAATCCCTGGTTATTGAAGAAGGCGTTACGGTGATGATGCTGAATGTGGCTAAACCTGAATTCATCATCAAAGGTAATTTCTATGCAGAAGGTACTGCTGCGGCACCTATCAAATTCACCGCACAAAACACAGCAGAAACTTTTGGCGACCAATGGGGCGGCTTGCTTGCCGGTCCAACCTGTAGCGAGTTGTTGTTGAATTATGTGATCCTGGAACAAGGCGGTGCGGTAACCACAGAAGCATCTGCCTCCGTAAAAGCCGGTTTCTATAAAGCGGAAGCAGGAGAGCATGTGCCGGCTATCTGGTATGGTGGTGAAGGTAAATTCGTGGTAATGAACAGTACGATCCGTAACTTTAATGAAGATGTTTTCTACATTGAGGGTGGTGATGTGATCGTGGCCAATAACTACTTCTACACTACCGGTGTTTCTGGCGGAGATGCGGTAAACATTAAATCCGGTGTATACGCAGATGTAGCCTTCAATGTATTTTACAGCCCCAACACGAATGCCTTAAAGCTCTCCAATTCAGGTGACAAGCCTAGACAAGCTTATGTAGTCGGCTATAATAATACAATGCTGAATTGTGGCTGGAGAAGACCTACAACAAAAGGCGGATCTATATGGATTGAAAAATCAATACGTGCAGATTTATACAATAATTTAATGGTGAATAACCGATTTGGCATCAAACGCGACACAGGTAACCCGGAAGACAATCGTTCTGTAATCAGTCATACCTTTTATTATGGTAAAGACCAGACAACAGTAGATCAGTTCCAGCCGACGAATGAAGTGATCGCTGGTCAGAGCGATATCAACAGCAGCGTTGTGGGCGCCAATGACCCGGGTTTTGAAAACTATACTTTAAGTACGGCAGCCGATAATGCAGTCATGAACAGTTCCTGGGATTTTCACTTAAAGTCGGGTTCAACCGCCTTAAGCGGCGCTACGACCAGCTTTACCCGTCACTTTGCTTCCGGTCTGAACCTGAATGGCAAAACCTATAGTTCACCTGCCCCGGCAGCACACTATGGCGCCTTAGGTCTAAAATAAATTGTCACATTAAATACGCTTAAAAAATAAGCACAACCAACATTTCAGCAGGAACGGTTTTGCATAAGCTCCGGCCAACAAGATCGTTCCTGTATGAAATAAACGGTATTTTATTTTATCATGAAACACATGAAAGTATTCCTGCTACTCCTGCTATCTGCTTTTGTACTTAGCAGCCAGGCACAACAAAATGCTATCGCTACCCGTATAGCAGAAGAAAAAGCATCCGGTTATGCCGAAGGCTTTAATACCCATATTGAAATCAGCGACAAATCGCTCAATTTCCTGGTCATAGGTGATTGGGGCCGCCATGGTGGTTATCATCAAAAAGTAGTTGCCGATCAAATGGCCAAAGTAGCTGCTACGGCAGACCTAAACTTCGTCGTTTCTGTAGGGGACAATTTCTATCCCGATGGTGTACAAAGTACCCAGGATCCTTCCTGGAATAGTTCATTTGAAAACATCTACAGCAATCATATGCTGTTTCCCGACTGGTGGGTAGTATTAGGTAACCATGACTATAAAGGCAATATACAGGCACAGATCGACTACAGTAAGATCAGCCGTAGATGGAATATGCCGGCCACCTATTTCAGCCAGAAAATCAAATTGGCAAACGGGAAAGAGCTATTACTTGTTTTTATGGACACGAATCCTTTTGTTTCGTCTTATTATGAAAAATCGGGCAATATGCGCGACAACCTGGCTTTACAGGATACTGCCGCCCAGTACAAATGGCTGAAAGAAACCCTTGCGGACACTGCTTCCAATATCCAATGGAAAATAGTAGTAGGTCATCATCCCTTATACAGCGGGGGTATGCGTAAAGGCAAAAAAGACACCGAAGAGATCCGGTTAAAATTCGAAGCTCTTTTTAATGCGGCTAAAGTAGATGCTTATGTTTGCGGGCATGAGCATGACCTGCAAATCATTAAACCCGCTAAACAATTTACCACACAATTTTTATCCGGTGCCGCTTGTGAAGTAAGGCCTTCAGGTGCTACAGAAGGAACCGAGTTTTGGGCCTCGGATCCGGGTATGATGCTTTTTACTTTGACTACAAAAGAGTTGAATATACAGGTCATACACGCGGATGGCCGCGTTTTACACCGAAAGAAAATATCCCGTTAATTTAAATTTTAAAATAATGTCCCTCTCTATACAGCAATCAATCTTAGGACTGGCATTTTGCCTGGCAGCGAATGTAGCCTGCACGACTAATGAGCACAAAAATAACACGACCGAAACGACCGCATTAAAACCGGTCATTACTACAGAACAAGTGCAATTTGATACAGATGATCCTGCGATCTGGATCCACCCGACCGATCCGGCTAAAAGCCTGGTGATTGGCACGGATAAAGATGCGCAAGGCAGCCTCTATGTTTTTGACCTTGCCGGGAAAATAGTGAATAAAGTTGCCAATCTTAAGCGACCTAATAATGTAGACATCGCTTATGGTATAAGCTTGAATGGCGTTCCCAAAGATGTCGCTATTGTTACCGAACGAGAAACCAATAAGCTTAGGATATTTACCTTACCAGACCTTCAAGCTGTTGACCTGGGCGGTATCCCTGTCTTTGAAGGGGAAAAAGAGAGAGGCCCTATGGGAATTGCTATTTATACTAATAAATCCAATCATAAAACCTATGCCATTGTCGGTCGCAAATCAGGTCCTATGGATCAATACCTTTGGCAATATGAATTAAAAGATGATGGATCGGGCAACGTAAAAGCGACGCTGGTACGCCGTTTCGGTAAATACAGTGGCAAAAAAGAGATAGAAGCTATAGCAGTAGATAATGAACTGGGCTATGTCTATTATTCCGATGAGCAGTACGGCATTCACAAATATTATGCAGACCCGAGAAAGGGAGATACAGAGCTGGCGCTCTTCGGTCAGAATGATTTTACAGAAGACCTGGAAGGTATTTCTATCTATAAAACGGGCGATAGTACGGGTTATATTTTAGTTTCCGATCAGCAGGCCAATCGCTTCAATGTTTACAAAAGAGAAGCAGAGCAAGGAAACCCGCCTCAGCATCCATTAATTGCATCCATACCTTTTTCAACAATTGAAAGCGATGGTTCTGAAGTAACGAACATCGCCTTAAACAATCAATTCCCGGCAGGTATGTTTGTCGCGATGACCAATGGCAAGACTTTCCAATATTACGACTGGCGCGGGATACAGCAGCGGATTGATGCACAGTCAAGCCAGAAAAAATAACAAAACTCTTTTTCATAACCAGAGTGAACGGGCCAATCAGCATACTTGCTGTTGGCCTTTTTTGGTGCAGGATAAAACCTATACCATTTCGGGAAACTTATAGGTTCATTCCCATTATCTACTGTTCAAATGCTAATAGTGCCAGATAAGGATCACCGCTCAGGCCAAGTGCTATAGCAAAAGCCGGCTCTGTTTTATGCCCTTGCTTTTTAAGGCTAATAATTTGCTGCCGGAATGCTTCCCCATATTTTTGGAGCAACTGGTATTCGACCATTAAATGCCGGTAGGCAAACTGCTTTTGAGTAGCAATAGGCTGCCCGAAAATTTCTACAGCAAAACCATCTAGCTCAAAGTTCGCTACAATAGTGGGGTTGTTCTCATGCGACACTTCGCTGATCACAAATTTTTCCTGACAACCAAAAGCCTCAATAATCTTTGCACAAAAAGATGCCGCATCAGCGAAGCAGCAGATAATATCCAGGTCACTATCGGCAATATCAATCTGAATAGGAATAGTGCCGGCAAGAATCGGATCAAAATGCGCCAGTTCTTCAAAAACCCGGTAATACATCAATATCCGGTATGCCTGTTGTTGCCGGTCATTCCCTTGCTTTAAATAATCTAAACTCAGAAAATCCATAGTATTGCCCATAAGCTATGTGCTCAAAGGTAGTTTAAAGAAGGGATGCCTGAGTGATAAAACCAGTAAGTATTTACCTTTTCTTACTTACCTTGTCTAGTATAAAACCGATCAAGGTTCCCAGTACAGTGCCTATCAAAAGATAGACCAATACTTTACCAATAAAAAAGGGCCAGGAAACAATGGATATACTCCATTCCTGATCCGGAGCTGCAGTCTCCGCACTATTTATCAATGTATCCCAAATCGCAAACAACACACCCAGAACACCACCTGCTACACCTAAAATTTTCTTCATCATTCTCTATTAAGCATTAAAATAATAAATTTCCCTCATTCCACAAATTTCCGGCCCCGATTATAGATCAATCAACCAGCTACCCGGTAAAAAATAATAATTAAATAAAATAGAAAAGTTCGGGATGAGGGAAAAACTACAGGAATTCCCCTATTGTTTTGTCCGTAGCTTCCTTCTATCTTTGCTCAGTCAAAAAGAAGCGCTGCCAGCAGCTGCTTTGAGTAAGCTACAACCAGGACCAATCAGTCTTACTGCATGACTTAAGTGTATTGTTTTTTTGTTGACCACGGATACACCATCTGTGTTAACAACACAAACCATAAATTTATCATGACTAAAAAACCTATCTATTACCCGGATTTAGCGTACCCGGCATCCCAATTGTCCGCTTATTCCCTGTCCATAGACCTGTTTGTCATTTCCTTAAAAACAGAAGAGATCATCCGCTTCAAGCCTGATGACGTGCAGCAATTCAAGTTATGGCTGGAAAAATTCGGGATTAGAGATATTAACGCAGAATAATTTTTTTTCAACCCTCTTTTTTTGGCTACAACAAAATGTGTTTTGGCTACGTGACCCTCACAGGTATTGTGCAACTTTGCTTTATCAAATCAATAAGATCAATCAAATTAAACACAATGAATACCAAAAACAAAATCGCCTTAATTACCGGCGGAAGCAGGGGACTGGGAAAAAACATGGCTATAGCTATTGCTCAAAAAGGCCTGGATGTAATCATCACCTATAATAGTAACCAAAAAGCGGCACAGGAAGTGGTCAGCACCATTGAAGCCCTTGGCCAGAAGGCAAAAGCATTTCAACTGGACACCAGCGACACCAAACAATTCGGAGCTTTTGTGACCGGCCTGAATCAGTACCTGGACAGCACTTATGGCAGCCCCAACCTGGATTTCCTGGTGAACAATGCAGGTACAGCCTTGTATGCCGTAGCAGAAGAAACGACCGAAGAGCAAATGGATGACATCTTTAATATCCATTATAAAGGCGTCTTCTTTCTTACCCAAAAACTGCTACCCTTTTTAAATGAAGGAGGTGGCATTGTAAATATCTCCTCAGGACTTACCCGGATCACCATACCCGGATCATCTGTTTACGGATCTTTAAAAGCAGCGGTAGAAACCTTATCCAGGTACCTGGCGAAAGAACTGGGTCCGAAAAAGATTCGCGTGAATGTATTGGCCCCCGGAGCTATTGAAACGGATTTCGGTGGTGGTCGTACAAGGGATAATAAAGAGATCAACGCACATATCGCCGGTTTAACCGCACTGGGTCGTGTAGGATTGCCAGATGATATCGGTGGTGTAGTGGCATTTTTATGTACTGATGATGCCGGATGGATCAATGGACAACGCATCGAAGTTTCGGGGGGACAGGCTTTATAAAACCTTTAAAGCATTTTTTATTACATTCGTATTACAGGTACATTCAAAGCCAAAGCTATGCCCATAAGAATCAAAAGTATCAGTGAGCTGCATAAACTCAGGGGGCTTCCCCCACCCGAGCATCCTTTGATCAGTGTGATCGATTACGCCGCCATGGATTATCCTGCAGAGGGCACGGAAAGTTATGTGTTTGACTTCTATACCATCTCTGTAAAAAGAGGCGTGGGTAAAATGAAGTATGGTCAGCAACAATACGATTTTGATGAAGGCGTCATGTACTTTATGGCACCGGGCCAGGTGCTAACGATAGAACCGCCCCCTCTGGATGCAGGGCCTCGCTCGGGATGGATCATCAAAGTACATCCTGATTTACTATGGAACACGCCGCTCGCCAGAACTATTGACCAGTATGAATTCTTCGACTATGCGGTGCATGAAGCTCTGTTTCTTTCAGATAAAGAAGAAGAAATCCTGAATGGTATTGTTGCCAATATTAAACAGGAATACCAGAATAGCATTGATAAATTCAGCGCACACATTATTGTTTCGCAGATCGAAACCTTGCTGAACTATGCAAACCGCTTCTATCAAAGGCAGTTCATTACCCGTGCCAGATCCAATCACCAGTTACTGGAGAGAATGGAAGGATTGTTGGCTGATTATTTCAAAGACAATACCAATATAGGGCTGCCTACAGTACAGTACCTCTCGGAAAAATTACATGTTTCCAAAGGCTACCTGGCCGGCATGCTTAAATCACTGACAGGACTTAATACCCAGCAGCACATTCATGAAAAGCTGATAGAGCAAGCCAAGGAAAAGCTGGCTACTACCCAATTATCGGTTAGTGAGATTGCTTATGCATTAGGATTTGAACACCCCCAATCCTTCAGCAAATTGTTTAAAAGCAAGACCAACCAGAGCCCGCTGGAGTTCCGGGCAAGTCTGAGTTAATTTTATATGCAGATAAATAATTCAAAACGCCTGTGATGCTAATTGCAGGCGTTTGCTTTTTATAGGTAAAGCTACATTACAACTATAAAGCTTCGTTTAGGATAGCTACTTTTGGTTGCTTTTATCCATGTTGCCCATAACATTCAGGTGAAGCAAAACCAGTATACTGCCATTATCCGGGTAGACTGTTTACCTGTAAAGCATTTTTCAATTCCTTTGTTTTTCCCTTAATAAAATCTGCTTTATTCGTTTTTATTTTTGCAATAATCTTCTTTAGCTCCGGGGAAATTTCAAAATATTTATCCGCCCAGAGATTGATTTCAATCATCACCGGGAGTAAATCAATGCCCTTTTGAGTAAGTTTGTACAGCACCTTCGCCTTACTTTCCGGATGCTCAGATTTACTGATGATGCCATTTTCTTCCAGCGTTTGCAGCCTCGATGCCAAAATATTAGTGGCTATTTTTTCATCCGATTTTAAAAAGTCGCCATAAGTACTCTGTGTAGCAAAAATCAAATCCCGGACTATAAGCAGCGACCATTTATCGCCCCAGACGTCGAGCGAGCAGCTTACGGGGCAATCTGATCGCTTTTTACTGTCTTTCATAAATTAATTTTAAAAAATCACTTGCAATTTGAAAGTTGTTTATATATTTACACTTGCATATTGCAAGCAAATTTAGTAAATTTAATCCAGATAACATGGAGGAGTCCTCAATTTTTGAAACGTACCGCTTAGGCGGACAAAGCCTGAATAACAGAATAGTAATGGCACCCATGACCCGCTCGCGCGCAGCAAACGAAGGCAATACGGCCAATGAACTGCAGGCAAAATATTATGGGCAGCGCGCAGGTGCCGGTTTAATTATCACAGAAGGAACATTCATCAGTAAAGATGCCGTAGGTGCGATCAATGTTCCCGGCATTTACTCAAAAGAACAAATTGCCGGCTGGAAACTGTCAACAGAAGCTGTTCATGAGCAAGACGGAAAAATCTACGCCCAGCTTTGGCATACCGGCGCTTATTCTCACCCGGATTTCCATAATGGCAAAAAGCCTTTGGCACCTTCAGCCGTAAATCCGAACCAACAAGTATTTACAGCAAGCGGGCTCCAGGCAACAGAGCAACCGCAACCCATGACAATCGAAGACATCAAACAAACGATAGCAAATTTTAAGCAAGCTGCGATCAATGCCTTCGAAGCAGGTTTTGATGGCGTCGAATTGCACGGCGCGAACGGTTATTTACTGCAGCAATTTTTCAGCAGGAACAGCAATAAAAGAACGGATGCATATGGAGGTTCCATTGAAAACAGGGCAAGAATTTTGTTCGATATTCTTGAGGAATTAAAAGCAGCTATTGATATCAACCGTGTGGGTGTCCGGCTCAATCCCTCTTTACACGGGATTATGGGAATTGAGGTAGACGAAGAGACAATAGCATTTTATGACTATGTAGTTAATCGGCTTAACGAATATGGGCTGGCCTATCTACACTTGATTGAACCTTTTACAGATGTTTCACAGAACAAGGATGCCATACAGGAAGTGGCCAGGCATTTCCGTAAAATATACAAAGGAACTATCATTATCAACCGTGCTTTTACGAAAGCAACCGCGGAAAAAGTGCTGGCAGATGGCGCTGCAGATCTGGTCGCTTTTGGCGTGCCATTCATCGCGAACCCAGACCTGGTAACGCGTTTTAAAACGGGAGCAGCGCTAAATACTCCTGATCAAACTACATTTTATACCCCCGGTGAGAAAGGGTATACCGACTACCCTACTCTTTAAAATATAAAAAAAAATAAAAAAATGAAAACAACAGAAAATACCGTTTTTATCAGCGGTGGAAGCGCAGGAATTGGTCTTGCAATGGCTAAAAAATTACAGGCTGCAGGCAATAAAGTCATTATCAACGGACGCAGCAAGGAAAGGCTTGAAAATGCTTTAAAAGAGCTGGATAATGCGATTGCCATCCAAGGGGACCTGTCCCTCGAAGCGGATAGGATCCGCATTGCGGAGGATTTAAAAACCAACCATCCCGAAGTAAATATTATCATCAATAATGCGGGTGCGGCTTTTGGCTATTCGCTAAACGCAACTGCCAACGCACACGAAAAGGCGGCCATTGAAATGAATACCAATTACCTGGCTATTATTCATTTTACAGAAATGATGTTGCCTCATCTGTTGCAAAAGGAAGCTGCGGCAGTCGTAAATGTGTCTTCAATTGCCGTTTACGGAAGTCATAAAGCCATACCGACTTATGGTGCTACCAAAGCGGCATTACACAGTTATACCACTGCGTTGAGAGCAACATACGAAGCGGAAAAAAATCTCCAGATCTATGAAGTCTACCCGCCTTTGGTCAATACCGAATTCTCAGCTGAAATCGGCGGTGCCAACGGGATCCCGCCATCAGTAGTCGCCGACGAATTACTGACGGCTTTAGATCAGGACCAATTTGAAGTGCCGGTAGGTGATACTAAACCTATTGCTACAGCTATTGCAGCAGCTATGGCCAGCCTTAATGCCTAAATTTATAAATTCAGGATCACAGCAGATACCGCTATGGCCGACAAACATCGTGCTCATAGCGGCATTTGTTTCAACGAATAGCCAAACAAATCTATTAATCATTTATATGAAAGCCTACACGATTTCAAAATATAGCAAGGAAACTCAACTTCAATTATCGGAAATCCCACTACCGGTTGCAAAAGACCATGAAGTCCTCATCCAAATTTATGCGGCAAGTATTAACCAGCTGGATGCCAAACTAAAAGCCGGGGCGTTCAAGCTGTTATTGCCCTACAAATTGCCGCTTGTTTTAGGTCATGATGTTGCAGGTGTAATAACCAGTGTAGGTCCTGGTGTGACACAGCTCAAAGTTGGTGATGAAGTTTTTGCCCGTGCTGCTGATTTTCATATCGGCACCTTTGCGGAATATATTGCTGTGCATGAAAACGATGTTGCCTTGAAGCCGGGAAATATTTCGATGGAAGCCGCGGCTTCTCTTCCTTTGGTGGCGCTAACAGTTTGGCAGGCTTTTGTGGAGCAGGCCAATTTGCTGGAAGGTAAAAAAGTATTTATCCAGGCAGGTTCCGGTGGTGTGGGAACAATTGCGATCCAATTGGCAAAACATCTGGGAGCGATGGTAGCCACTACTACAAGTGCCACTAATTTTGAATTGGTCAAAAGTCTTGGTGCTGATGTAGTGATTGATTACAAAACACAGGATTTCGAATCGATCCTGAATGATTACGACCTGGTGCTGAACAGCCAGGATGAAAAGACGCTGGAAAAGTCAATACGGATTTTAAAACCGGGCGGTAAAGTTATTTCTATTTCCGGCCCGCCTGATACCGCATTTGCAAAGGAATCGGGTTTATCCTGGTTAATGAAAACAGCGATATTCTTTTTAAGTAACAAGATCAGGAAACAGGCAAAGAAACAAAATGTAGCTTATTCTTTTCTGTTTATGAAAGCCAACGGAAAACAATTATCAGCAATTGGAAAGCTGATTGAAGCAGGTAGCATTTTCCCGGTTATAGATAAAGTCTTTCCGTTTGAACAAATGAACGAAGCAATGGCTTATGTAGCAAGTGGTCGCGCTAAAGGGAAGGTGGTTATCAAAATAAAGTAAGGCCTGCCGACCAGGGCGGAAGGAAGGAACATGCAAGCAAGAGGCTTTTTTCTAAATTAGCTCAAATAAATATTATTGAGCCAATCTTATTCATTTACAACGTTAAGTTAAAGCATTTCCGCGCGCGTTCTTTAAATGAGTTAAAGGAGCCGGAGGTAAACCGGCTTATTATCAAATAAAAGTTGCCGGGGAAGATCATTCTTAACCTAAAGGTTTTTCAATATTGGCCAACCCATCAATCAATGCCTTCCACTGCGGAAACGATGCCCCTAACTTGGCACCTATGCCTACCATAAAGTTGCGCAAATTATCTAATAGCGAAGTATTATCCATATTAACTACTTCGTTGCGGCCGGCATAATGTAAATCAATATTATTATCTTTCTGTGCTAACAGTATAGAAGAGGTCGCCATTTGCATAAAAAAATGCGCGGTATCCTTATTATCCTGTGTAGGGTCAGGGGCCGGACGCAGGGTCAGGATAATGCTTGATCCATCATCTTCTGCCGTCTCCTTAATTGCTTCCACCGCTACCCAATCATAACCGCCGGCAGAGGGCAAGCCCGGACCGGGAATATCGATCCGAACATGATCGCCTTCCTGTACCAGCCGGTCGATCGTATGGCCTGTCGCATCCTTAATCCTAAATGTTGCTGAAGGCCGTTCCACTATTTCATCCCAGTGGTTGACATCCAATAGGCGTACTTTTACCTGTTCATAAAATAGCTTCGCCTGCTCTTTTGCAGGCAGGGTTACAGATTTATGATAGTCGAAAGATTTCCCTTCAAATTGTTGTGGAATATGGTTATTCATGAGCCTCTTGTTTTGGTAATTATAAAATGGAATAAATCCTGTAATCTGAGACATTAAAATAAAGAGCAACAAGACCTTTATAATCAAATTCGCAAAAAACATGCCGGCATTTAACAGTTACAAGAAAGCCGGTCATTAATTAACACTAATTAGTAACCGCTAGTCCTATTCCGTCAGGATTCGGGGGAATATGAAGTTATGTTTTATTGCTTTGAGGTTTTTCAATCGCGCTCTATGGTTTTGTGTATTTTCCCCGAATAGCACTATAAATTACTCATTATAATTATGTAGCTGATTTACTTTAAAACAATTATTGGATCCAAGTATAGCCGTCATACGCAGCAATGACGCCGGCTGTATTAATGGCATCACTTTCATTGATCGTAATCCCAAAACTGTAATGACCGGCGCTTGGTTGTCGAAAGCATTATCAGCAAATATCTGCCAGGATTCGCACAGTAATATGCCCGACATTCTGGATAACGATAACGATGAACAATTAAAAAAGGGGGAGGAAATACCTTAAGAGCGCAGGCCAGGATTATGGTTTTATAGGAGTATTGGTTACGATAACATTATCAGGAATAGAATTCTGCTAAAATATGAGCAATAGCTGTCAGCAATAAAAGACAATGTAAAATCCGCACCTGTCGAAAATGGGCAAATAATGGTAAATAATAATTAAAGGATAGCTCCTGTAATACAGTTTAGCTATCCTTTAATTGATCCCGCTTGACTGGCTGGATATAGGTTTTATTTTTCACCTGTTTTTTATTAAAACCTCAATTTATTTTACATAACATATCCTTCCATAAGCAACGATTTATTCCGCTCTAAATAGGTTTTCAGAGATTCTGGCTGGATGCCAAAACCTGATGCTGCTTGCGGGTCGACTTTATAACCTTCAACATTCATCCACGAAAAACTTTGATGCGACAGTTCGTGAAATGCTAATGCGACAGCCTCTTCCTGTGTTATAGTTTTAACTTGAAATTTTCTGCCGGTAAGCGAGTAAAGTGTTGCTGCAACTTCTGGCAGTGTAAGTTTATCACCAACAATGGCAAATTCCTTTTTATTAAATTTCTCAGGCTGTGCAAATGCTTCAGCAGCAAATTGGCCAATATCCTTTGGTGATATCCAGTCCAATATTGTTTCCGGTTGAAGCGCAGAAAATAATTTACCTTGAGCAATTGTAGGAAATAATGTCGCACTCTTTGAAGGGAGTAAATTTTCCATAATTAATGGTGGCTTGATAATGGTCCAATAGGAAAACCCAGCTTCCTTAACAATATTGACAGCAGCTGCTTTTTCTTCCCAGTACAGTGGTTCCCACCTGCCTTTATCCCAGTCTATAAAGTTTTCGTGTTCACCCGCACGGGCAACAGATGTATGTACTATTTGCGCTATGCCTGCTGCTTTTGCTGCTGCCACCAAATTTTTTGCATGTTGTGTTTCCGCTCCCTTATTTCCCGGGTGAGTACCCATTTGTAAAGAGAATATACCTGTTGCACCTTTGGCGGCTTCGGTTAAACTGGCTACATCATCAAAAGATGCTGCTACCACTGCTACATTTCTTGCGGCCAAAGCTTTCGCTGCTGCACTGTTTTTATTTCTGACCATAGCTCTTACCGCTATATTTTTTGCCAGTAACGCATCTACTACAGCTCCTCCCTGTGTACCGGCAGCACCGGTCACAAGTATTAATGGTGTCTTATTCATATCGTTTAAAATATTTTTGTAAATTTACTTTACAAGTGGTTTACAAACTATACCAGTTACCTAAAGGATGCCAGATATACAAAAAACCAAAACAACAGTTGAACAACAAATCCGGTACTTACAAGATACTTTGTATGTAATCAACGGAAAGTGGAAATTACCTATACTGGTAGCGGTGCATGAGGGTAATACCCGGTTCCGTGATATACAAAGAAGCGTAAGTGGAATTACCAGTAAAGTTTTATCTAAAGAGCTGAAGGAATTGGAACTGAATAAGCTTGTTATACGAAAAGTCTATGACAGCGCTCCGCCAATCGTGGAATATACTACTTCTAATTATTGTGATACTTTGCAAAAAATGATAGGGGAAATGATTGATTGGGGTAAAAAGCATCATGATAAGATCAGAGAAGATGGATGAAAGACTTTGGAATATTCATTAGTTAAGGCAAACAACACCGCCCGCTGGAACCTGTATGCCTGATCGTGTGGATGGTATCGTGTTCAATACTTTTTGTCAGTAAATTGTATCATATTGACGATGGAACATTAGGTGTAACAATTGGATGGTTTACATTCAAAATAGATCGGCAAAGATGTCACTTAACAATAAGTGATGGTCCTCGTATTGTTTTAAGTAGGGTTCACTTCATTATAAAAAGATGAAAGTCGAATTATCCATATTGATACCTGTAGAACCCATAGTAAGCCAATTGAAATCCAAGAGCTTTAGGAAATGGATTGAAGCATAGGATTGGTTATTAAAGTGCAGTTATTTATAGCTCCATTCTCAGAATAAATTTATTGCTATTTTCACCTTCATCTAGAATAAAAAAATCAACTAACTTATAATAAGTTAACCTTTCCTTTTGGCTAAATCGGGTTCATTACCACAGTCTTTTTCTTTGGAGAGCAAGGTCTTGATGTCACAGCTAAACGTAAATCGGCCACCACCCTAGCAGGTCTTACCAAAGTGGCTGACATTGCATTGCCGGTTACTTTTGTTGCAAACGATTGCTGCAGAGTAACCAGGAAAACAATATTTGCCGACAGCGGTTATACAATCCGTTAAATATCCTGAACCGGGTTGCAAATGCAAGATTTTTACTAGCTTTACAGTATTAAAATTGTTTTATAAATACGGCTACCCAATACAAAAGCCATTCACAGCTTTTGCATAAAGACACCCGCATTGCCGCGGGTGCCCTGTAGAGTATTATTTCTATTTATAAAACAAGAATCCATGATATTTATACCTAAGATTGCCGTAATCGGCGGCACCGGTAAATCAGGCCAATACCTGACGAGGGAACTCATCAGACAGGAGATCCCTTTTCGAATCCTGTTACGTAATCCCCAACGTTTTGAAATTAAGAGCCCGCTGGCAACTGTCGTGCAAGGTGATGCCAGGGAGCCTGAGGCGATACAGCGCCTTTTACAGGGCTGCGATGCAGTGATCAGCATGCTGGGGCAACCCGCGGGCGAGCCGCCCATCTTCAGCCAGGCTACCCGCAATGTACTTGCTGCGATGCATCTATGTAATAACAGGCGATATATCGTAACTACAGGTTTAAATGTAGATGCCCCTAACGACCATAAGAGCGACCAGGTAAAGGCTGCTACCGATTGGATGAAAACCCATTATCCTCAGACCACCGCAGATAAACAGGTGGAGTATGAGGCATTAAGTAAAAGTAGCATAAACTGGACAATGATACGGTTACCCATGATTGAGCAAAGCGACGATGAAGGGCCTCTTGCCGTAAGCCTTACAGACTGTCTGGGCAAACAGATAAGCGCCAGCCGGTTGGCACGGTTTGCCATTGATCTATTGGACAACGGACAACACATGAAACAGCCACCCTTTATCGCTAATGCGGAATAAGATCAACTTATAGCCACCTATTCAAAAGCCGAGCTCGAAGTGGGACTTTCACCGGTTCAGAACTTACAGTCGGGGCGCCAGTTTTAAACCTTCTATATAAGCCCAGATGGTTTATGTATCAATAGTTCCAGCAAGTCCTTACCAAATGACTTTTATTTAGCAATGGTTTTTGGAGCCGCCTTATTGGGCGGCTTCTTTTATTTCATTCCACCATTTTATAAATTTCACCTTTCCTTTCGGTTTGATGGGTTCATTACCATAGCCTTTTATCAGCAAATATAGTTCCGGGGTTGAGGGTTCACCCCTTCTCTGTCCTGCTTTCAAAAAAGAACATCACCATATTATCATTCGGAGCCGGACAAGACATTACAATACATTGTTGATGCATTTGATCAGGAGTTAGCATATGATTAGACCAATGAGGTCTTTTGTTATTGTAAATATCTACCACCTCCTTCACTATTTGCTGCATCATCGGTAATTCTAAGT